>Ga0308166_1000796_pt1 | contig 38317 bp, 32 predicted proteins | sample PhyCR2_2_FD_202137 | JGI IMG/M metagenome (GOLD analysis project Ga0308166, IMG submission 202137) | Phyllosphere microbial communities from UC Gill Tract Community Farm, Albany, California, United States - DLSLCC.R2 | ecosystem: Host-associated > Plants > Phyllosphere > Unclassified | place...
CACCCGCTCGCGTCCGCAGGCCGGTGGCCACGTGCACTTCAGCATGGTCGCGCTGATGCAGAACCGCAAGGGCCTGAGCGACCAGCTGCGCACCCAGTCGTATGCCAGCCCGGCGCTGGTGCCGGCTACGCCGTGGCTGGGCAGCGCGAAGCCGGGTCTGCCGACGGTCAAGGCGACGCGCGTGGCGCGCGGCATGGCGCTGAAGTTCACGGCCGGCAAGGCGAATGCGCTGTACACGGTGTGGGAGCGCCATGGCAACGAGTGGAAGTTCCACGTGGTGCCCGCCTCGAAGGTGGACTGGACGCTGGCGGACGATGGGCGCCTGGGGGCGGCCGATGCCGTGTTCGTCAGCGCGGTGGACCGCCTCGGCAACGAGAGCGACCGCATCCGCGTATGGAGCAAATCGTAAATCCCTAGGGTGGACGGTCTTGCCGTCCACGCGTTCAACCATGTCGACTCCTCACCCCATTGGCCTCGGTATCGATGCCGGCGGCACCCAGACCCGCTGGGCCCTATGCACGGCCGACGGCAAGCTGCTGGCCGAAGGCACCGTGGCCGGCCTGTCCGCCCTGCAGATGGCCACCAACGATGGCCGCAATGCCGTGCACGCCACCTTTGTCGAACTGGCGCGCCAGGTGCTGGACGTTGCCTGCCCGAACACGGTACGCGCCGGCCTGACCGGCTTCGGCGGCGACGGCGAACAACTGCAAGGCTGGCTCGCCGGCCTGCTCGGCGTGGCGCCCGCCGCCATCACCCTCTGCAACGACATCGACATCGCCTACCGCGCCAGCTTCGCGCCCGGCGCAGGCTACCTGGTGTATGCCGGCACCGGCTCGATCGGCGCCTTCATCGATGCGCACGGTATCTTCCACCGCGCCGGCGGCCGCGGCGTGGTGCTCGACGATGGCGGCGGCGGCTTCTGGATCGCCCGCGAAGCCCTGCGCCACATCTGGCGCATCGAGGACGAGTGCCCGGGCCGCTGGGAATCCTCGCCCATGGCGCACGCCGTGTTCGACTACGTCGGCGGCGCCGACTGGGCGTATTCGCGCCAGTTCATCTATGGCCAGGATCGCGGCAGCGTCGGCAAGCTGGCGCTGGCCGTCGCCGCCAGTGCCGGACAGGACCCGGCCGCCGCCGCCATCCTGGACAACGCCGGGCGCGAACTGGCGCGCCTGGCGAATGCCCTGATTGCCCGTTTCGGCCCGCGTCCGGTGGCGGTCAGCGGCCGCGCCGCCGAGCTGCATCCGTCGATCGTGGCAAGCATGCGCGCCAGTCTGCCGCCCGGCACTATCCTGACGCATGGCACCACGCGCGCCCACCACGCCGCCGCACGCCTGGCCGCCGCCGATTACCCATCCTGACTCCTTGAACTGACCAATGAAAAAGATCCTTGCTGCCCTCATGATTGCCCTGCTGGCCGGTTGTACCACGCCGGGTCCGCGTATCGACAAGAGCCTGAGCGCCACCGGCCAGGCCAGCCGCGTGCGTTTCCTGGTGCTGCACTACACCGTGTCCGACAAGCCGGCCTCGATCAAGATCCTGACCCAGCAGCAGGTCAGTGCCCACTACCTCGTCACCGACGATCCGCAGCCGACGATCTACGGCCTGGTCGACGAGACCCGCGCCGCCTACCACGCCGGCATGTCGAGCTGGAAGGGTTATACCCAGCTGAACAACAGCTCGATCGGCATCGAGATCGTCAACGCCGGCTGGAAGGACACGCCGCAGGGCCGTGTGTTCGCGCCCTTCCCGCAGTCGCAGATCGACGTACTGGTGCCGCTGATCAAGGACATCGTTGCGCGCCACAAGATCGCACCGGAAAACGTGGTCGGCCACAGCGACATCGCCCCCTTGCGCAAGCAGGACCCGGGTCCGCTGTTCCCGTGGTACCAGCTGGCCCAGGCCGGCCTGGTGGTGTGGCCGGATGCCAACCGCGTGGCCGCCGTGCGCCAGGTGTTCGACATCCAGGTGCCGGACGTGGCCTGGTTCCAGAAGAAACTTGCCGCCCACGGCTTCGCGCTGGCCCAGAGCGGCGTGCTCGATGGGCAGACCCGCACCGTGATCGGCGCCTTCCAGATGAAATACCGCCCGGCGAACATCGCCGGCGAGCCGGATGCGGAAACCGCGGCCATGCTGGAAGTGCTGACCACGCCGGCCAACGCGCCGCTGCCGCCGGTGCCGCCGGTTCCCGTGCCGCCAGCGCCGCTTGTGCCTGCCGTGCCGGGGACGCCGGTGCCGGTGCCGGGCGTGCCGCCGGTCCAGGCCGTGCCGCCGGCGCCGGTGCTGTCGCCGGTCCAGCCCGCGCAACCCGTCCAGCCTGTCCAGCCCGTCCAGCCCGTCCAGCCCGTCCAGCCCGTGCAGTCAGTTGTGCCAACCCAACAATGATGATCGCCGTGCACCCCTTTAACCTGTATCCTTCGACCGACCCGCGCCCAGCGCGGACGTTCCATTGAAGGACTAAAGCAATGCGCCTGCGCCACATCGAAGTTTTCCACGCCATCATGCAAGTCGGCACCATCAGCGGTGCCGCCCAGGTTCTGCACATCTCCCAGCCAGCGGTCACGAAAGTGCTGCAGCATGCCGAACTGCAGCTGGGCATGCCCTTGTTCGAGCGCGTGCGCGGCAAGCTGTATCCGAAGCCGGAAGCGCACCGCCTGTTCGCCGAAACCGAAAAGCTGAACCGCGACCTGCAGGGCATCCGCCGCCTGGCCGCCAGCCTGAAGGGCCGCGCGGTCGAGACCGTGCGCCTGGTGTCGACGCCGACCCTGGCGGTCAGCGTGCTGCCCGAGGCCATGACCCTGTGGCGCCGCGACTTCGCCCAGACCCGCTGCGAACTGGCGACTTACCACACCACCGAGATCGTCAACGCCCTGCGCCTGGGCGAGGCCGACCTGGCGCTGTCGCTGCAGGACCCGCGCCACCCCGGCATCGTCGCCGAACCGATTGCCCAGGGCATGCTGACCGTGATGGCCCCGGCCGGCACCTGGACCGAGGCCGAATGCGCGCAGCCGATCGGCGCCGAAGGCCTGAGCGGCGAGCTGATCGGGCTGGCCGACAACGACCCGCTCGGCGAAACCGTGGTCGCCGCCTGCGAAGCGCAAGGCGTGCAGCCGACCTTCCGCACCGTGGTCCAGACCTACCAGATCGCGCGTTCGCTGGTCGAAGCCGGCGCCGGCACGGCCGTGCTCGACCCGTTCACGGCCGCCTCGGCCGCGCCCGACAAGGTGCAGCGCCGCCAGTGGGCGCCGGCGATGCCGGTCCAGCTGTACCTGCTCTCGGCCAGCCACGCCCCGCTGTCGCACGGCGCGCGCGAACTGGCCAATTGCATCGGCGCCACCGCACGCGCCTGTCTCGAACGAGGAAGCCGATGAGCCCCGCAGTCCCCGGCGCGGCGCTGGCCAGCGAAGACATCGCCGCCAGCCCGGAGTTCCGCCACCTGTCGTCGATCGCGGGGATCGCGGTCGACCTGCGCTACGCCAGCGCCAACAACTTCGTCGGCCGCGATTTGTATTCGCCCTACGACTGCGCCTGGCTGCACCGCGACGCCGCCGCCGCGCTGGAGCGGGTGGTGGCCTACCTGGCCGAACGCGCGCCCGGCCACACGGCGCTGGTACTCGACGCCCTGCGCCCGCAGCGCGTGCAGCAGCAACTGTGGGACGCGCTGGCCGGCACCGGCCTGCAGATGTACCTGGCCGACCCGGCGCGCGGCTCGATCCACTCGTATGGCATGGCGCTGGACATCACCCTGCTCGACCCGCAGGGCCGCGAACTCGACATGGGCACCGGCTTCGACGATATGACGGATCTGTCGCATCCGGCGCTGGAAGAAGGTTTCCTCGCCGCCGGCAAGCTCGGCGAGCAACAGGTGGCCAACCGCCGACTGTTGCGCGACGCCATGTACCAGGCCGGCTTCCTGGGCATCCGCACCGAGTGGTGGCATTTCGATTGCGGCGACCGCGATCGCGTACGCTCGACCTTCCGGCGCGTGATGTAGTTTCGGCGATATCCAAGCGTGAATCGGTGGGTTCGAGCACCCACCCTACGACACTGCGCCTCATCCACCATCGCGCCACGCACGAATGCGTCGTCTGCACCACCGCCGCACGCACGCGCACACTTGAGCTTTCTCATCCTTCCTCTTCATCCGCCCCGGAGAATCGCTAGATACCGACGGAAGAGTTGACGCCTCCGCTTGACGCACGAGGCCGCTTCTTCCGCGCAAGCGATTCCATCCAACGGACAAGAGAGGTATGTCATGAAAGCTTCGATGATGGCCGTGGCAGTGGCTGCCGCGCTGGCGGGTTGCAGCAACGGCAGCGGCAACATGTTCGCCTCGCGCGACACGGCGGTCGAGTACATCCGCGTCTTCGACATCAAGACCGATGCAGCCGGGCCGGCGGTCACGCGCGCCGCCAGCGAAGGCATCAGCCGCAACGTCAACAATGCCTCGCTGGCCACGCCGGTGCCCGACAGCGCCGAGGTGCAGGACCAGCCGGGCCGCTTCAAGCTGGCCGACCCCGCCGGCGCGCCACCGGGCACCATTCCCGCGCGCGGCCCCAGCTGCGACGGCGCCAGCTGGACCGCCAAGGCCGCGCCCGACGTGCGCGGCGGCCAGGACATGCACATCGTCGCCTGCCTCTTCCCCTACAAGGGCGGCTACCATCTCGACATGTACGCCGCCTTCATCAAGAAACAAGGCGGCTGGCTCGAATGGCCGCGCCGCGCCACCGGCTATGTACTCGGCACGCCCGACAAGTACGTGGAAAAAACCATGCTCGACATCGTGCGCACGATCCGCGAAACCACCAACGCCCAGGTGGCGCTGGTGGAAGCCCGGCCGGAAGTGGCGGGCACCCCCTGGCTCGAACCTCCTGGCGTGGCGCCCCGCGCCAGCCAGACATCGAAGCCTTAGTCGACCAACATGGTCTTTGCATCCGGATCGGTCATGCGCACGAAACGCACGACCGAATCGGTGGTCACGGTATCGATCTGGCCCGCCATGCGGCGGTCGAAGGGGTGGTCGTCGAAGGCGATGTTGGCGCGGAACATGCGTCCGCCCAGGCGGGTCGCCGCCGGCACTTCCACCGTCAGCGGCTGGAAGCGGAGCGAGCGCATCCAGGACTGCGCTTCGCCGCGGGTTTCCACCTGCCCCGGCGGCGCCATGGCGGCGGCCAGGGATTCGAGCACCCACTGGTTGGAGTTCTGGTACTTGGTCGAGTACACGTAAGAGAGCATGTTGTAGTGCCCCTCGTGCATGCGCTGCGGGGTGCGCGTGGCGAACAGCTGGGCGATGCGTTCCTGCGCGGCCGGCCCGGGGATCACCAGCTGCGCCTCGTGCCGGTACAGATCGGTCAGGAAGAAATTGCCCATGCCCTCGTTGTAGAGGTGGGAAGCCGCCGTGCCGCACTCGTTGAGTTCGTGCACGACGGTCCAGCGGCCGGCCGGGTGGTCGCGCACGGCCACGCCCATGTGCGAGTAGCGCAGGCGGTAGCGGCTCAGGTCCTGGCCGGCGCGCGATACCAGCGCCACCCTGGCGCCGCTGGCGTCGAGCGCCTGCACGGTACGCTGGGCGAGGTCCATCGACATCACGACTTCGGTCGGCGTGAGCGGCTTGTCGGCGCAGGCCTGGCCAGCCCGGGCGGGCAGGATGCAGGCCAGCGAGACGGCCAGCGCGGTGGCGCCAATGGCGAGGCGGCGCATCTCAGCCCACCCGCGCATGATGCAGCAGGGCCTTGCCCACTTCGTTCGGGATAAAGGCGATCGCCTTGCCCGACAAGACCAGCACCTGGCCGGTCGAGGCCGTTACCACTTCGACCGCGGTGCCGGCCGCCACCGACAGGCCGCCCGCCACCGCGCCCGACAGGCGCAGCGTGGCGCGGCTGCCGTCGGCCAGGCTTTCGACCACGATCTCCAGGCCGTCGCCAACGGTCTTGACGCTGGCAACGACCACGCTGCCGGCGGCCGCCACGCTGAGCACGGAACCGAACACGACCACGCCGGAGAGGTTGGCGCTGGCTTGCGACGGGTTGGACTGGCCAGCCGCCGACGCCGTGGCGCACGAGAAGCTGAGGAGGGATGCGAGCAGGGAGGTAAGCACAACGCGTTTCATGAGATGCTCCTTTGATCAGGTGCAGGCATCATCTCGAAATCGCGGCCGCAGGCCAACCGGGGCCTGCGGAGTATTGTTTTATTGGCGCAAACGTATCGTTCGGCGATACCGGGTGCCTTAGCGCGGAATCGGCGTTCCCCTAGCCGCAGCCGGGATGGCTGCAGCTGCCCCGGCCGCTGCGCCGTCGGCGCCGGGCAGCGCGCCCGGCAATGGCGCCGGCGCGCCCGAGCGTGCCACCCAGTCCACCAGCGCATCGAGTACGGCGCGCCCGCGTCCTTCGCCGGCGCGCTCGTCGTTCACGATGGCTACCACCACGTTCTGCACGCCGTTCGCATCCGGCACATAGCCCGCCACCGCCACCACGTTGCGCAGGGTGCCGGTCTTCAGGCGTGCACGGCCGGCGGCCGGGCTGCCGTGCAAACGGCGGCGCATGGTGCCGTCCACGGCGACGATCGGCATGCTGGCCTGGAATTCGGGCGCCCAGTTGCTGCGCAGCCCAGCCTGCAGCAGGCCACCCATTTGCAGCGGGCTGATGCGTTCGATGCGCGACAGGCCCGAGCCGTTCTCGATCACGAAGCCGCTGTCGTCGATGCCGCGCGCGCGCATCCAGTTGCGCACCACCTGGTCGGCGCGGGTGTAGGTACTTTGTCCCGGCACGGGCGGCAGCGGACGGCTGCCCAGCACCGGGTCGGCTTCCAGCGCGCCCAGGCTCAGGAACAGGGTGCGCGCCAGCGCATTGTCCGATGGTTTGTTCGTATCGCGCACGACTTCCGGCAGTGCGCGGGCGGTGTGCAGGGCCAGCAGGCGCGCATCCGGCGGCGCCACGCCGGCGACGGCCTTGCCATCGAGCCGGCCGCCGAGCTGTTTCCACTTCATGCGGAACAGGCCGTCGAGGTAATCGTCGCGGTCGACCACGTTGATGCTGTTGGTCTTCGCGCAGTTCTTCGGGAAGGTTCCGCGCAAGACCACCTCGATGCGGCCATCGGCGCCCTTCACCGCTTCCGGCAGTTTCCAGCCGTCTTCCCACTTCGCGCAGTCGGCGTCGACCAGGCGCATTTCCGACACCACGCGCACGCCTTCCAGTGCGGGCTGCATGTCCAGCTGCATGCTCTTGCCGGTCGAACGCATGTCGATCTGCAGCATGTTCTTGTTGGCCAGCAGCGCGTCGGGAATCACGTTGTAATACGCTTCCGGCGACTCGTCGAAGGGCGGCACGCCCAGGTCCTGGCGCGCCGGATTGAACAGGCTGCGGTCGAGCACCAGGTTGCCTTCGATGCGCTCGATGCCCGACAGTTCCAGCGCACGCAGCATGGTTTCCAGGACTTCTCCCGACAGGTCGGCGTCGGCCCCGCCGCGCAGCACCAGGTCGCCCTGCAGCACGCCATTCTTCACTTCGCCATTGCTCAGCAGCTCGGTACGGCCGCGAAATACCGGCCCCAGCTGTTCCAGGCTGACCAGGGTCGTCACCAGTTTCATTGTCGAGGCCGGCTGCATGGGGCGCTCGGCGCCGTGCGCCAGCACCACCTGGTCGCCGCGCAGCACCAGCGCGCCCAGCGAGGCGGGGGCGATGCGGTTCGCTGCCAGCAGCGCCGCCACCGGCTGCGGCAAGGCGCCTGCCGGCAAGGCCGCGCCGGCAGGCGCCTGCGGCGCGGCGGGCAGCGCCTGCGGGACCGGGGCCACGGGGGCGGCCTGCAGCGCGGAAGCCTGCGGCAGTGCAGCCTGTGCTGCGGGAGCCTGCGCCGGCTGCAATGGGGCACAGGCGGGCAGGCAAGCGATGACGGCAGCGGCGAGGGCGAGACGGTGGAACATGGGCATCCTTAACCGAAGAAGAGGTAGGCGACGAAGATGGCGGCGATCACGCCGGCCAGGTCGGCGATCAGGCCATAGCCGATCGCATAGCGGGTCTTGCGGATCCCGACCGAGCCGAAATACAGGGCCACGATGTAGAAGGTGGTATCGGCTGCGCCTTGCAGGATCGACGCCAGGCGGCCGACAAAGGAGTCGACGCCGTAGGTAGTCATGGCGTCGATCATCATCGCGCGCGAGCCGCTGCCGGACAGCGGTTTCATCAGCGCGGTCGGCAGGGCGCCGACGAAATCGGTGGGCAGGCCGAGCTGGGTGAAGACCCAGGCGAATGCGTTCACGATCATGCCCAGGATACCGGAATTGCGCACCACGCTGATCGCCACCAGCATGCCGACGAGATAGGGGATGATCTTCAGCGAGGTCTCGATGCCGCCCTTGGCGCCTTCGATAAAGGCTTCGAACACATTCACCCGCTTGCGCAGCGCCGCCACCATGAAGGCGGCGATGATCGAGAACAGGATCAGGTTGGCCGCCACCACCGAGAAGCGCTCGATCTCGGACTTGTCCAGGTAGTGCGTGATGTAGAACACGATGCCGCCGATGATGGCCGTCAGGCCGCCGATCCAGCCGAACACCACCGGATGCAGCAAATTGATGCCCTGGCGCAGGCTGACGGCCACGATGCCCGTCAGGGTCGAGCAGAAGGTCGCGATCAGCGTGGGGATGAAGATGTCGGCCGGATTGGCGGCGCCGAGGATGGCGCGCTGGGCCATGATGGCGAGCGGAATCACGGTCAACCCGGAGGTCTGGATAACCAGGAACATGATCTGGGCGTCACTGGCTTCATCCTTGCGCGGGTTCAGCGTCTGCAGACTTTCCATCGCCTTCAAACCGAAGGGTGTGGCGGCATTGTCCAGGCCCAGGATGTTGGCCGAAAAATTCATCACCATGTGGCCGTTGGCCGGGTGCTCGCGCGGCACTTCGGGGAAGATGCGCGAAAAGAAGGGGGCGATGATGCGCGCGAACAGGTTGATGGCGCCGGCCTTTTCGCCGACGTTCATGATGCCCAGCCAGAGGGTCATGACGCCGGCCAGCGGCAGGGCGATGTCCATGACCGCCATCTTGGCTGAGGAAAAGGTGCCGTCGATGATGCGCTTGAAGATTTCGGTATCGCCGAGGAACAGCCACTGTGCCAGTGCTGCGACGAAGCCAACGAGGAAGAAACCGGTCCAGATGTAATTTAATGCCATGTTCAGTCCGAAAGGGCGGCCGTGCCGCCGCGCGTTCACAGCCGCGGAAGGAAATCACGGCATCGTTGCGCACGATTGTGCAGCGGAGAGTATAGGCGCACAGCAAGCTGCAAGGATGAAAGAATGCAACCGCGCCATGCAGAAAAGTTATGGTGGACAGGGCGTGTACGGCATTCTTATTGGGCCGGCATACCCCTGCCGTCGCCTCGCGTTTGCCATCGCCAACCACCCCGCCTATGATACGCAACGCTCAACCAGGACATGCACAAATGACACTACGCTCCGCCCTGCCCGCGATCTTGCCGGCCCTTCTGTTTGCCTCCGGCGTTCTCGCTTTCCCTGCCGCGGCCCAGGCGCCATCGGGCGCGGCCCCGGAAAAAGTCCTGCGCATGTTCCTGTCCACCAGCGAAACCGGCCTCGACCCGGCCGCCGCCTCCGACATCGCCACCCTGTCGCTGCTGGAAAACATCTTCGACCCCCTGCTGCGCTACGACTACCTGGCGCGCCCGGTCAAGCTGCGCCCCAACACCGCCACGCAGATGCCGGAGATCAGCGCAGACGGCCTTACCTACACCTTCCACATCCGCCCCGGCATCCATTTCACCGACGACCCCGCCTTCCAGGGCAGGAAGCGGGAAATGACCGCGCAAGACTACGTCTACAGCATCAAGCGCCTGTACGACCCGACCCTGAAATCGCCCTGGTCGTACATGTTCGACGGCAAGATCGAAGGCGACGAAGCGCTCAAGAAGCAGTTCAGTGTCGATACCCCGGTAAGCGGCCTGCAGGCCCTCGACCGCCACACCCTGCGTATCCGCCTGAAAGCGCCCGACAACAACTTCCTGTTCTACATGGCGACGCCGGCGTCCGGGGTGGTGGCGCGTGAAGTGATCGAGGCCTACCCGGGCCAGGCCGGCAACCACCCGGTCGGCACCGGCCCCTTCCTGGTCAGGGAGTGGAAGCGCAGCGACCGCATCGTGCTGCAGGCCAACCCCTATTCGACCGCCGTCTTCCACGCCAGTCCCGGCAAGGACCCCGAAGCACAAGCCATCGCGGCCGCGCTGGAAGGCAAGCGCCTGCCGCGCGTGGACCGCGTGGAGGTGAAGATCGCCGAGGAATTCCAGGGTCGCATGCTCGGCTTCCTGAACGGCGAATACGATTACCTGGAGCAGGTGCCGGAATCGATGACCGACATGGTGATCCGCGACGGCGCGCTCAAGCCGGAGTTGCAGGCGCGCGGCATGCAACTGTCGCGCTTCCCGGTGCTGCAGACCTATTACATGTGGATGAACATGAACGATCCGGTACTGGGCGGCTATACGAAAGACCGGATCGCCCTGCGCCGCGCCATCTCGCTGGCCTACAACAATGCCGAAGACATCGCCCTGCTGAAAAAAGGCTTCGCCATCAAGGCCGAGTCGCCTTTGCCGCCGAACGTGCTCGGCTACGACCCGGCCTACCGCAGTCCGGTTCCCTATGACCCGCCCCTGGCGAATGCCCTGCTCGATCGCCATGGCTATGGCAAGCGCGACGCCGAAGGGTTCCGGACGGCGCCCGGCGGCAAGCCGCTCACGCTCACCATGCACAGCGAAGCGACGGTTGGCGGGCGCCTGCGCGACGAGCTGTGGCGCAAGTGCCTGAATGCCATCGGCCTGCGCGTGGCGTTCAAGTCGGACAAGAAGACCGAGATCATCAAGGCTTCGCGCCTGGGCAAGGTGACCATGTTCGAGAGTAACTGGATCGCCGATTTCCCCGATGGCGACAACTTCTACCAGCTGCTCTACGGCCCCAATGCCGGCCGCGCCAACTATGCGCGCTTCAACCTGCCGGCCTATAACGAACGCTATGAACAGGCGCGCCAATTGCGCGACGGTCCGGCGCGCCAGAAGCTGTACTTCGAAATGAACCAGCTGATCCACGCCTACAACCCCTGGGTGCCGTTGACCCATGTGCTGTCGGCCGATATCCGCCAGCCGTGGTTAAAAAACTACAAGCGCCACCCCGTCGAATTCACCAACTGGCGTTACCTGGACGTCGATGTTGCGCAAAGAGCACGCTTGTCACGGCAGCGTCACTAAGGCAACGGCTAATTTCCGGCTACAAACATTCCTGGAAGTTATACTTCCCGGTGCTTAATTCATTGGCTACCGCCAAATCATCAGGCTTACCCTCAAATCAAACATAACGTAATGCCAAGCATTTTTCTGCCGGTCGGCAGGGCCATGCCTGGACAGGACGACGGAAAAACTGCCGGCTTTCGCACCGGCCCGATTTGCCCCAATACAGGAGAGACGCGTGAAATTGAAGAAACTAGCCCATCTGATTGCCTTGATCGGCGTCGTCAGTCCGGCCGTTGCACAGCAGGTGCAAGCGCCTCCGATGGCACGCGTCGAGATTACCGGTTCCAGCATCAAGCGCATCGCCAAGGAAGGCGCGCTGCCGGTGCAGGTGATTACCTTCGACGACATCGAAAAGCAGGGCATCAACACGACCGAAGAGCTGGTGCGCACCATTTCCGCCAACGGTACCGGCGCCGACAACATGACCTCGGGTAACAACGTGTTCGGCGCCGATGCCGACCGCGTCAGCGGCGGCGCCTCGTTTGCCTCGCTGCGCGGCCTGGGCCCGAACAGCACCCTGGTGCTGCTCAACGGCCGCCGCATCGCCACCCACGGCGGCAGCGGCAAGGCGGTCGATTTGAACTCGATCCCGCTGGCGGCCATCGCGCGCGTCGAGATCCTGAAGGACGGCGCCTCGGCCATCTACGGCACCGACGCCGTCGGCGGCGTGGTCAACTTCATCCTGAAGACGGATTACCAAGGCCTCGAAGCCAGCGCCAACGTGAACGCCACCGAAGCCGGCGGCGGCCTGACCCGCCGCGCTTCGCTCCTGGGCGGCACGGGCGACCTGGACAGCGACCGCTACAACATCATGGCCTCGCTGACGGTCGACAAGAACAACATGCTGCACTCGCACCAGCGCGACTTCGCCAACGGCTTCCAGCCCGAGCGCGGCCTGTCGCCGGACACCACCGGCACCCCGTTCGCGAACCAGCTGAGCGGCGCCGGCACGGCCCTGGGCGCCAACTTCCAGATGCCGGGCGACGCCACGCGCTACCTGCAGGCCAACCTGCTGAGCCTGCAAGGCAAGTGCGATTCCATCCCCTGGATGTCGCAGTACCAGAGCCAGCTCTGGCCGGATGTCACCCCGGTGACCCGCACCCGCTATTCCTGCGCCTACGACTACGGCGCCGACTACGTGATGTCGCCGCCGGTCGAGCGCGCGAATGCCCTGCTGCGCGGCGCCTTCCAGATCGCGCCTGGCCACCGCCTGTTCGTCGAAGGCCTGGCCTCGCGCTCGAAGGTCACCTCGATCCTGACGCCGATGCAGATCTCGACCTCGCTGGCCACGCAAAGCGCCTACCCGGTCGGCGGCGCCTACTACCAGGACCTGTCGCCCTACATCGCGAGCTTCAACAGGAATTTGCCGATCATCTACAAGTGGCGCGCGGCCGATTTCGGCAACCGCACGATGGACAACACCACCGACGGCGCACGCCTGCTGGTAGGCCTGGAAGGCAGCTTCGGCAAGTACGACTACAAGCTCGGCCTGTCGCGCGCGATCAGCAAGACCCAGACCACGCTGACCGACGGCTATGCCTACACCACGCCGATGTACCAGGCGCTGGGCACCGGCAAGATCAACCCGTGGCTGCAGCCGGGCCAGAGCCAGACGCCGGAAGCGATGGCGCTGATCGAGTCGACCAAGTTCCGCGGCGATTTGCAGCACGGCCGCACCACGCTGACCCAGCTCGACGGCTCGGTATCGGGCGAGATCTGGGACCTGCCGGCCGGCCCGCTGGCCGCCGCGGTCGGCTTCGACCTGCGCCGCGAAGGCTATGGCTACGGCCAGGACGCCGACGCCACGCAGATCTGGCTGGCGCCGGGCAATGCCGCCCTGAAAAAGGCCGAGCGCGACATCAAGGCCGTGTACGCCGAGCTGATCGTGCCGGTCGTGAAGGACCTGGAACTGCAGCTGGCCCTGCGCCGCGACCACTACAGCGTGATCGGCGCCACCACCAATCCGAAGGTCGCCTTCCGCTACCAGCCGGCCAGCTGGCTGCTGCTGCGCGGTTCGGCCAACAAGGGCTTCCTGGCGCCGAGCTTCACCCAGCTGTATTCGGCTTCGCTCGACCAGGAACTGCCGAACGGCGTGATCGACCCGGTCGGCTGCCCGCTGAACCCGGGCGACCCGGCCTACTGCGCCATCGCCCGCCTCGACTACAAGAGCGGCGGCAACTCGAACCTGAAGCCGGAAACCTCGAAGCAGGGCACGCTGGGCGTGGTGGTCGAGCCGTTCAAGGGCTTCTCGGCCTCGGTGGATTACTGGATGATCAACACCCAGGACAAGATCCTGAACCGCACGCCGCAGATCATCCTGGCCAACCAGCCCGGCCTCGCGGCCAACGTGATCCGCAACAACGACGGCAACCCGGGCACCATCAACTATGTGCAGGCCGGCTGGATCAATGCCGGCGGCGTGAAGACGCGCGGCGCCGACCTCGGCCTGCGCGGCGACGGCAAGTTCGGCGACTTCAAGTGGAGCGCGGGCCTGGACGGTACCTGGACCCAGCACTTCCAGTTCGCCGAACTGGCCGGCCAGGCGTATAAGGAATACGTGGGCAAGTTCTACACGCGCGACCTGTACCTGCGCTGGAAGCACAACGCCACCTTCACCGTGGCCCGTGGCGACTGGAGCGGCACGCTGAGCAACAACTTTGCCAGCGGCTACAACGACCAGGTGCCGAACAAGGGCATCGGGACGCCGCCGCCGGGCTTCGACCCGACCGTGTCGAGCTACACGACCTGGGGCTTGTCGGCCAAGTACACCGGCATCCAGAACGCCTCGCTCACCTTCGGCATCCAGAATTTGTTCGACCGCGATCCGCCGTTCACCGCGCACAACGTCGACGAAGTCGTGGGCGCCGGCTGGGATCCGCGCGTGGCCAGCCCGCGTGGCCGTTCGTTCTCGCTGTCGATGAAGTACAAGTTCTTCTGATTTGCCGCTTCGTTTGCGGCCCGCAGCCGAAGGAGGCCCGCGCCTCCACGGCGCGGGCCGTTTTTCTTTGAATCCGAACGCATGTCCAGCATGACAATCAGCCGGCGCGCCTTTGCCGCCTGGCTCGCCGCCGCAGCCCTTCTTCCTGTCCATAGCGAGGCGGCCAGGCCGCGTACGCGCAAACCCGGCTCACCTCCTTCCATGAAACCCCTGATCAAACCGCCGCGCCTGCGCCGTGGCGACACCGTCGGCCTGATCGCACCGGGCGGCTATACCAGCGAAAAATCGATTGCCAAGGCGCGCGCCAATATCGAAAACCTGGGTCTGAAAGTGCGCGAGGGAACTTACCTGCGCGAAGTGAACGGCAACTATGCCGGTACCGTGCAGCAGCGCCTGTCGGACCTGCACGCCATGTTCGCCGACCCGGAAGTGACGATGCTGTGGCCGATCCGCGGCGGCTCGGGCTGCATCTCGCTGCTGAAGGAACTCGACTATGGCCTGATCCGCAAGCACCCGAAGATCCTGCTCGGCTACTCCGACATCACCGCCCTGCACCTGGCGATCCTGAAGGAGACCGGGCTGGTGACTTTCCACGGCCCGGTGGCCTCGTCGACGCTGTCGGACTATGCGCGCGAGCACATGCTGGCCGTGCTGAGCGACCCGCAGCCGCGCTATACGATCCCGATGGCGTTGGACAACAGCCGCCGCGCCGTGTTGCAGCCGCACTTTGGCATGCGCACCGTGCACGGCGGCAGCGCCACCGGGCCGCTGATCGGCGGAAATCTGAGCCTGGTGGCGGCCCTGGCCGGCACGCCGTATGCGGCCGACTTCCGCAACGCGATCCTGTTCCTGGAAGAAGTGAACGAAGCGCCTTACCGCATCGACCGCTGGATGACCCAGCTCGACCTGGCGACGGGTTTGAACAAGGCGGCGGCCGTGATGATCGGCATTTGCGAGGAGTGCGGGCCCGAGCACGAAGACGTGTCGCTGACCCTGGACCAGACCTTCGACATCCACTTGCAGCCACTGTCGATTCCGGCCGTGACCGGGTATTCGATCGGCCACATCCGCAATCAGTTCACGATTCCGATGGGGATCAAGGCCACCCTCGATACCGGGCGGCAGACGGTGACCTTGCTGGAGGCGGCGGTCAGCTGAGCGGCCGCCTGTCCGGCTTACTTCTTTGCTTCGGCGCCCGGCGTTTCCGAACGCACCAGGAAGGCTTGCGTGACTTGCGGCAGGTGTTCCAGCAGCCAGGCGGCCATCGCCTTTTCCTGGGCCAGGATCTGTTCGCAGGCGGTGGCGGTCGCGGTGTCCCCCACCGCCTTGGCGGCGCCGATCAGCGAGGTATAGCTGGCGATCTCGAGGTTCTCGAACACGTAGCCGGCCATCGCGCCCTTCACCACTTCATCGCTGACGGTCATGCCGCCCACGGCCTGGCCAAAGGCGGCCAGCTTGCCGCCCAGGTCCTTCAGGACCGAGTTGCTGATGCCGCGGCGGGCCAGGATGGCGTCGAGCTGGCTCTGCTGCCAGCGGGTTTCCTCGATGTGCTGGACGATGCGCGCGCGCAGCTCGGGATAGTGTTCCAGGCGTTCCGCCTGGGCGTTCAGCATCTTGTCCGCCTGCTGTTCCATCGCGTGCGCATCGCGCAGCCAGTCGTCCAGGTGTTCGTTTGCCGTCGTCGTCATGGATCTCTCCTTGGGTAAGGTGTGTGTGAACCTGCAATGCAGCCGCCGGGATTGACGGGCTGTGCAGCTTCAGCCACCTTCGCAGAGTTGAGGCGCGATGTTTGTTAGGTAAGACACACTTCCCGCATGCTTGCGGCTTACTTAAGCGTCGTTAAAGTAAAAAGCGGAAAGAAAAGCGCTTATCGCTTCTTGACGGCAAGGCTCATGAAGACATAGCCATGCTGCTCGCCGTCGATGCGGTAGAGGTCGGGGATCTCGCCGGTCCGCACGAAGCCGCTGCGTTCGTACAGGCGGCGTGCGGGCCGGTTGCCCGACAGGACTTCGAGGTCGAGCCAGTCCAGCCCTTGCTCGCCGGCCCAGGACAGCGCCGTGTCGAGCAGGCGCGCGCCCAGGCCTTGTCCGCGCGCGTCGCGGTGCACGCCCATGCCGAGCAGGCAGCGGTGCGCCGCCGTGCGTTCCGGCCGTGCGCGCAGGTCGATGTGGCCGCGGATGGCGCCTGCCGCGTCGACGGCGATCCAGCCGCGCCGCCAGCCGGGCGCATCGAGCGCGGTGCCCAGGCCGAGCACGAAGCCGGCGCGCCTGTCGACCGGGAAGCGGGACTCGGCGCGCGGCATCGGCTGGAACAGCGGCGTGCCGTCGCGGCCGTTGTCGCCCAGGTGGTCGTCGAGGTAGACGAACAGCGCCGGCAAGTCCTGCTGCGTGAGCGGAATGATCGCCGGCGCCGCCATCACAGGGCGCGCGCGATCAGGATCTTCTGGATGTCGCTCGTGCCTTCGTAGATCTGGCAGACACGCACGTCGCGGTAGATGCGCTCGATCGGGAAATCGGCCACGTAGCCGTAGCCGCCAAACACCTGCATCGCATCCGATACCACGCGCTCGGCCATCTCCGAGGCGAACAGCTTGGCCATCGCCGCTTCCTTCAGGCAGGGCAAGCCGGCATCCTTCATCGAGGCCGCGTGCAAAATGAGCTGGCGCGCCGCCTCGATCTTCATCGCCATCTCCGACAGCTTGAACTGCACAGACTGATGTTCGAAGATGGCCTTGCCGAAGCTGGTACGCTCCTTCGCATACGCCAGCGCCGCTTCAAAGGCGGCGCGCGCCATGCCCACCGATTGCGAGGCGATGCCGATACGCCCGCCCTCCAGGCCCGACAGGGCGATCTTGTAGCCCATGCCTTCTTCGCCGATCAGGTTGGCGGCCGGGATGCGGCAGTTCTCGAACACGATCTGCGCCGTGTCCGACGAGTGCTGGCCCATCTTGTGTTCGAGGCCGGCGACGATGTAGCCGGGCGTATTCGTCGGCACCCAGAAGGCGCTGATGCCCTTCTTGCCGGCGGCTTTATCGGTCACCGCCATGACGATGGCCACGTCGCCATGCTTGCCGCTGGTGATGAACTGCTTGGTGCCGTTGATGACGTAATCCATGCCTTCACGTACGGCCGTGGTGCGCAGGGCGGCGGCGTCGCTGCCGGTGTGTGGCTCGGTCAGGGCGAATGCGCCCAGCATCTCGCCTTGCGCCAGCGGCACCAGCCACTGCCGCTTCTGTTCTTCGCTGGCGTACATCATGGCGATCGAGCACACCGGGCAGTTGTTGACCGAGATGATGGTCGAGGTGCCGCCGTCGCCGGCCGCGATCTCTTCCAGCACCAGCGCCAGCGACACGTAGTCGAGGCCCGCGCCGCCGTACTGCTCGGGCACGGCCACGCCAAAGGCGCCGAGCTGGGCCAGTTCCTTCAGTTCGGCTTTCGGAAAGTAGTGTTCCTTGTCCCAGCGGGCGGCCTGCGGGGCCAGGCGCTCCTGCGCGTAGCTGCGCAGGGCGTCGCGGATCATCTGGTGTTCTTCGGTCAGGATCATGGTGTCTCGTGTGTGTTGTTATCGTGGCGGCTTACCAGGGGATGGGGTCGCCGTCGTGGTTCAGGAAGCTGCCGTTGTCGGCGTTCGTGGCCTTCGCCAGGGTGGCGCGCAAATCGCGCACGCTGTGCTCGACGCTGATCGCCGCGCCCTCGCCGCCCATGTCGGTCTGGACCCAGCCGGGATGGAAGGCGATGCAGGTGGCGCCTTGCGGGCCGTAGGTCAATGCGGTATCGGCCAGTACCGAATTCAGTGCGGCCTTGCTGGCGCGGTAGAGCGAGCCGCCGGTGCTGGTGCGCGAGCCGATCGATCCCATGCGCGAGGACAGCACGCCGAGCTTGCCGCGCGCATTGGCCACCAGCGGGGCGACGATGGGCAGCAGGCGCATCGCGGCCAGCACGTTGGTGTGCATCACGGCGTCGAAGTCTGCCTGCGTGGGGAAGCCGTCGTGGCGCGGGCCGTACAGGCCGGCCACCAGCCAGGCGGTGTCGATCTTTTCGTCGTCGAGCTTCCAGCCCATGCCGGCGATGGCCTCCGGGTCGGTGACGTCGAGCAGATGCGGTTCGGCGCCGAGGGCGGCGAGTTCGTCGAGGTCTTGTTGCTTGCGGGCGGTGGCGATCACGCGCCACCCGTCTGCGCGGTATTGGCGTGCGAGCTCATGGCCGATGCCGCGCGAGGCGCCGAGGATCAGAGCGGTTGGCATGGTGTGGTTCCTCCGATGGGTTTTGCGGTTTGCGTAGGTACGACCGCGTGGACTCGGGAGTCCACCCTACGAAAACCCGCCTTTGTAGGGTGGACACCTGTGTCCACGCGGTACAACGTATCCAAACACCTATCGTAACCGGAGAGCGGCATCTTCACCGCTCCCGGTCACCGACATCACACCATCTCGATCGCCATCGCCGTGGCTTCGCCGCCACCGATGCACAGCGAGGCCACGCCGCGCTTGCCGCCGGTTTTCTTCAGCGCGCCCAGCAGGGTGACGATGATGCGCGCGCCCGAGGCGCCGATCGGGTGGCCCAGGGCGCAGGCGCCGCCGTGGATGTTGACCTTGCTGTGCGGGATGTCGAGGTCGCGCATGGCGGCCATCGGCACGGCGGCAAAGGCTTCGTTGATCTCGAACAGGTCGACATCGTTCGGCATCCAGCCGGTCTTCTTGAACAGCTTGTGCATCGCGCCGATCGGGGCGGTGGTGAACAAATTCGGTTCCTGGGCGTGGGTGGCGTGGCCGATCACGCGTGCGATCGGGCTCAAGCCCAGCTCCTTGGCCTTCGATTCGCGCATCATCACCAGCGCGGCGGCGCCGTCGTTGATCGACGAGGACGAGGCGGCGGTGACGGTGCCTTCCTTCTTGAAGGCGGGTTTCAGCGACGGGATCTTGTCGATCTTGGCCTTCAGCGGGCCTTCGTCCTTTTCCACGACCAGTTCGCCGGTGCGGGTAGCCAGCGTGACCGGTGCGATTTCCCAGGCAAACGAACCATCGTTGTTGGCCGCCTGCGCGCGCTTCACGGATTCGATGGCGAAGTTGTCCTGGTCTTCGCGGGTGAACTGGTAGGTGGCGACGCATTCCTCGGCAAAGGTGCCCATCGAGCGGCCCTCGCCGGTTTTTTCGTTGCGCGAATAGGCGTCTTCCAGGCCGTCGAGCATCATGTGGTCGAACATCGGCGCGTGGCCGATGCGGTAGCCGCCGCGTGCCTTCGGAATCAGGTAAGGCGCGTTGGTCATCGACTCCATGCCGCCGGCCACCACGATGTCGGCGCTGCCGGCCACCAGCTGGTCGTGGGCGAAGATCGCGGCCTGCATGGCCGAGCCGCACATTTTCGACAGGGTCACGGCGCCGGTGGAGAGCGGCAGGCCGGCCTTGATGAGGGCCTGGCGCGCAGGGGCCTGGCCCTGGCCCGCCATCAGGCAATTGCCGAAGTAGACGTGTTCGACGGTTTGCGGGTCGACGCCGGCGCGTTCGACCGCCGCCTTGATCGCCACCGCGCCGAGGTCGCTCGCCGACTTCGAGGAAAAATCGCCCTGGAAGCCACCCATCGGGGTACGGGCGGCGCCAACGATAACGACTGGATCATTCATTTTCTAAGGTCTCCAAAGAGGATGGCGCTGGATGGATGCTTGTTTGCGCCAATGGGGTGGTGGTCTGGTGGAAGCGGATGTGCTGCGGGTAAGGGAAGACGTCTTCCACTTCGCCTTCGAGGATGCGGTCCTTGTGCGCCTGCCACCAGGCGCGCGTGAGCAGGTCCGCGTGATACTGCATGAAATGGTGGCGGATCTTCGCGTTTCCAAGCAAAAAACGGCCGAATTGTTCGGGAAACACGTCGTGGCGGCCGATCGGGTACCAGGGCTCGGCCGACATTTCCTCTTCCTCGTTGCGCGCCTGCGGAATGTCGCGGAACTGGCAATCGGTGAGGTATTCGATTTCGTCGTAGTCGTAGAACACCACGCGGCCCTGGCGCGTGACGCCGAAGTTCTTGTAAAGCATATCGCCGGGAAAGATGTTCGCCGCAACCAGGTCGCGGATGGCATTCCCGTATTCAAACACGCCGTGCGCGATCCGGCTGTCGTCGCCGGCGCGCTCGGCCTCGCTCAGGTACATATTCAACGGCACCATGCGGCGCTCGATGTACAGGTGTTTCACGATGATGCGCTCGCCCTCGATCTCGACCAGCGACGGGCAATGCTGCTGCAGCTCGGCCAGCAGCTCCTCGGAAAAGCGGTTTAACGGAAAGGCGACGTCCGAGTATTCCAGGGTGTCGGCCATGCGCCCGACGCGGTCGTGGTGCTTCACCAGCAGGTATTTTTCCTTTACCTGGGCGCGGGTGGTGTCCTTGGGCGGCGGGTACCAGTCCTTGATCACCTTGAACACGTAGGGAAAGGACGGCAGCTCGAACACCAGCATCACCAGGCCGCGGATGCCGGGCGCGCTGCGGAATCTATCCGAGCTGTGCTTCAGGTGCTGCAGGTAGTCGCGGTAGAACAGGGTCTTGCCCTGCTTTTGCAGGCCGAGCACGGTGTAGAGTTCGCTGCGCGGCTTCCTCGGCATCAGGCTGCGCAGGAACTGTACATAGGCCGAGGGCACTTCCATGTCGACCAGGAAGTACGCGCGCGTGAACGAGAACAGCAGGGTGATGTGGTCGGGGTCGGTGATCACCGTGTCGAGTACCAGCTCGCCGTGTTTGTCGTGCAGGACCGGGATCACGAAGGGATATTCGCGCGCGCCGTTGATGGCGCGGCCGACGATGTAGGCGCCCTTGTTGCGGAAAAACAGGTTTGATAAGACGTGGAACTGCAGGTTCGGTTCGGCCTGGTCGAGGCCGAAGTCGCGGATCATGCGCGCTTCGACCAGGCCGGTGTCGCGATCCAGCGCGGCGAAGGGGCGCTCGAGCTGGAAGTTGCCGACGATGCGTTTCAGCGCGAAGCGCATGCCGTCGGCCGCCGGATAGTAGACGCGGTAGGTCGGCAGCGGTTCCTCGGTCTCGATGTACTCGGTCGAGACCACCGGACGCACGAAGATGTAATCGTTATGGTAATAGCGGCGGTGCAGGATCTGGCAGCTGACCGAGTTGAAGAAGGTCTCGGCCAGTTCCGGGCGCTTGTGCTCGGCGAGCAGGCCGATGTAATGCAGCTTGATCTCGCGCCAGACATGGTCGGTCAGCTCGCCCGGCGGGTAGGCCGCTTCCAGCGCCTGCACGGCTTCCTGCACGCGCTGGTCATAGAAATCGATGCGTTCGCGCGCGGCGCGCTGGGCGGTGGGCCAGTCGGCCCGTTCGAAGTGGCGGCGCGCCTGCTGGCTGGCTTCGCGGAACAGGCGGTAATGCTTGTCGAAGCCGTCGAGGATGGTGCGCGCGATGTCGAATGCGATCCGGGAGGACAGCAGTCGTGGGAACGTCACCTGGGTCATCGTTCGTCTCGCGCGTGGGTCGGTTGAGCGGTAATTGTAGTGCGTTGCAGCGTGGGAGTGGTGGCGCCGAAATCGTTTGCCTGGACCGTACGGTGGGCACCCCGTGCCCACGCGGAACGTGATGCTGTGTTGGCTGCGTTTGGATGTCGTGGCCTGCTCGGGCACACGGTATCCAAATGCATGCCGCGCGGTTTCAACATGGCCAACATGACGCGGCATTCCGCGTGGGCACTTCGGTTGAGAGGCCCCCGGCCTCTCAACCCCCACCGTACGGTCACTGCCAACGATGCTGCAAATTACGCCGTCTCGCCAAACAATTCACGCCCGATCAGCATGCGGCGGATCTCGCTGGTACCCGCGCCGATTTCGTAGAGCTTCGCATCGCGCCAGAGACGACCGACCGGATACTCGTTGATGTAACCGTTGCCGCCCAGGGTCTGGATCGCTTCGCCCGCCATCCAGGTGGCCTTTTCGGCGCTGTACAGGATCGCGCCGGCTGCGTCCTTGCGCAGGGCGCGCACGGCAGCCGGGTTCTCGGCGCGGTCGCAGGCCTGGCCCACCGCGTACACGTAGGCGCGGCAAGCCATCATGGTCGAGTACATGTCGGCGATCTTGCCCTGCATGAGCTGGAACTCGCCGATGGCCTGGCCGAACTGCTTGCGCTCGTGGATGTAAGGCACGACCACGTCCATGCAGGCCGACATGATGCCCAGCGGACCGCCCGACAGCACGGTGCGCTCGAAGTCCAGGCCCGACATCAGCACGTTGACGCCCTTGCCCACGCCGCCCAGCACGTTCTCGACCGGCACTTCGCAGTCTTCGAACACCAGTTCGCCGGTATGCGAGCCGCGCATGCCGAGCTTGTCGAGCTTTTGCGCGATCGAGAAGCCTTTGAAACCTTTTTCGATCAGGAAGGCGGTCATGCCGCGCGGGCCGGCCTCGATGTCGGTTTTCGCGTACACGACCAGGGTGTCGGCGTCGGGGCCGTTGGTGATCCACATCTTGGTGCCGTTCAGCACATAATGGTCGCCCTTCAGGTCGGCGCGCAGCTTCATGCTCACCACGTCGGAACCGGCGTTCGGCTCGGACATCGCCAGCGCGCCCACGTGCTCGCCCAAGATCAGCTTGGGCAGGTATTTCCGTTTTTGTTCTTCCGAGCCGTTGCGCTTGATCTGGTTGACGCACAGGTTCGAGTGGGCGCCATAGGACAGGCCGACCGAGGCCGAGGCGCGCGAGATTTCTTCCATCGCCACGATGTGGGCCAGGTAGCCCATGTTGGCGCCGCCGTATTCCTCGCTGACGGTAATACCCAGCAGGCCGAGTTCGCCCATCTTCTTCCACAGGTCCATCGGGAACTGGTCGGTGCGGTCTATCTCGGCCGCGCGCGGCGCGATTTCGCTGGCCGCAAATTGTTGCACTGCTTCGCGCAGCGCGGCGATGTCTTCGCCATGGTCAAAGGTCAAGCCTGGAAGATGCAGCATGTCGTCGTCCTCTCGATGAGCGGGGGTGTGATTAAAAGCACCTAACAAAACCTCCATGGCTGCGTTGCACCGTCTCGCCGTACAAACACGTACTGTCTTCGACGGCGCTTCGGGTGGCCGCATCCCTTGCCCTGAAGTTTTGTTAGGCGCTTAAGCTTCCGGCATCATACCCGCGTGTGACGTTAACGTAAACGTCAAGCAGCGGAAGCATTCTCCTCGCCCAGCAGGCGGCGGCATTCCTCTTCGTGGGCGGAAATTTCCTCGAGCGCCATCTCGATGTCGGCGCGTTGCTGTTCCAGCGTCTCGCGCTGGTGCGCCAGCACGCCGAGGAAGCGGTTGATCTGCGCCACCGTGTCTTTCGGCGATTCGTACATGTCGACGATGCTCTTGATCTCCGACAGCGTCAGGCCCAGGCGCTTGCCGCGCAGGGTCAGTTTCAGGCGTGTGCGTTCGCGCGGGGTGTACACGCGGTTGCGTCCGCCCACGCCTTCGCGTTTCGGGCTGAGCAGGCCCTGGTCTTCGTAGAAACGGATCGCGCGCGCGGTGATGTCGAATTCGCGCGCCAGTTCGGCGATGGTGTAGGTGGTGGCCATGAAAAAAGCAGGTACAGGTAAGAGCTGGGGGAAACGGCTAGAATCGGTATGCGTCCTTGCCGTTTACGTTAACGTCACCCATTGTAGCGCGCCCGCCTTGCATAGATATGAAAGATTGCTGAACATGAATCCGCTCGAAGCCCAGCTGACTTATCCCTTTGCCGACGAATTGCCCGCCCTTGGTGCGGTGCGCGAGGTGGCGCCCGGCGTCGGCTGGCTGCGCATGCCGCTGCCGTTTGCCCTCGACCACATCAACCTGTGGGTGCTGCCGGACGCGCGCGAGGGCCGCAAGGGCTGGACCGTGATCGATTGCGGCGTGGCCACCGACGCCACCCGTGCCGCCTGGGAGCAGGTGCTGGCGGGGCCGCTGGACAAGCAGCCCATCGTGCGCGTGATCGCCACCCACTGCCACCCCGACCACGTGGGCCTGTCGGGCTGGCTGTGCGGGCGCTTCGAGGCGCCCTTCTGGCTGACCGCCGGCGAATATGGTTTCGCGCGCATGATGTCGGCCGCCCTGCCCGGCGTCGACGGCCCATCGGCGATCCCGCACTTCGAGCGCCACGGCCTGGCCGACCAGGCCATGCTGGAACAGATGCGCAGCCGCCGCAATTACTACCCCTCGCTGGTGCCAGGCGTGCCGGAAGCCTACACGCGCCTGCAGGATGGCCAAAAGTTCACAATTGGCAATACAGAGTGGCGCGTGATTACCGGTTTCGGCCATTCGCCGGAACACGCCTCGCTGTATTCGGAAGCGTTGAACGTGCTGGTCTCGGGCGACATGGTGCTGCCGCGCATTTCGACGAATGTCTCCGTGTTCGCCATCGAGCCGGAAGGCAACCCGCTGCAGCAATACCTGGACTCGCTCGACAAGTTCGCCGGCCTGCCCGACGACGTGCTGGTGCTGCCGTCGCACGGCAAGCCTTTCCGTGGTCTGCACACCCGCATTGCGCAGTTGCGCCAGCACCATGTGGAGCGCCTGGACGAGGTAAGGGAAGCCTGCACGGAGCCACGCAGCGCCGTGGATATCGTGCCGATCATGTTCCGGCGCCAACTCGATGCCCACCAGCTCAGCTTTGCACTCGGCGAAGCACTCGCGCACCTGCACAAGCTTTGGAATGATGGTATCGTGAGGCGAGTAACTGGCGCCGACAGCATCATTCGTTTTCAACTGACCTGAGCGGCCTGAGCCGGATTCCTGGGGCTTCTCCAGCCCTGCCGGCTGAACGACGTCAATTGACTAGACGTGCGTGGCATTCACGCGACAAAACATTTGCACGAATGTTATTCATGATGGATATGTCGATGCTGGGCAGAAATTTTGTGGCATGATGTCACAATTCCAGATAGTCCCAATTTGTCACATCTTTGTTACTTATCTGTTTGTAATCTGTCACAACTGGTCTGTAAGGACAAGAGACTGACATTTATAGTCCAGCATGAAATAGTGCCATCATGAATTCCACGAATGAACGGGAGAGCTTTAGCGAGCGTCTCCAACAGGCGCTAAAGAACGCCCACTACTCACCAGACAGCCCGACTCGACTGGCGCGTGAATTTAACATTCGCTTCGAAGGTCGACCAATCACCGTCCACGCCGCACGCAAGTGGCTGGTGGGCGAAGCCATCCCCACGCAAGAGAAGCTGCGCATGATCGCGCAATGGCTGGGCGTGCCCGCCGACTGGCTGCGCTTCGGCGGCCCGGAGACGCCGGGCGACACCACCGAGAACAGCAGTGCCGCGCGCTTCGAATCGGCCGACGTCAAGCTGATCGCCGACCTGCAACGCCTGGACGAACACCACCGCCAGCTGGCACGCGAATTCATTCGCATGCTGGTTCGTGTCAACCATCAACCCCCATCCAAGTAAGCCTGGTCCTTCGCTGTAACTGCTTTCCCGCTTACAAATTTTCTTCCAAATCGGGCAGTACAAACCGCTTTGACTGGCGCATAATCGAACTCGTCACAGCCGAGGATCGTGCCGCCCATGAAAAGTAACTATGTGAACACCGCCCAGCTGAAGGAACTGATGACGGCCCCGCCGATGAGCGCAGCCCGTCACGCCGAGGTGATGCGCAAGCGCATCGCCCAGCGCAGGATGCTGGAGGAAGCAAGGGAGTTGAAGAAAGCCGGGGATAGCGGCTACGGCAGCAAGCGCTAGGCGCTTCGTTCTCGTCAGGCCTGCGTGTCGCCCGCCGCGCCGCGCATGCCGGGCCAGCGCGCAGCCTGGGGATTGTCGATGCCGAGCAGGTCGAGCACCCGGTCCAGGGTATGGTCGACCATCTCCTCGATGCTCGCCGGGCGGTGATAAAAGCTCGGCAGCGGCGGGAATACGATGCCGCCCATTTCGGTCACGGCCGTCATATTGCGCAGGTGCGCCAGGTTCAGCGGCGTTTCGCGCACCATCATGATCAAGCGCCGGCGTTCCTTCAGGACCACGTCGGCCGCACGCGCGACCAGGTTGTCCGCCAGGCCATGGGCCACGGCCGCCAGGGTCTTCATCGAACAGGGAGCGATCACCATGCCGTCGGTCTGGAACGAGCCGCTGGCGATCGTCGCGCCGATCTCGCGGTTCTTGTGCACGACATGGGCCAGGGATTCGACGTCGCGCCGTTGCAGGCCGACTTCCTGGTGCAGGGTCAGCCCGGCGGCGTCGGACATCACCAGGTGGGTCTCGACGCCGGGCACGGCGCCCAGGCGCCCAAGCAGGCGCACGCCGTAGACCGCGCCGGTCGCGCCGGTGATGGCGACAATCATCCGGCGGGGTCGTGTTTGCGTCATTACTTCTTGAACATGGCCTGCAGTTCGCCCGAATCGAACATCTCGTTCATGATGTCGGAGCCGCCGATGAACTCGCCGTTCACGTACAGCTGAGGGATGGTCGGCCAGTTCGAGTAGTCCTTGATGCCCTGGCGGACTTCCGGATCTTCCAGCACGTTGACGGTGGCGATGTTATCGACGCCGCAGGCTTTCAGGATCTGGATGGCGCGGCCCGAGAAGCCGCATTGCGGGAACTGCGCGGTGCCCTTCATGAACAGCACGACCGGGGTGTTGGTCACGGTGTCTTTGATCCAGGTTTGTACGTCGCTCATGTTGATTCTGCCTTCGGTAAGAAATGGGTGAGATGGCGACATTCTATAAGAATTCCACTGTCGCGGTGCGGCCCGGGACCGGCCTGGCGGCCGCTTGTTTCGATGCGGCGACAGCTTGCGGTATCATCGCCCGGATTTCACTTCCTTCTTCATGCTCATGCAACAACAACGTCCTTCCGCCGGGCCATCGGCAGGCTTCAATTTCGTGCTGGCCGCGGTACTCGGCTTCATCGGTGTGTTCGACCTCGTCAACGGCGTGCGCGGCGACGGCCTGGGCGTGTTCCTGACCGGCCTGGCGTTGACGATCTATGCCGCGGTGCTGCTGCACGACGCCCTGCACATCAAGCGCACCGGCGTGCCGGCCATGACGCGCCGGCGCATGAACACCATCGGCCTGGGCTGCCTGGCGCTGTATTTCGTAGGGATCCTGGTCAAGCGGGTGCCGGAGCTGGCGCAGTTCTTTGGCTGATCACAGGTGGGTTCGAGAACCCACCCTACGTAAGCCCGGCCGTTAATATCTTGCCTAAACAAACGGCATCCTCGCGCCCGACATACTTGCCATAGTTCGGTATGACCCGGTACCCGTGCCGTTCGTAGAACGCCACCGCCCTGCCATTCACCTTGCGCGTCTCCAGCCAGATCGCGCGGTAGCCGAACCGTAAGGCCTGCCGTTCCAGCTCGCCCAGCAGCCGCACACCCGCCCCGCTCCCGGGGCGCGCATACATCCGCTTCACTTCCGCGATATCGTCATCGATCGGCCGCAGCGCGCCGCAGCCGACGGCATGCCCGGCAGCATCGCGCGCGAGCAGGAACACCGAGCGCGGTCCGCGCACGTCGTTCGCATCGAACGACTTGGCGCCGCTGTCGCCGCAGATGGCCGCCAGCGCCGCATCGAGTTGCGCGACCAGCCCGCGCGCTTCGATGGCGTCCGGGTCGACCGCTGCGCAAACGAGCATGCTTACTTCTTCAGCTTGGCGAACGCCGCCGCCATCGCATTGTTGCTTGGCGCCGGGGCCGCGCGTTCCTGGCGGTTCTGGTGCTGGGCCACGCGCTTGCGGTCGTCGCGGTCGCCGCGCTGCTGCGGCTGCGAGCCGGCCGCCGGCGCGCTGTCCGACAAACGCATGGTCAGCGCGATGCGCTTGCGCTTGGGGTCGACTTCCAGCACCTTCACCTTCACCACCTGCCCCGCCTTGACCACGGTGTGCGGGTCCTTGACGAAGGTGTTCGACAGCGCCGAGATGTGCACCAGCCCATCCTGGTGCACGCCGATGTCGACAAAGGCGCCGAACGCCGCCACGTTGGTGACCACGCCCTCCAGGATCATGTCCGGACGCAGGTCGGCAATCTCTTCCACGCCTTCCTTGAAGGTGGCGGTGGTGAATTCCGGACGCGGGTCGCGGCCCGGCTTTTCCAGTTCCTTCAGGATGTCGGTCACGGTCGGCACGCCAAACTTGTCGTCCGCATACTTCGCCGGGTTCAGGCTCTTGATCAGCGCGGTGTCGCCGATCACGCCCTTCATCTCGCGCCCGACGTCGCCCAGGATCTTCTGCACCACCGGGTAGGATTCCGGGTGCACCGCCGAGGCGTCGAGCGGATTGTCGCCGCCCATCACGCGCAGGAAGCCGGCCGCCTGCTCGAAGGTCTTTTCGCCCAGGCGCGGCACCTTTTTCAGCGCCGCGCGCGAGGGGAAGGCGCCCTGCATGTCGCGGTAGCTGACGATGCTCTGCGCCACGCTCGACGACAGGCCGGACACGCGCGCCAGCAGCGGCGCCGAGGCCGTGTTCACGTCCACGCCGACCGCGTTCACGCAATCCTCGACCACGGCGTCGAGCGAGCGCGCCAGCTGGGTCTGGGACACGTCGTGCTGGTACTGGCCGACGCCGATCGACTTCGGATCGATTTTCACCAGCTCGGCCAGCGGGTCTTGCAGGCGGCGTGCGATCGACACCGCGCCGCGGATCGACACGTCCAGGTCCGGCAGTTCGCGCGAGGCGAATTCCGAGGCCGAGTACACCGAGGCGCCCGCCTCCGACACCACGATCTTGGTCAGCTTCAGTTCCGGGCGCTGTTTGATCAGGTCTTGCGCCAGCTTGTCGGTCTCGCGCGAGGCGGTGCCGTTGCCGATCGAGATCAGCGACACGTTGTGCCTGGCCGCCAGCTGGCCCAGCACGTGCAGCGCGCCGTCCCAGTCGTTGCGCGGCTGGTGCGGGTAGATGGTGGCGGTATCGACCACCTTGCCGGTGGCATCGACCACGGCGACCTTGACGCCGGTGCGCAGGCCCGGGTCCAGGCCCATGGTGGCGCGCTGGCCGGCGGGCGCGGCCAGCAGCAGCGCCTTCAGGTTGCGGGCAAAGACGCCGATCGCGTCCTGCTCGGCCTTTTCGCGCAGGGCGCTCATCAGTTCCGTCTCGATGTACATGAAGCTCTTCACGCGCCAGGTCCAGCGCGCGGTGTCGAGCAGCCACTTGTCGGCCGGCCGTCCCTGCCCCTTGATGCCGAAGCGCGCGGCGATGCGGCTTTCGCACGGGTTGTGCGGCGCATCCCACTTCGGTTTTTCAGGCTCGGTGTCCAGGCGCAGGGTGACGTCGAGGATGCCTTCGCGGCGCCCGCGCATCAGGGCCAGCGCGCGGTGCGAGGGCACGTTGGCCAGCGGCTCGGAATAATCGAAATAGTCGGCGAACTTCTCGCCTTCGTCCTGCTTGCCGTCGACCACCCTGGAGTCGACCACGCCATGCTCCTGCACGTATTCGCGCAGCGATTGCAGCAGGGTCGCGTCTTCGGCGAAGCGCTCCATCAGGATCTGGCGCGCGCCGTCCAGGGCCGCCTTGATGTCCGGCACGCCCGGGTTGGTCACGCCGTCGGCATTGCTGAAGGCCTCGCGCAGGTAGCGCGTCGCGACTTCTTCCGGGTTGAGCGATGGGTCGGCCAGCAGCGCATCGGCCAGCGGCGCCAGGCCCGCTTCGACCGCGATCTGGGCCTTGGTGCGGCGCTTCTGCTTGTACGGCAGGTAGAGGTCTTCGAGGCGGGTCTTGTCCTCGGCCAGCGCGATAGCCTCCAGCAGCGCCGGCGTCATCTTGTTCTGTTCGGTGATCGATTCGATGATCGCCGCGCGCCGGTCTTCCAGCTCGCGCAGGTAGCGCAGGCGCTCTTCCAGCAGGCGCAGCTGGATATCGTCGAGGCCGCCGGTGGCCTCCTTGCGGTAGCGCGCGATGAAGGGCACGGTCGCACCCTCGTCGAGCAGGGCGATGGCGGCGGCAACCTGGGCCGGCTTGGCGGCAAGTTCAATGGCGAGGCGTTGTTCGATGGAGGGCAGCATGGTGCAGGAATCCGTGGGTCAGGCGGGCAATGATACGCAAACCCGAAAGATATGCCAGTCTTGACATTCGAAGTCAGCCGTCGTTCGCATGTGCTCTGGAGTGTTGGAATAAGGATCCGTAAAATTTCACGCTGTAAAGATTTCCGGACTACGTGCGATTCCGAACAAAACTGAACCGTCCGTATGAGAGATAATGTCGTTTGTTGTTCTTTTTCACACACCATCCAGAGACCCATGCACACAGTTGATTACCCACGCGAACACGCAAGCGACGCCCCGGCGCCGCGTGCGACGCCGGCACGCGCTCCCGCCTTGCCTGCACCCGTGACAACCTGGCTGCAAAGGGTCGAGGCAGCCGCCCATCCGCAACCGAAGTTGACCGTCGAGCTCGCCGATCCGAAGGCAGTCCAGTACAAGTTTGTCTACGTCATGGCCCCGACCAGCGGCGGCCGCCATGTGGCCGTCTGCCTGTGCAAGGCGCGCCTGCGCCCGAACGGCGAAGTGGCCGCGGCCAGCCCGGTGAACGAGGTGTTTTCCCTGCTGTCGGCCCCGCCCGCCTACCTGGAAGGTGAAGACGAAGACCTGGTGCGCTTCTTCATCGCCATGCGCAGCGGCGCCTCGCAAAGCACCAGCGCCACCGAGCCCAAGGGCAAGGTCGGCGCGATCCTGCTGGAGATGCTGCTGAAACAAGGCAAACTGCTGTGGGCCAATTCTTGGCAAGACATGTCGAACGGCCTGGTCTATCCGCTGCAAGCCGGCCCGACCCGCCAGGCCAATCTGGCCTGGCGCGACGAAGGCCGCGCGGCCAAGCTGGGCTGGTCGGTGGAGCCGGCCAACGGCGCGAATCACCCGGGCGCCGACCTGATCGACTACATGCTGCCGACCGATCCGCCCTGGTACATCGACAATCTGTCCTGCGGTCCCCTGGAACTGAACCGTGGTGGCGTGGATATTTCGCTGGCCGAGCTGCAAGCCCTGGTGGCCCAGGCGCCGATCTTGACCGGCAACGACAAGAAGCGCGTATCGCAGCTGCTGCTGGCCCATGGCCTGCAAGAACTGATGCCGCTGCCGCAGCCGCTGACCCAGCGCCTGCGCACCGACGTCGAACCGCAACCCTTCCTGCTGCTCGACTCGGTGGCCCTGGCCGACACCGGCACCCAGCGCTGGCAGGATTTCGCCGTGCTTTCCTTCGACTACGACGGCCAGCGCGTCTCCTTCGATCCGGCCCAGCGCGTGGTGCGCCAGATCGGCGACGTCACCGAGATCATCGAGCGCAATGCCGATGCCGAGGCGGCGGCGCTGGACAAACTGACCGAACTCGGCTTCCGCAAGCCCGCCACCACGCCATTGTCCGGCGTGGCCGGCGCGCTGCAGCTGGATAGCCAGGCGCACTGGCTGCGCTTTGCCGAGGGCGACCTCGACGCCCTGTCGGATGCCGGCTGGCACCTGCAAAAGTCGAACAAATACCGCTACGACGTGGTCCCGGTGGAAGACTGGTATGCCGAGATCGACGAGCCCGAGGAAGCGGGCAAGGCCTGGTTCGAGCTGGAACTGGGCATCGTGGTCAACCGCAAGCGCGTGCCGCTGCTGCCGGTGCTGGTGCAATTGATCCGCAACGCGCCGATGGACTTCGACCCGGCCGTGCTGGCCGCCCATGGTGAAGCCGACCAGATGCTGGCCACCCTGCCGGAAGGCGTGCGGGTTGCCTTGCCCTGGAACCGCGTCAAGCCCATCCTGTCCACGCTCGGCGAACTGTATTTCAACGACAAGATCAAGAACCGCGTGCGCCTGTCGACGCTCGACGCCAGCCGCCTGGAGGAGTTGGCGCGCGGCGTGGAGATGCGCTGGTTCGGCGGCGAGCAACTGCGCGAAACCGGCCGTAAACTCAGCCAGTTCGGCGCCGTGAAAAAGGTGGCGGCCCCGGCCGGCCTGCAAGCCACCCTGCGCGACTACCAGCTCGACGGCCTGTCGTGGATGCAGTTCCTGCGCGAATACGACCTGGCCGGCATCCTGGCCGACGACATGGGTCTTGGCAAGACCGTGCAGACCCTGGCCCACATCCTGACCGAAAAGGAAGCCGGCCGCCTGACCCGTCCGGCCCTGGTGATCGCGCCGACCAGCCTGATGACCAACTGGCAGGAAGAAGCCGCGCGCTTCGCCCCCAGCCTGAAGGTGCTGCTGCTGCAAGGCAAAGAACGCATGGACATGTTCGACCAGATCGAGCAGGCCGACATCGTGCTGACCACCTATGCCCTGCTGCCGCGCGACGAGGAAAAGCTGCGCGAGCACGAGTACCACCTGGTGATCCTCGACGAATCGCACTACATCAAGAACACGCGCTCGAAGGCGGCGCAGACGGCCGGATCGCTCAATGCCCGCCACCGCCTGTGCCTGACCGGCACGCCGCTGGAAAACCACCTGGGCGAACTCTGGTCGCAGTTCCATTTCCTGCTGCCCGGCCTGCTGGGCGAGGAAAAGACCTTCAATACCCAGTTCCGCCACCCGATCGAGCGCCAGGACGACCCGGTGCGCCGCATGCTGCTGAACCGCCGCATCCGCCCCTTCCTGCTGCGCCGTACCAAGGACAATGTCGCGAAGGAACTGCCGGAAAAGACCGAAGTCGTGCGCCGCATCGAGATCAGCGGCCCGCAGCGCGACCTCTACGAGACCGTGCGCCTGGCGATGGACAAGAAGGTGCGCGAGGAAATCGACCGCAAGGGCGTGGCGCGCAGCCAGATCGTGATCCTGGAAGCGCTGCTGAAACTGCGCCAGGTCTGCTGCGACCCGCGCCTGGTGAAAGCCATGCCGTCGAAGAAGAACACGGCCGCCGTGTCCGCCAAGTTGACGGACCTGATGCAGATGGTCGACGACTTGCTGGAAGAAGGCCGCAAGATCCTGGTGTTCTCGCAGTTCACCAGCATGCTCGGCCTGATCGAGGAAGAACTCACGGCGCGCGGCATCCGCTACGCCATCCTCACCGGCGAAACGCGCGACCGCTCGGCCCAGGTGGCCGCCTTCCAGCAGGGCGCGGTGCCGATCTTCCTGATCAGCCTGAAGGCGGGCGGCGTCGGCCTGAACCTGACCGCGGCCGACACGGTCATCCACTACGACCCGTGGTGGAACCCGGCAGCCGAGGCCCAGGCCACCGACCGCGCCTGGCGTATCGGCCAGGACAAGCCGGTGTTCGTCTACAAGCTGATCGCCAAAGGCACGCTCGAAGAAAAGATCCAGCAACTGCAGCAGAAGAAGTCGGAACTGGCGCAGTCGATCCTGGCCGAAGGCGAATCGCAGAAGATGGCGCTGACGCAGGAAGACCTGCAAGCCATTTTCGCGCCGCTCGACGAGCAGTAAGCAAGCCCGTCCGCTGCCGCAACGCCCGCCGACCAGCGGGCGTTTTTACTGGAGCGCGTGTGCGGGGATGGCAAGCTGTAAATCCATGCAAATCGAATAGGATTCGGCTTTTCTGGATCCTGATTTAACAATGTTTTACCAATTTATAAAATCAGCAATTTTAGTTAAACCATAGCGCTACAACGCTCATCTATACAAACCAGCAGTTGCAGCGATATACTCGCTCGCTGGGGTGGTGTTGCCCTTGTGCATGTACTGTATGCATGACTCTATTTATCGGGATGGTATGTGATGAACTGCAGTGCCAGCCTTGACTGTTCCGGTGCGGGCGATGCGGAACTGGCCGAGCAGTTCCGGATCATCGCCGAGATCGGCGGCGACATCGCTTTCAGCATCGATTGCGCCAGCGGCGCGCTGCGTTACGTCAGCCCTTCCATCGAGCAATTGCTTGGCTACAGCCCTGCCGACATCGCCGCCCAGCTGGACGATCCGGGCAGTGCGCTGGCCGCCCTGTGCGCCGGGATGCCGGAGCGGGTCCGGCGCCTGCGCGCGGGCGACCGCAGCCGCCTGCGCCTGGTGCGCGAAACCGAACTGCGCGGCGCCCACGGCTACATGGTGCCGGTGGAAGTGCTCTCGGCCCTGGTCTGCGACGCCCTGGGCGAACCGCTGACGCTGGTGGGCCAGGTGCGCGACTTGTCGCCGCGGCGCCAGCGCGAAGCCGAGCGCAAGCGTTTCGCCAGCATGCTGAACCACGAATTCCGCACGCCGCTGTCGACCATCGACGGCGCCGTCCAGCGCCTCGAGGCAACCTGCCAGGATGCCGACGAGCCGACGCGCCAGCGTTACCGCAAGATTGCGCTGGCCACCGACCGCCTGATCGCCATGCTCGACGACTACCTGTCGCCGGAACGCATGGCCGAGATCGGCGGCGAGCGCAAGCCGACCTCGGTGGCGCCGCGCGACCTGCTCGACGAAGCGGCCGCCCAGGTGCGCGCCGCCGGCCGCGTTGCCAGCGTCGAGGTCGGCGAATTGCCGGACACGCTGCGCTGCGAACCGGACGGCATGCGCCTGGCCCTGAAGATCCTGGTCGACAATGCGATCGCGTTTTCGCCGGAAACGGCGCCCGTGCTGTTGCGCGGCCGCCTGGCCGCCAGCGGCATCGAACTGGCCGTGCGCGACCATGGCGCCGGCGTGCCGCTGGACGAGCAGGCGCGCATTTTCGACAAGTTTTTCCGTGGCAGGAATGCCGACGGTCTACCGGGCAGCGGCCTGGGGCTGTACATGGCGCGCTCGATCGTCGAGGTCCATGGCGGCGTGCTGAACCTGGTATCGCCCGCGCCCGGCGGCGCCGAATTCCGCATCTGGCTGCCGCTGGCCCGGCCCCAGCCGCATAGTGATCATGCCCTGCCCGCAGCAGGGGACGCCCCTGCCGCGCCAGGCAGGCACCAATAAGACAAAGAACCTAGCCTCCCCATGACCCAGATACTGATTGTTGAAGACAACGGCGACTACGCCGGCGACATGGCCGATTTCCTGCGCGAACTCGACCACGACGTGACGGTGGCAACCTCCGCCAGCGAAATGTGGGCGGCACTCACGCGCACCCCCGCCGCGGTGGTGGTGCTGGACCTGGGCTTGCCGGACGAGGACGGCTTTACCGTCATCCCGCGCATGCGCCAGCTGTATCCGGAGATCGGTCTGCTGGTGTTGACCGGACGCGTCGCCTTCGACAACCGCATCCTCGGCCTGCAGCTGGGCGCCGACCACTATCTGACCAAGCCGATCAAGTTCCCGGAACTGGCTGCCCATATCGAGGCCCTGGGCCGCCGCGTGCGCCCGGCCGAACCGGCGCCGCTGCCGAGCAAGTGGACCCTGCGCGTCAGCGCGCGCCAGCTCGAACTGGGCGGCAAGGTGATCGACCTGACCGAGAAGGAATTCAACTTCCTGCACCTGTTGACGATCAATACCCGGCCGGTGCCGCGCGCGACCATCGTCGCCGGCATGGGCGGCGACGATCCGGATGCCAGCCGGCGCGTGGACATGCTGGTGTACCGCCTGCGCAAGAAGGCACGCACGGGCCTGGGGCAGGATTTGCCACTGCGCAGTGCGTATGGCGAGGGCTACAGCCTGTCCGCCGGCTTCACGCTGGCTTGAGGCCGGGGACAGAGTCGGCGCGGGTTTGCCGGTGAGATTTTATAAATAGGGACAGAGCGGTGAAGGCGCAGTAGAATACGCGCTCCGAACCGTTTTCCACCCTGTCATGGCCCGCCAACCCCGCCTCATCCTCCCCAAGCAGCCGCACCACATCCTCCAACGCGCCAACGACCCGCAACGGATCTTCCGCGACAACGACGACTACACGACCTTTCTCGGCTGGCTGAAGGAAGCCGCGCGCGCCTACAAGGTGGCGATCCACGCCTACGCGCTGCTGCCGACCCAGCTGCAGCTGCTCGCCACGCCGCCGGACGCGGACAGCCTGGCCGCCATGATGCAAAAGGTCGGCCGCCTCTACGTTCCCTGGTACAACACCAAGTATGCCCGCGCGGGCGGCCTGTTCGAAGGCCGCTTCCGTACCGCCGTGGTCGACACCGACCGCCATTTCCTGATGTGCAGCCGTTTCATCGAACTGGCGCCCATGCGCGAAGGCCTTGCCATGGAAGCAGGCCAGTACCCCTGGTCGAGCTACCCGCACCATGCCGGCCAGCGTCCCGACCCGGTGATCACCGACCACGCCCTGTTCTGGGAACTCGGCAACACCCCCTTCCAGCGCGAAGCCGCTTATACCGAGCTGGTCCAGCAAGGCATCGCGCCCGACGAGCTGGCGCTGATCGCTTCCAGCGTCCAGAAGGGACAACCGCTGGGCACGCAGGCCTTTAAGCTCGCGCTCGAACAGAAGAGCGGGCGCCGTATCCTGCCGGCCAAGCGCGGCCGCCCAGCCAAGCAGCCCGTACAGGCGGACTGAACAGGCGGATTGAACAGGCAAAGCCGGCCCCCGCAATTTCCTGCCGCGCCGAGCCCATCCATTCGAACAAATGGCAGCGGTAAAAGGGTTTTGAACCCCCTATTAGACCTGTCCCCAATTTAATTTGCGGGCTGCAGGTCAGAATTTAATTCTACTCCGACCCTAATTGTTCTGCTTGATGCGTCTGCTGCATTGCACTATTCTCGGCCTTCACCCCTGAAAAAAGCTGTGGAGAGCCGAGTATGATTGCCCAAGGTTTGTACGATCCCGCCAATGAACACGATGCCTGCGGCGTCGGTTTCATCGCCCATATCAAGGGCAACAAAAGCCATTCCATCATCGACCAGGGGTTGATGATCCTGAAGAACCTGGACCACCGGGGCGCGGTGGGCGCCGATGCCCTGATGGGCGATGGCGCCGGCATCCTGATCCAGATTCCCGACCAGTACTTCCGCGACGAGATGGCCAAGCAGGGCGTCGAGCTGCCGCCGCCCGGCGAATACGGCGTCGGCATGGTCTTCCTGCCGAAGGAACACGCCTCGCGCATCGCCTGCGAACAGGAAATCGAGCGCGCCGTGCGCATCGAAGGCCAGGTCGTGCTGGGCTGGCGCAACGTGCCGGTCGACGAGACCATGCCGATGTCGCCCACCGTGCGCGCCAAGGAGCCGGTGATCCGCCAGATCTTCATCGGCCGCGGCCCGGACATCATGGTCACCGACGCGCTCGAGCGCAAGCTGTACGTGATCCGCAAATCGTCCGGCCACGCCATCCAGGCCCTGAAACTCCTGCACGGCAAGGAATTCTTCGTGCCGTCGATGTCGGCCCGCACCATCGTCTACAAGGGCCTGCTGCTGGCCGACCAGGTGGGCGTCTACTTCAAGGACTTGCAAGACCCGCGCTGCGTATCGGCACTGGCCCTCGTGCACCAGCGCTTCTCGACCAATACCTTCCCGGAATGGCCGCTGGCCCACCCGTATCGCCTGATCGCGCACAACGGCGAGATCAACACCGTGAAGGGCAACTTCAACTGGACCCGCGCGCGCGAAGGCGTGATGAAGTCGGCCGTGCTGGGCGACGACCTCCAGAAACTGTTCCCGCTGATCTACGAAGGCCAGTCCGACACCGCCTGCTTCGACAACGCGCTCGAATTGCTGGTCATGGCCGGCTATCCGATCGCCCAGGCCATGATGATGATGATCCCCGAAGCCTGGGAAAACCACACGGCGATGGACGACAACCGCAAGGCCTTCTACGAATACCACGCGGCCATGATGGAACCCTGGGACGGCCCGGCGGCCATGGCGTTCACCGACGGCCGCCACATCGGCGGTACCCTCGACCGCAATGGCCTGCGCCCGGCGCGCTACGTCGTCACCGAGGACGACCTGGTCGTCATGGCCTCGGAATCCGGCGTGCTGCCGATCCCGGAATCGCGCATCGTCAAGAAATGGCGCCTGCAGCCGGGCAAGATGTTCCTGATCGACCTGGAAGCAGGGCGCATCATCGACGACAAGGAATTGAAGGACACGTATTCCAACGCCAAGCCGTATAAAGCGTGGATCAAGTCGGTGCGCATCAAGCTGAACGAAATCAAGCTCTCCGAATCGCAACTGGCGCAACACCGCGTCAAAGATACCCCGGCCCAGGGCGAAAAAGCCGCGATCACGCTGCTCGACCGCCAGCAAGCCTTCGGCTACACCCAGGAAGACCTGAAATTCCTGATGGCGCCGATGGCCGTGCTGGCCGAGGAAGCCACCGGCTCCATGGGCAACGACTCGCCGCTGGCGGTGATGTCGAACAAGCTCAAGCCGCTGTACAACTACTTCAAGCAGTTGTTCGCCCAGGTCACCAACCCGCCG
>Ga0308166_1000802_pt1 | contig 38091 bp, 33 predicted proteins | sample PhyCR2_2_FD_202137 | JGI IMG/M metagenome (GOLD analysis project Ga0308166, IMG submission 202137) | Phyllosphere microbial communities from UC Gill Tract Community Farm, Albany, California, United States - DLSLCC.R2 | ecosystem: Host-associated > Plants > Phyllosphere > Unclassified | place...
GGATGCGCCACATGCCTTCCACGTATTCCTTGGCGAAGCCCCAGTCGCGCTTGGCGTCCAGGTTGCCCAGCTCCAGCACGTCCAGCTTGCCCAGCTTGATCTTGGCAACGGAATCGGTGATCTTGCGCGTGACGAACTCGCGGCCGCGCAGCGGCGACTCGTGATTGAACAGGATGCCGGACGAGGCGAAGATGCCGTACGACTCGCGGTAGTTGACCGTCATCCAGTGCGCATACAGCTTGGCGACGCCATACGGGCTGCGCGGGTAGAACGGCGTGTCTTCCTTCTGCGGCACGGCCTGCACCTTGCCGAACATTTCGGAGGTGGACGCCTGGTAGAAGCGGATCTTCGGATCGACGATGCGGATCGCCTCGAGCAGGTTGACGACGCCCAGGCCCGTGATCTCGCCGGTGGTGATCGGCTGCTCGAACGACACGCCGACAAAGCTCTGCGCGGCCAGGTTGTAGATCTCGCTGAACTGGCCGTTCTGCAGCAGGCGGATCGACGACGACAGGTCCGTCAGGTCGTGTTCGACCAGTTTCAGGTTCGGGTGATTCTGGATACCCAGTTCCTCGATACGCCAGAAATTGACGGAGCTGGTGCGGCGGAACGCGCCGGTGACTTCGTAACCTTTCTCCAGCAGCAGTTGCGCGAGATAGGCGCCATCCTGGCCGGAGATGCCCGTGATCAGGGCGCGTTTAACGTTTTGCATAGTGTTGGGATTCCAGAACGACTTGACCATGAAGCCCAACATTGTAACAGAGGCATGACCGCTGAAAGCCCCCGTCCACGGGGGCGATTACATTAATTACATCTTGTTACGCGGCAATTTTCTTCTGGCGCCGGCGCGCGGCGACGAGAACCGCGAGGCCCGCCGGCAGCAGCAATGCCGTCGAAGGCTCGGGCACCGGCGGTGGGGAGATCGTGAAGGTCGTCTGGTCGCTCCAGTTGTACCGCGTGCTCGAATAGCTCCCGGTATCCCAGTTACCGCTGGCCCATCCGATGTGGCTTCCGGTAACGATGCTGCCACTCCACGAGCTGCTGGCTTCGTCATTGCCCCAATGTTCTATTGAAAAGTCGAGCTCGCCGGTCGTCTTGTAGCTGAAGGCGTTGATCTCGCACTTCAGGTAAGGGTCCCAGGTCCGCGCGCAACCGCCCGGATTCATTTCCCAGTCCGGCGTTTCAGGGAACGGTTCAAGCAGGACATAGCCATCGGCCCTGAAGTAAGTCAGTTCGTCGGCAACGATGATGCCGTCGGCATTGAGGTCTTCCCCCCGGAATGATCCCGTCAGGTTGTAATTGACGGCGGCGCCGGTTTCGGCGTCCACGAAGCCCTTGTAAGCGAAAGTCCACGTCGTTTCCGCCGCATGGGCGCAGGCGGTTCCCGCCGCCAGCAAGGCGGCGCACAGCAGTTTTTTGCACATGTGATTTTCCTGGTGAAGTGACAGGGATCGCCGGTCATCCGGCGCGGACAATCTTGCGATAAAAACACCATTAGCGCAATCATCCGTCACGCGAATTTAAAAATAAATCCCATATAAAACAGTGACTTGCGAAAGGAAAGCCAGTACTCAAAAGCCGATCCCACGTGCCATCAGGGCGGCGGCAATCGGTATCAGCGTGAACACGTGAATCTCGGCCAGCATCGTGCGCCGTGTCGCCGTCAGCTCGGCGGCAGGCGGCGTGAACGCCGGGTCGGCCTTGAGCGCCTTCTGCCATGCCGCGATGCGCAACGTCGGCTTGACGGACAGCAAGCCCACGACGGCAAACGCGGCAATCTTGGCCCAGAACGCGTGGTTGTGCAGGTAGAAGTCCGGGCCTTTGGCGCCAAACCAGACGCGGCAGAAACCGATGACGAGGATCGCCACGGCCAGCGCGCCGTAAGCCGCGTCGAAGCGGCCCAGTAACCGCACCGTGTGCGGCGACATGGCAGCGGGCCGCATCAGCGCCAGTTCCGCCGCCAGCACGGCGGCGATGCCGAACACGATCAGATGGTGGACGATGGCGAGGATGAGGTCGGTCATGGTGCGCCCAATGTAGCGCTCCGGGCCGGGCATGTCAAAACGTAAAGGGAATGTGGCCGTCAACGCCAGTGTCCGCCGCCCTGCCCCCAAAAATCATGCTGGCGCCCGGGTCACGAGCCAGATGCCGGCGCAGACCAGCACGAGGGCGGCCAGGTTCTTCCACTCCAGGATGCTCTCGCCCAGGAACAGCGCCGACAACGCGGCGCCGAAGACGGGGATCAGGAACGCGAACATGCTGACGGTACCGACCGGGTTGTGCTTCAGGAGCAGGCTCCACAGCGTGAACGCGATGGCCGACAGCAGCGCAAGGTAGACCAGCAATACGGCCGGCACCACCGCCATGGCGCCGGCCGTGCCGCCAGACACGTAGCCGCCCGCCAGCAGGGCGAAGCCGCCGATGGCCAGCTGCCAGCCCGTCATGACCATCGCATCCATGCCGACAGACACCTGCTTGCCGTAGATCGATGCCGCGGACAGCACGAGCGCGGCGATCACGATGAACCCTTCGCCGTGCAGGGTGACCGGAGCAGCGGCGCCACCGACACCGACGTTCACGGCCAGCACGCCGGCAAAACCGAGCAGGCAACCGGCCGCCTTGCGCGGCGACAGACGGTCGTTGCGATAGATGAAGTGGGCCAGCAGCACGCTGAAGAAGGTTGTGGTGGCGTTCAGGATCGACGCGCGTACGCCTGTCGTGTAGGCCAGCCCGATATAGAAAAACAGGTACTGCAGTCCCGTCTGGGCCAGGCCCAGCACCGTCAGCTGGCGCAGCTGGCGCGCCGTCAGCCGCAAGGCCGGCTTGCGCATCGCGACGGCCAGCACCAGCAGGAAGAGGCCGGCCAGCAGGAAGCGCCAGCCCGCGAACACCAGCTTCGAGGGCACGTCCTGGCGGGCGATACCCAGCAGCTCATACCCCGTCTTGATCGACGGGTAGGAGCTGCCCCACAGCAGGCAGCACAGCGTGGCGAGGATGAGGACCGTTTGCGGCCGGGAGAAAAAAGACGGGGTGCCTTGCTGTGTCATCGGTAAGAGCGGTTTGCGCAAAACCCGCGATGATACGAGAGTTCACGCGCCCGCGTGCGGCGCCCGGCATTGCGGCCGTGCCGACGGAGACGCGAAGGGCTATAATCGATGCGACTCCACCATCGCCGATGGCCTGCCCCATGCCGAACCGGACTTCGACCACCATGCCTTTGTGCCCGCGCATGACGCACATGACGCGCGCTGCCGCCGCGCATGCGTCCGGCCGGCTGGCGGGTCCGTGCACGCTTTCCCGCGCGCTGTTCGCGCGCGTTCTCGCCCGGCTTTCCCAGGCTCGGTGAGGATCCCCAGGCGGCCGCAGGCCCCTGCCCTCCCGAGCTCCCCAACGCGTTGCAGCGCGCCCGCGCATGCGGGCGCATGTCGTCATTCCGGCTCGTTACTCGAGCCAACCGTGGAGATCATCATGAGACCGAATATCGTCATATCGTCGCTGGACATGGAGCGCCTGGAGGCGCTGCTCGAAACGTTGCCCGCCGCCCAGGCCCGGGCGCAGGAAGCGCTGCTTGCCGAACTGGCGCGCGCGGAAGTTGTGGACCCGGAGGACATGCCGGACGACGTTGTCACCATGAATTCGCGCGTGCGCTTCGTGCTCGACAATGCAGAGGAACTGGAAATGCTGCTGGTGTACCCGAAGGACGTCGACGGCAGCCCGGACAAACTGTCGATCCTGACGCCGATCGGCAACGCCCTGCTGGGCGTGCGCACCGGCGACGGCATCACGTGGTCCCGGCCCGGCGGCGCGGCCTGCATCGTCACCGTGCGCGAAGTCGTCTATCAGCCGGAGCGGGCCGGCGCGCTGCACCGCTGACCGTCCAGGCGAAAAAAAGGCCGCCCCGCGGCGGCCTTCCCGTCACAACCCGCGGGTTCAACCCTTGCGCTGCGCCACCACGTCCACGACGCACAGTGCCGTCATGTTGACGATACGGCGCACGGTCGCCGATGGCGTCAGGATGTGCACCGGTGCGGCGCAACCCAGCAGGATCGGGCCGATGGCGATGCCGTTGCCGGCTGCCGTTTTCACCAGGTTGTAGGCGATGTTGGCGGACTCGATGTTCGGTGCCACCAGCAGGTTGGCGTCGCGTTCCAGGCGCGTGTTCGGCATCAGCTTCTTGCGCAGCTTCGAATCGAGCGCCGTGTCGCCGTGCATCTCGCCGTCGATCTCCAGGTCCGGCGCGCGTTCCTGCACCAGCTTCAGCGTGGCGCGCATCTTCTGCGCCGATTCACTGTTGGACGAGCCGAAGTTCGAGTGCGACAGCAGCGCCACCGATGGCGACAGGCCGAAGCGACGCATCTCCTCGGCCGCCATCAGCGTGATCTCGGCCAGCTGTTCGGCGGTCGGGTTCTCGTTGACGTGCGTGTCGACCATGACAAGCTGACGCTCCGGCAGCACCAGCACGTTCATCGCCGCGTAGACGTTGGCGCCGGCGCGCTTGCCCAGCACCTGGTCGATGTAATGCAGGTGCAGCTGCGTCGTGCCGAAAGTGCCGCAGATCATGCCGTCCGCATCGCCCTTCTTGATCATCATCGCGCCGATCAGGCTGTGACGGCGGCGCATCTCCAGCTTCGCGTATTCCTCCGTCACGCCCTTGCGGTTCGTGAGTTCGTAGTACGAGGTCCAGTAATCGCGGTAGCGGTCGTCGTAGTCCGGGTTGATGACGTCGAAGTCCACGCCCAGCTTCAGGCGCAGGCCGAATTTCTCGATGCGCGACTCCAGCACGGCCGGGCGGCCGACGAGGATCGGGCGCGCCAGGCGCTCGTCCACGACGACCTGCACGGCGCGCAGCACGCGCTCTTCTTCGCCTTCGGCGTAGACGATGCGCTTCAGTTCAGGGTGCGTGCCCTTGGCAACCGAGAACAGCGGCTTCATGAAGGTGCCGCTGCGGTAGACGAATTCCTGCAGGCTGTCGGCGTACGCTTCCAGGTTCTTGATCGGACGCGTGGCGACACCCGAATCCTCGGCCGCCTTGGCCACCGCCGGCGCGATCTTGATCAGCAGGCGCGGATCGAACGGCATCGGGATCAGGTATTCGGGACCGAACGACAGGTTGGTGAAGCCGTACGTCGTGGCCACGACGTCGGACTGCTCCGCGTGCGCCAGTTCGGCGATCGCGTGCACGACGGCGATTTCCATTTCCCGCGTGATCGTGCTGGCGCCGCAATCGAGGGCGCCGCGGAAGATGTACGGGAAGCAGAGGACGTTGTTGACCTGGTTCGGGTAGTCCGAACGGCCCGTGCAGATGACGGCGTCCTCACGCACGGCCTTGACGTCTTCCGGCAGGATCTCCGGATTCGGGTTGGCCAGCGCCAGGATGATCGGACGGGGCGCCATCTGGCGCACCATGTCCTGCTTCAGCACGCCGCCGGCGGACAGCCCCAGGAAGATGTCGGCATCGGCGATCACTTCAGCCAGCGTGCGAGCCGTGGTATCGCGTGCGAAGCGTTCCTTGTCCGGGTCCATCAGCTCGGTGCGGCCCTTGTAGACGACGCCGGCCAGGTCGGTGACGAAAATGTTCTCGATCGGGAAGCCCAGGTCGACGATCAGGTCCAGGCAGGCCAGCGCCGCGGCGCCTGCGCCCGACACGACCAGCTTGCATTCCTTGATGTTCTTGCCCACGAGCGAGATGCCGTTCAGGATGGCGGCGCCGACGATGATGGCGGTACCATGCTGGTCGTCATGGAAGACGGGAATCTTCATCCGCTTGCGCAGTTCGCGCTCGATATAGAAGCACTCGGGCGCCTTGATGTCTTCCAGGTTCACGCCGCCGAACGTCGGCTCCAGCGCGGCGATGATGTCGATCAGCTTGTCGGGGTCCTGCTCGTTGATTTCGATGTCGAACACGTCGATGCCAGCGAACTTCTTGAACAGAACGCCCTTGCCTTCCATGACCGGTTTCGAGGCCAGCGCGCCGATATTGCCCAGGCCGAGCACAGCGGTACCATTCGAAATCACGGCCACGAGGTTGCCGCGCGCCGTGTACTTATAGGCGGCGGCCGGGTCGACGACGATTTCTTCACAGGGAGCGGCAACACCTGGCGAGTACGCCAACGCAAGGTCGCGCTGATTGGTCAGTTGCTTGGTCGGGGTGACGCTGATCTTACCCGGCCGTGGGCACTCATGGTATTCCAGCGCCGCGGCACGCAGTTGCTGGCGCAGTTCCTCTTTCTTGTCAGATGACGAATCCATTGCTGTACTGCCTTCCCTAGGTGCTCTGAAAAATCCTTTGATTTTAGCAGACCGGCCGAAATGCAAAAGTAGGTATTTTCACCAAGCCATAATGTCAATAGGCAAATTGACATTGAATCCTCTAATTTGACAGTAGTTTTGCTATCACTCACCCGTATCTCCCCATCCAGCGCGGGCGTATTACACTCTCTACAACGATTCTGAAGGAGCCCGCCGTGCTGAAACGATTTGCTGTGCTGGCGGCCGTACTGCTGATCCTGGGCGCGGTCGGGTATTTCTTTGGCGCGGGACAGGCACTGGCCTGCGGCGCCGCTGCGGTCGTCGTGTATGTGTACGCGATGTACAAGCGCTATAAGTGAGCCCGCATCGAGGTCAGAGCCCCACACCGGGGTCAGGTCCGACATTCGGACATTCCGCAACATTCAAGGAACTTCAGTCGCCATTTGATGTCAGCGCGTTTGGGGTCAGGTCCGACATTCGGACATTTTTCCTTCCGGAAAGGCGGCAAGCGCCCGTCTTACCCGAGCTCAGCACCTTCGTATTTCCGCACTGCCCGGCTGACGGTCTTGTCGGAGACGCCAAAAAACCGCGCCAGCTGGCCCATCGTGAAGGCCGTGGACCGGAAGGCACTTGCTATCGCAAGGTCGCGCTCGGGATACATGCGCTGATAATCGGCCAGCGACATGGCCAGCGCGCCGCGCTGAGCCTTGCACAGCCCACGCAGTTCGCGTTGCGCGGGAGGCTGCGTGTGGCGCTCGACAAATGCTTCGTCGCCAAGGACGAATCGATGACGGATATGCTTCAGCGGGCTGTCGCAGGCAGCACCCGCCATCACGAATTTCAGGTAGGCGCATACGGCGTCGTCCCGGCAGGACCCGAATTGGCCGACAGTCTGCTCGATGTCGAGCCAGGCGGGCGCAGGCTGCAGGCCGATTGCGCAGCGATGACTGCTCCAGCCCCACTGTTCGGGCGACTGAACCAGTCCGCCACGCACCGGATTCAGGACGACGTAACGCGACAATTCCAGAAGATGGCTTTCCTTCTGGACCAGGACGGCGTGATAGCGCCCCTGGAACAGGTGTCCAACAAGTTCATGTCGGCGATTGAAACGTTGCGTGTACAGACCGTTCAGCTGACGCATCCCCTGCGAAAGATTGCCCTCGACCGTTTGCACCAGCAGGTGGTAGTGGTTGGTCATCTGGCAGTACGAATGCACCACGAAGTTGAACCGTCCGCACACGTGCCCCAGCGTGGCAAGCCATATCGCGCGGTCGCTGTCGTCACGGTAGATCGCCTGCTGGCGATCGCCGCGCGACGTGACGTGATACAGCGCGCCAGGAAACTCTAGTCGAAGTGGACGGGTCATCCGCCAACCGTAGCACTTGCGGGCTGGGCAGCTTCTGATGCAGGCCATGTGGATGCGCTCGTGTCCGAATGTCGGACCTGACCCCGACGCGCTGACATCAGATGGCGACTTAAGTTCCAAAAATGTTGAAGAATGTCCGAATGTCGGACCTGACCCCGGCATCGTACAATGCCGCATGCTCTCCGAATTCGCTCTGATCAAACAATATTTTGACCGTCCCGCCGCCAGTGGCGGGCGCCGCGCCGTCCTCGGCATCGGCGACGACTGTGCGCTGCTGGCGCCCTCGCCCGGCATGCAGATGGCCATTTCCTCCGACATGCTGGTCGAGGGGCGGCATTTCTTCGAGGGCGAGGATGCGCGCCGGCTTGGACACAAGAGCCTCGCCGTCAACCTCTCCGACCTGGCGGCGATGGGTGCGCGGCCGGTGGGCTTTACGTTGGCGCTGGCATTGCCCGCCGCGGAACCCGACTGGCTGCAGGGCTTCTCCGGCGGCTTGTTCGCGCTGGCCGATGCGCATGGCTGTGAACTGATCGGCGGCGATACGACAAAGGGGCCTTTGACCATCTGCATCACCGTGTTTGGCGAAGTCGCGCCGGGCAAGTCGCTGCGACGCGACGCGGCACGTCCGGGGGACGATATCTGGGTTTCCGGCACGCTGGGCGATGCGCGGCTGGCGCTGGCCGGCTTCCGGCTGGAGCATTCGCTGGGCGCGGAGCTGCAGCATGCGGCGGCGCAGCGGATGCACCTGCCGACACCGCGCGTGGCGCTGGGCGTGGCGCTGGCCGAAGCGGGGCTGGCGCGTGCCGCCATCGACATCTCCGATGGCCTCGTCGGCGACCTGCGCCACATCCTGGATCGCTCGGGTGTGGGCGCGACACTGGATGTCGACGCCCTGCCTGCGGGACCCGTGCTGGCGCAGCAGGAGCAGTCGCTGCGGCGCGCTTTCACGGCGGCTGGCGGCGACGATTACGAGCTTTGTTTTACTGCCGATCCTGCGCAGCGCGATGCCATCGTGGCGGCGGCCGCGCGGTGTGGCACGCCGGTGACGCTGGTTGGACGGATCGAGGGGGACGCTGGCTTGCGGCTGGTCGATGCCGATGGGGCGGCACTGGACCTGGCGCTCGCTGGTTTCGATCACTTCAAATAGGCCGGCGACAGCAGAGCAGCCATCGACACAGGATACTGCACGTCGGGGACAGGCACCTCGTCGGGCGTTCGCCCGAAGAGGAGCCAGTCCCCAGCGGATCCAAAGCCGGCGTTGCCCCGCCAGCCAACGTAGCCACGAGCGCAGATTACCCCAGCGCCGTGTGATCCTCCCCCGGCTTGCCGGCCTGCTTGCCGCTGCCGTGCATCAGCCAGTAGTGGTGGAAGGCCAGCCGGATATTGTCGCGCAGCTGGATGTCGTCCCATGGCTTCGTGTAGAAGCGGTAGATGGCGCCGCGGTTGATCGAGTCCAGCATCGCTTCCAGTCCCGTGTAGCCGGACAGGATGATGCGGATCGTGTCCGGGTACATGTCCTTCACCTTGCTGAGGAATTCCGTACCGCTCATGCCGGGCATGCGCTGGTCGCAGACGATCACCTGCACCGGATACAGCGCCAGCAGGTCGAAGCCTTCCGATGGCGACGCAGCCGTCAGGATGCGGTAGCCGTCGCGCCGGAACAGGCGGTGCAGCGACGACAGCACGTTGACGTCGTCGTCGACGATCAATAACGTCTGCGGCGGCTCGGCCGACTGGTTCGGGTCCGGCGGCAGCGCCTTGCCCGCGAGGACGAGCTGGCCGATGTCCTGCGCCGACAGCGGCCGGCTGAAGAAGAAGCCCTGCACTTCGTCGCAGCGGTTGCGGCGCAGGTACTCCAGCTGCGGGCGGCTCTCGACGCCTTCCGCGACCACGCGCAATTTCAGGCTGTGCGCCATGCTGATGATGGCCAGCGCGATGGCGGCATCGTTCGGATTGGTCGTGATGTTGCGCACGAACGCGATGTCGATCTTCAGCTTGTCGATGGGGAAGCGCTGCAGGTAAGCCAGCGACGAATAGCCCGTGCCGAAATCGTCGATGGCCACCTTGACCCCCAGCGTGCGCAGCTTCGTCAGCACTTCGATCGTGCGCTCCGCGTTCGACATCAGCGCCGTTTCCGTCAGCTCCAGTTCCAATAAGTCCGGCGGCACCTTGTGCCGCGCCAGCGCTTCGGCGATGTCCTGTTCCAGGTCGCCTTCGACGAACTGGCGCGACGCCACGTTGACGGCGATGTGCATCGGCCCGATCGGGCTGTCCAGCCATTCGGCGATCTGGCGGCAGGCCGCATCGATGATCCAGCCGCCGGCGCGCACGATCAGCCCCGTCTCTTCCAGCACGCTGACGAATTCGGCCGGGTACACCATGCCGTGCCCCGGACGGTTCCAGCGCAGCAGCGCCTCGGCGCCGCTGACGCGGCCCGTGTGCAGGTTGACCTTGGGCTGGTAGTGCAGTTCCAGCTCTTCCTCGTCCAGCGCGCGGCGCAGCGCCATCTCCAGGTCCAGCCGCGCCAGCACCTGCGCGTTCATGCCCGCCGTGAAGAAGCGGTAGGCGTCGCTGCCCGCATCCTTCGCCTGTGCCATGGCCGTGTTGGCGTATTTGACCAGCGTTTCCGGGTCGCCCGCGTCGTCCGGATAAACCGCGATGCCGATCGACGCCGTCAGCGTGGCGCGGTGCTCGCCCAGCTCGAACGGCGAGCGCAACGCGTCGCGCACCTCGTTGGCCACCAGCACCGCGTCATGCTGGTCGCGCGTCATCGTCAGGATCAGGCCGAATTCGTCGCCGCCCAGCCGGCCCACCGTATCGCGGATGCGCACGCACTGCACCAGGCGGTTGGAGAACTGGCGCAGCAGGATGTCGCCCATGCCCGCGCCCAGCGAATCGTTGACGTTCTTGAAGCGATCGAGCCCGATGAACAGCACGACGATGCGCCATTCCTTGTCGCGCGCCAGTTCGATCGCTTCCATCAGCGTGCGGTAGAACAGCGTGCGGTTCGGCAGGCCGGTCAGGCTGTCGTAATGCGCCATGTGGCGCAGCCGCTCTTCGGCCACGCGGCGCTCGCTGATGTCGCGCGCCACGCAGATCAGCGTGCGCTGGCGCGTGTCGACGGCGTCGTCGCCCGCCTGCTGCAACTGCCAGTACACCTCGACGGGCACCGTCGCGTGGTCCTGGCGCAGCAGCTCCGTTTCCGTCAGCGTGGGCGAGCGCAGGTCGGCGTGCGCCAGCGCCGCCTCGGCCTGGTACTGCAGGGCCTCGCGCGCGCCCAGCCCGATGCGCGCCGGCGGCAGCGCCAGCAACTGCTCGCGCGAGTAGTCCAGCATGCGGCAGGCGCCGTCGTTGACGTCCACCAGTTCCATCGTCGCGGAATCGATCAGGAAGATGGCATCGGCCGTCGCGTCCATCGCGCTGCGGAAGCGCTGCAGGTCGGCCGTGCGTTCGCGCACCGTCTGCTCCAGCATCAGGTTGTGGCGCTGCGCGGCGCGCTGCATCAGCCGCACTTCGATCTGGTTGCGGATGCGCGTCAGCACCTCGACCGGATCGAACGGCTTGCTGACGAAATCGCGCGCGCCCGCGTCGAGCGCGGCCTGCTTCTTGTCCGGCTCGGCCGTCACCACCAGCACCGGCAGGTAGCCGTCCGGCTCCAGTGGACGCAGCGCGCGCATGACGTCGAAGCCGTCCATGCCCGGCATCTGCAGGTCCAGGATGATGATGTCGTAATTGTGCTGCTGATGCCACGCCACCACCACGCGCGGATCGAGCGTGGACGTGACGTTGGTGTAGCCCGTCGACTGCAGGAGATACTCCAGCAGTTGCACGTTGACGGGCTGGTCATCCACGACGAGTATGCTGGCGTTCAGGATGTCTGCCCGGCTGATCATTTATTCCCTCCTTGCCCCTTCGCCATCCACCGGTTGCGCACGTTCCGCCAGCCAGGTAATCGTGCTGTTGATGGCTTCCGTAAATTCGTCGATATTGATCGGCTTGATCAGATACCGGAAGAATCCTGCCGCAATTCCCCGTTCCACGTCGCGCGGCATGGCGTTTGCCGTCAGCGCAATGACGGGAATCTGCGCCGTGCGCGGATCGGCGCGCAGCAGCCGCAGCGCTTCCATGCCGCCGATGCCGGGCAGGTTGATGTCCATCAGGATCAGGTCCGGCAGATGGGCGCGCGCCAGCTCCAGGCCCAGCTGGCCGTCCGGCGCCGTCAGCAGGCGCAGCTCGGGGCGGAAGCTGATGATCTCCTGCACCAGCTTCAGGTTGGCCGGATTGTCCTCGACATAGAGCAGCGTGATGTTGTCGCGCATGCGATGCGGCAGTGCCGGCAGCGGCGGCAGCCCTTCCGTCGGCGACGGCAGTGGCAGCGTGGTCCTCAGGTCGATCCAGAACACGCTGCCCACGCCGGGACTGCTGGAGACGCCGATCGTCCCGCCCATCAGTTCCACCAACCGCTTGGTGACGACGAGGCCGATGCCGGTGCCCTCTTCCGCGCCCGATTCCTGGCCCAGCCGGTTGAAGGGCTGGAACAGCATGCGCACCTGCTCGGCGTTCAGCCCCATGCCCGTATCCTGCACGGACAGGCGCAAGGTGCCCGCCGTGCTGGCGGTGCAGTCGACCACGACGGCGCCGCCGTCGCGGTTGTACTTGATCGCGTTCGACAGGAGGTTCAGCAGCACCTGCTTCAGGCGCGTGCGGTCGGCCGTCACGTTGACGGTCACGCCGCCCGGGAACAGCAGCCGCGTGCCGCGCTGGCCCGCCAGCGGCGCCATCATCGTCTCGCATTCCTGCAGGATGTCGGCCAGCGCCACCGGCTCCATCGACAGCGCCACGGCGCCCGACTCGATCTTGGCGAGATCCAGAATCTCGTTGATCAGCGCCAGCAGGTGGCGGCCGGACTTCAGGATGTGATTGGCGAATTCCTTCTTCTGCTGCAGCGTGGAAGGCAGCTTGTCGGACGTGAGGATCTGCGCGAAGCCGAGGATGGCATTGAGCGGCGTGCGCAGCTCGTGGCTCATCGACGACAGGAACGCCGACTTGGCCTGGTTGGCGCTTTTCGCCTCTTCCATCGCCATCGCCAGCTCGCCGTTGGCGAGCTCCAGCTGGATCGTGCGTTCGTGCACGCGCTGTTCCAGCTCGGCGTTCAGGCGCATCACTTCCTGCTGCGCCAGGGTGCGCTGCTCCGCTTCGCGGGCGATCTCGCGGTTCGAGTTTTCCAGCTCGCGTTTGCGGCTCTCGATATCGGACAGCATCTTGTTGAACGAGTCGGCCAGCTCGGCCACCTCGTCGTCGCCGAAGCGTTCGGCGCGGCGCGAGACGTCGCCGGTCGCCACCACTTCGCGCGCCACGTGCGCCACGTTCAGGATGGGCCGCGTGATCACCTCGTTGAGCCGGCGCCCCACCAGCCAGGCGCTCAGCATCGCCAGCAGCGCGGCCAGCACGCCGATCATCATGTAGTCGATGAAGCGGTCCATCATTTCGTAGTCGGCGCGCAGGTAGACCGTGCCGAGCAGCTCGCCGTTATCGTAGATGGGCTGGAACAGCAGCATCTTGCCGTCCTGGAACTGGAAGCCTGCCTGTCCGGCGCGGGGCGGAATGACGGGTTGCTGGTCCGGCGCGGCATAACGGGCAAACAGCGCACCGCGGGCGTTGTACAGGGCACCCGCATTGACCTTGGGCCGCAGCCGCAGCAGGCTGAGGTTTTCCTGCGCCAGGCGCTGGTCGTCGAAGGTCAGCGCCGGCGCGCTCATATGCCCCAGCAGTTCGGCCTGCGTGCGCATGTCGTCGCGCAGCGTCTGCTGGTAGACGTGCAGGTCGTAGGCGACGACGGTGCCGATCGACACCAGCATCGCCGGCAGCATCACCATCGCGATCACGCCCAGCAGCTTGTGGCGCAGCGATTGCCGGATCATGGCACACCTCCGGCCGGCGCATGGCCGCACGGGACCGCGATCGCCATGACCTGCCAGCACCGCTCCGGGAAACCTTGTGATTGCGTCACGTTGCCTCACCCTTGTGTGAAGGACGTCAGCCCTTCCGGTTCTATTCTATCGTTCAGTTCCCCAACGGCGCGCGTGATTATGCGGACAGGAGTTTTGCAAATGGCAAATATTTTCCCGGGCGCGTGGCCGTGCGCGCGGACGGCGCGCTAGAATGGGGCCGACAGCCAACGACAGCCAACCACAGCCAAAGACAGGCAAGATGCTGGCACCCAGCCAAGGAGCGACACGTGAGCACGGATATTAACGAACTGGCCGCCCAGGTAGGGCGTGCGTTGCAAGAAAAAGGATTGCTGCTGGTTACCGCCGAATCGTGCACCGGTGGCGGCGTGGCGCAGGCGGTCACGGAAATCGCCGGGTCCACCGGCTGGTTCGACTGCGGTTTCATCACCTATTCCAACGCCTCCAAGACGGAGCTGCTGGAAGTGCCGGCCGCGCTGGTGGCGCAGTTCGGCAGTGTCAGCGAGGAAGTGGCCGCGTCGATGGCGCAAGGCGCACTCGGCAACAGCAACGCTCATGTCGCCGTCTCGACGACGGGCATCGCCGGCCCCACCGGCGCCGTGCCGGGCAAGCCGGTCGGCACCGTCTGTTTCGGCTGGGCCAATGGCGACACCGTGCACACGGAGCGCCTCGTCTTCAGCGGCGACCGCCGCGCCGTGCGCGAACAGACGGTCGTGCACGCGCTGCAGGGCCTGCTCCGTTTTATCAACTAAGGCTTGCGTCTCGTACCTGTCCTGGGTCTTGGGCTGGCGACCGCCGCCGGCGCCTGCGCCGCGGCGCCGCCCGTGACGGTGTTCGCGGCCGGCGATATCGCCGACTGTCGCTGGAGCCGCCCCGCCAGTTCCGGCGCCGCCGCCACCGCGGCACTGATCGCCGAACGCCTGCCTGCGGCGCCGGGCGCCATCGTGCTGACGCTGGGCGACACCACGTATCCGGACGGACTGCCCGCCGAGTACCGCGACTGCTATGCCCCCACATGGGGTGCGTTCCTCGGCCGCACCCGGCCCACGCCGGGCAACCACGAATACTACAGCGGCAAACCGGACGCCTATTTCGATTATTTCGGCGCCGCGGCCGGTCCGCGCGGCCTGGGGTACTACAGTTTCGACGCCGGCGCCTGGCACGTCGTGTCGCTGAACAGCCACCTGCCGCCCGCCGACCACGCGCGCCAGCTGGCATGGCTGCAGGAAGACCTGGCGCGCCACCCGACCCGCTGCACCCTCGCCTACTGGCATGTGCCACTGTATAGTTCGGGCGGACACCCGCCGGCCACCAACCTGCGCATGCAGGACGCCTGGCGGGTATTGCTGGCGGCAGGCGCGGAGCTGGTGCTGTCCGGCCACGATCATGACTACGAACGGTTCGCGCCGCTGGATGCCGACGGACGCGCCGACCCGCGCGGTATTCGCCAGTTCGTCATCGGCACGGGCGGCGCGTTCCTGACGCCGTTTCGCATCAAGGCGCGCGGCGGCGAGGTACGTCAGGGTACGGACCACGGCGTCCTGCAGCTGGTGCTGCGCGACGACGGCTACGACTGGGAGTTCCTCGGCGTGCCGCGTTCCTGGTCAGAGTCTCCCGCGCCGGACGTGAACGACCGGGGCAGCGCGGCCTGCCACTGAAGCGAAGTTAGAATGACAGCGCGCACGGTGCGCGCAATCCGGAGAACAATCGATGCAAAACACGGTTCATTTCATCCTGCAGGGTAAAGGCGGCATCGGCAAGACCCTGGTGTCGACGATCCTGGCGCAGTGGCTCAAGTCGAAAGACGACACGCCGCTGCGCTGCTACGACACCGACCAGGAAAACACCACGTTCTCGCGCTACAAGGCGCTGGACGTGAAGCATATCCCCGTCATGACGGCGGCGCGCACGATCGATCCGAAGCGCTTCGACGCGCTGATGATCGACATCCTCGAAGAAGACGGCAACTGCGTCATCGACAACGGCGCCAACACGTTCTCGCCGCTGCTGGCCTACCTGCTGGAGAACGACTGCTTCGCGCTGCTGCAGGACTCCGGCCGCAAGGTGTACATCCACACCATCGTCGGCGGCGGCGATACGCTGCACGACACGGCGATGGGCTTCGTCTCGACGGCGCAGTCGGCGAACGTGCCGCTGGTGCTGTGGGAGAACGAGCACTTCGGGCCGCTGCAATCGGCGTCCGGCAAGGCCTTCATCGAATCGCAGACGTACGCGGAAAACTCATCCCGCGTAAAGGGCCGCGTCGTGCTGGCGCAGCGCAACGCCGACACGTTCGGCGCGGACGTCAAGAAGATGAACACGGCGCGCATGACGATCGACGAAGTGAAAGCCAGCGACAAGTTCAACGTGATGGAAAAGCAGCGCATCAAGGTCGTGTTCCGCGACCTGTTCGAGCAGCTCGACAAGGTCGACTGGAACGATCGGTAAAGGCGGCCATGGACCAGCACAAGCTGCGCAGCCTCGTATTTGAAAAGACCGGCGTCAAGGTGGACGTCGACGATCCCATTTTCGCGCTTGTCGCGCTCAACGAAGCGGTGCTGGCCGAAGCGGTGGAACGGCACGTGGAGCGGATCGATGCGGCGTCGGCGGCGCTGGTGCGCCAGGCTGGTGCTCCAGGGTTCGAGCCTGGTGCCGCAGCGCCACTGCAATCGCCGACGACTACGCCCGTACCCGACAAGCGCCTGCTCGGCATCGCGCTGGGGGCCGCCGCGTTCGGGGCCATACTGGTGCTGATCGGCCAGGCGCTGTTCTTCCGACCCGCCCCGGTCGCACCGGTGCAGGTGCCGGTACCACTGACGTCCGAACAGATCGCCGCCATCGCCACCGGCGAGAAGTTCCAGCGCGTCCTGCCGAAGCTGGATACGAAAACGCGCAACGCCGTGCAGGCGGAGATGGCGAAACCTTAGCGGTATCACGGCATCGCGCCCTTGCATCCGGTCGCAATTGGGACTAACATTTGAATATCTATTCAATCGTTAACCCATGAGCACTCTCGATAATGAAGAGTCGGTAGCCCAGCTGGCCGACCTGTTTCACCTGCTGGGCGATCCGACCCGGCTGCGTATCGTGCTGGCCTGCGTGGCCGCGCCGATTGCCGTCAGCGACATCGCCGCCACCCTGGCGCTGAGCAGTTCACTGGTCAGCCACCATCTGCGCCTGCTGCGCGCCGCCCGCATCGTCAAGGCCGAGCGCCAGGGCAAGCAGGTGTTCTATTCCACGGCCGACGCGCACATCAGCGACGTGCTGCACGATATGCTGGAACACATCGCCGAACCATCGGCACCGAACGACGCGGGAGCGGAAGTATGAGCGGACATCACCACCACGGCCACGATCGTGGCCACGGTCACAGTCACGGCCACCATCACCACGGCGACCCCGTCAACCACGGCCGCGCCTTTGCCATTGCCATCGCGCTCAACGCCATCTTCGTGGCCGTGGAATTCGGCTACGGCTTCATCGCCAATTCCACGGCGCTGATGGCCGATGCCGGCCATAACCTGTCCGACGTGCTTGGGCTGATGCTGGCCTGGGGTGCCGCCATCCTGGCGAAACGTACGCCGACGCGCCGCTTCACCTATGGCCTGCGCAGCAGCTCGATGCTGGCCGCGCTGTTCAACGGCATGCTGCTGATGGGCGCCTGCGGTGCGATTCTGTGGGAAGCGGTGCTGCAGCTGATTCATCCGGTGCCCGTGCATGGCGCGACGGTGTCGGTGGTGGCGGGCGTCGGCATCGTCATCAACGGCCTGTCGGCGTGGCTGTTCATGGCGGGCAGCAAGGACGACATCAACATCCGCGGCGCCTACCTGCACCTGATGGCCGACGCGGCGATCTCGCTGGGCGTGCTGGTATCGGGCGTGATTGTCATGTACACGGGCTGGATCCGGCTCGATCCGCTGGTCAGCATCGCCATCGTGGTCATGATCGTGCTCGGCACATGGTCGCTGCTGAAGGAGTCGACACGGATGATGATGGCCGCCGTGCCGGCCAATGTGGACTCACGCAAGGTGGAGCAGTTCCTGCGCGGCCGCGCCGGCGTGACGGACGTGCACGACCTGCACATCTGGTCGATGAGCACGACGGAGACGGCACTGACGGCCCACCTGGTCATGCCGGACGGGTATCCCGGCGACGCGGCGATGGACGACATCGCCCGCGATCTGCGCCAGGAATTCGCCATCCACCACAGCACGCTGCAGATGGAGCGCGGCACGACGGACCACGCCTGCTGCCTGACGCAGGCCGATGCGGCACGTGACGGTCATGACCACGATCACGAGCATCATGACCATGACCATCACGGTCACGCCCACCATCACTGATCGGCCAGTCCCGCGAACAGCGGCGTGCTGAGATAGCGTTCGCCGAACGACGGGATCACCGTCACGATGACCTTACCTTCATTTTCCGGGCGCCGCGCGACCTGCACGGCGGCCCACAGCGCGGCCCCTGCCGAGATGCCGACCAATAAACCCTCCTCGCTGGCGGCGCGGCGCGCGGTGCCGAACGCGTCGTCGTTCTTCACGCAGATCACTTCATCGTAGACGTGCGTGTTCAGCACGGCCGGCACGAAGCCGGCGCCGATGCCCTGGATCGGGTGCGGCCCTTTCGTCCCCTTCGACAGCATCGGCGACGCTTCCGGTTCCACGGCGATGCAGCGGAACGACGGCTTGCGTTCGCGCAGGACTTCGCCCACGCCGGTGATGGTGCCGCCCGTGCCGACGCCGGCGACGAGGATGTCGATGGCGCCATCGGTATCGCGCCAGATTTCCTCGGCCGTGGTGCGACGGTGCACTTCCGGATTGGCGGGATTGTTGAACTGCTGCGGCATCAGGTAGCGCGGGTCGGACGCCACCATCTCCTCGGCGCGGCGGATGGCACCCAGCATGCCTTCGCTGCCCGGCGTCAGCACCAGTTCGGCGCCGTACGCGCGCAGCAGCATGCGCCGTTCGCGGCTCATCGTGTCCGGCATGATCAGCACGCACTTGTAGCCGCGCGCCGCGCACACCATCGCCAGCGCGATGCCGGTATTGCCGCTGGTGGGTTCGACAAAGATGGTGTCCGGTTTCACGAGACCGGCGCTTTCCGCGGCGGCGATCATCGACAGGCCGATGCGATCCTTGACGCTGTGCGCCGGGTTGAAGAATTCCAGCTTGGCCAGGACCTGCGCGCCACTGCCGGCGGCCAGGCGGTTGATGCGGACCAGCGGGGTATTGCCGATCAGCTCAGTGACGTCGTTCGCGATATTCATTCTGGTCTCCGCAGTTGATAGAGGGAGACCAGTGTACGCTGCGGCTTATTTCACGTCGAGCAGTTCGACGTCGAAGATCAGCGCCGAGTTCGCCGGAATGCCGGGCATGCTGCGCGCGCCGTAGGCCAGTTCCGGCGGGATGATCAGCGTGCGCTTGCCGCCCACCTTCATGCCCGTCACGCCCTGCTCCCAGCCCTTGATGACGCGGCCGGCGCCCAGCTGGAACTCCAGCGGCTCGCCGCGCGGACGGGACGAGTCGAACTGGCGGCCATGCTGGTTCTTCGCCAGCGGGCGGTACAGCCAGCCCGTGTAGTGGACGGAGACATTGCTGCCGACGATCGCTTCGCGGCCCGTGCCGACCTTGACGTCGTTGACGATCAGCTGCTCCGCGGCCGGGCCGGGCGCGGCGGAACCGGGGACGACGGCTGCCGGGGCGGCCGCAGGCGCGTCGGCCGGCGCGGGCGGCGTCTGCGCCAGGGCGGCGGTACTCAGGCAAACGGAAAGTGCGGCGAACAAGGCGGACAAACGGGTCATGATGGTATTCTTTCTGTTCTGGTTTTGAGGCGGCATCATGATAACAAATCATCCGGCTGAAACAACGAATATGCCGACCCGCAAGCTGTTTTACGCGCTGTGGCCGAACGATGCGGAGCGCGCCGCGCTGGCCGCGTTGCAGGCCGGCGTGCAAGGCCGCTTCACCCCGCGCGCCAAGCTGCACATCACACTGGCCTTCCTTGGCCAGCAGCCGGCGGACACGGTGCCGACATTGTTGGCGATCCTCGAAGAACTGACCTTGCCGCCGCTGCGCCTGGAAATTGACTGCTACGGCTACTTCGCCCGCCCGCGCATCGCGTGGGCGGGCATGACGCAGGTGCCTCAGCCCCTGATGGACCTGCAGGCCGATCTGGTGCGCCGGCTGGAAGCGGACGGCATCTCTGCCGCCACGCACGGCAGCTTCAAACCCCACGTCACGCTGGCGCGCGAGTCGCGCGAAGCGCCCCCTGCCACCCCGTTTGCGCCCGTGATCTGGCAGGTCGATCGGGCCGTGCTGGTGGAGTCGCTGCCGGGTGGCGAATACGTGGTGGTCACGCGCTAGCCGCGACCTTGTCGATCCAGGGCGCTGGTGGCGTCCACTTCGCGGCGCGGCAGCTTGCGAGCCAACGAACTACGGACGCAGCACGTCGGGGACAGGCACCGTTCGCAGGCTCGGAGAGCCTGCGAACGGTGCCAGTCCCCAGCTACTCGACCGCCGCCGTGTGAGGTCGCCGCTCTCAGCTCATCGACCGCCGAAGCCTATGCTCGCTGTCCTCAGCTGTTCCACCGCCGCCGTTCGAGCTCGCCGGGGACTGGCTCCTCTCGGGCCGAACGGCCCGCGAGGTGCCTGTCCCCGACCTTTAGTCAATCCCGGTCGCTGGCGACGCCACCTGCGCGGCGCGGCAGCTTGCCAGCCAACGAAGCAAGGCGCAGCCGCATCCTTCCACCGTCAAACTGCTGCAGCTGCTGGACCGCCATCCCGACCTGCTGGCCGAGGTCAGGAACAGCGGCTGACGCGGCTCGACCTTTACTCGGACGATGCCAGCTGGCCCGGCGCAACCGGTGCCTCGACCTCGAATTCCCCCGCCAGCTTGCGCAGGATATGCCCGGCGGCCACCATGCCGAACGTGGCCGTCACCACCATCGCCGAGCCGAACCCGGCGCAGTTGATGCCCGTCAGGCCAGGCTTGGCGCCGGCCGCGGCCAGCTCGTCGCCGTCAACGGAGCACACTTCGCCCGTCTCCGGGAATTTCAGCGGTTCCATCGAGAACACGGCATCCACGCCCAGCTTGTTCTTGCCGTTGGCCGGATAATTGAACTGGCTGCGCAGGCGCCGCCGCACCTTCTTCAGCAGCGGCTCCTGCTCCGTTTTCGCCAGGTCGCGCACTTCGATGCGCGTCGGGTCCGTCTGGCCGCCGGCACTGCCGATAACGATCAACGGGACTTTGTTGATACGGCAGTAATGCACCAGCGCCGTCTTGGCACGGGCGCTGTCCATCGCGTCCAGCACGTAGTCATAGTCGTGGCCGCCGATCATCTCGTCCAGGTTGTCCGGCGTGACGAAATCCTCGATCTCCGTCACCTGGCAATAGGGATTGATCTGGGCGATGCGCTGCGTCAGCGCCGTGATCTTGGCCATCCCGACCGTACTCGTCAGTGCCTGGATCTGGCGGTTGATGTTCGACTCGGCCACGTTGTCCAGGTCGATCAAGGTCAGGCGGCCCACAGCGCTGCGGGCCAGCGCTTCGACGGCCCACGAGCCGACGCCGCCGACGCCGATGACGCAGATGTGGGCGCCACGAAAGCGCGCCAGCGCCTGTTCGCCGTAGAGCCGGGCGATGCCGCCGAAGCGACGGTCGAAGTCGATATCGTCGTCAAGAGAGGGATTCAGGTCGTTCATGGGGCGTTCTACCGGGCAGCATAAAGGGGTTTATTCTACAATCGCTGAAAGATATACGCCCAACACGAAGAGAGAGCCCGATGAGTGAGTCATTAATGGACGCGGTACCCGGCTTCGACCAGCCGATCGCCGTCCTGAAGCACTGCCACGACAAGATCCGCAAGCAGCTGAGGACGCTGCAGAACCTGCTGACCCACCTGCCCCAGCACGGTGCGGACGCCGCCGCTCAGGGTGCGGCGCAAGCCGTGCTGAAATATTTCAATACGGCCGCCCACCTGCACCATGCGGACGAGGAGCAGGATCTGCTGCCGATGCTGGAGTCCACCGCCACCGGCGCCGACCTCGAACTGATCCGTACGCTGAAGCCGCAGATCCTCGACCAGCATCAGCAGATGGATAAAGATTGGCATATACTTAATTCACAACTGGAACGCATCGCCGCAGGTGCCGCGGCAGAGCTGTCGGCGGACGACGTGGCACGTTTCGTGCAGAGCTACACGGCGCACATGGAAACGGAAGAAGCCCACGTCGCACCGATGGCGAAGCGGCTGTTCAGCCCGGCGCAGATGGCCGTGTTCGGCGAGGCGATGCAGCGCCGCCGCGGGATTGCGCCGGAACCTGCACCGGCCCCCACTTCGGCGCCGGCCGTCAGCGCCGCCGCGATCGCGGGCGGCATCGCGCTGGCGGACCTGCGCATGGATTACGGCCGCGCCAGCCTGTCCGAGGAGGACGTGCTCGATGACGCGGTGGCGCAGTTCACCAAATGGTTCGGCGAGGCGATGAAGGCGCAGGTCAACGAGCCGAACGCGATGACGGTGGCAACGGTCGGCAGCGACGGCCGGCCATCGGCGCGCATCGTGCTGATCAAGCAGTACGATGAACGCGGCTTTACGTGGTACACGAATTACGCCAGCCAGAAGGGCCGGCAGCTGGCGGAAAACCCGCACGCGGCGCTGCTGTTCTTCTGGCCGGAGCTGGAGCGCCAGGTACGCATCGAGGGCCGCGTCGAGCAGACGTCCAGCGAGGAAAGCGACAAATATTTCTACAGCCGCCCGGTCAAGAGCCAGCTGGCGGCCATTGCTTCGCAGCAGAGCGCACCGATCGCCAACCGCGCCGAAATGGAGGCGCGCTACGCGGCCGTCGAGGCGGCCAGCGGCGACGCGCCGCAGCGGCCCGAGCACTGGGGCGGTTACCGCCTCGTGCCCGAGCGCATCGAGTTCTGGCAGGGCCGGCGTTCGCGCTTCCACGACCGCATCGTCTACACGCGGGGGGCGGACGGCAGCTGGAACAAGGAGCGCATCCAGCCCTGAGCCGAGCCGTGAGCGCACCGCGCAGGCGCTGCAGACGAGTTTTTTGAAGTACCGACCGGAGGCTATCTTGTTCGTACAAAATCGACTCAGCGCCTGGGTGGCAGGCGTCACCGACCAGATGACGTTGCCGCTGCGGCTGGAACTGTGGAACGGCCAGGCCATCGACTTTTCCAGCGAAGCGCCACGGGTGACGATCCGCGTGCCCCATGCGTCGGCCGCGCGCTACCTGCTGCGGCCATCGCTGTCCAACCTGGGCACGGCGTATGTGGAGGGCGACATCGAGGTGCGCGGCACGGCCCGCGACATGATCGGCGTCGTCAACGCGCTGGCGAAAAGCACGCTGAAGCCGGACGGCAAGCTGGCCCGCATCGTGCGCAACATCACGCACGACCGCAAGAAGGACGCCGAAGCGATCCGCTACCACTACGACGTCTCGAACGAGTTCTACCAGCAGTTCCTCGACCCGAACATGGTGTATTCGTGCGCCTACTTCGAGCACGGCAACGAAGACCTGGCGACGGCGCAACTGCGCAAGATCGACCATATCCTGACGAAGATCCGCCTGCAGCCGGGCCAGACATTGCTCGACATCGGTTGCGGCTGGGGCGCACTGGTGCTGCGCGCAGCAGAGAAGTTCGGCGCCCGCTGCGTCGGCATCACGCTGTCGGAAAACCAGTACGCGCTGGCGCGCGAAAAAGTGGCGCAGGCGGGCCTGCAGGACCGCATCGACATCCGCCTGCAGGACTATCGCGACGTGCGCGGCACGTTCGACCGCATCACCAGCGTCGGCATGTTCGAGCACGTCGGCACGAAGCATCTCGCCGAATACTTCGGCATCATCAGCCGCCTGCTGACGGACGACGGCGTTGCCATGAACCACGGCATCACGACCACCGATCCCGACAACGGTGAGACGCCGTATGGCGGCGGCGAGTTCATTGCCCGCTATGTGTTTCCGCACGGTGAGCTGGCCCATATCGGCACGGTGCTGCGCGCCATGCAACAGGGGAACCTGGAAGCGTACGACGTGGAAAACCTGCGCCGCCACTACGCCCGCACGCTGGCGATCTGGACCGACAATTTCGAGGCGCACGCAGACCGCATCAAGGAGCTGGCCGGCGAGAAGCGCTTCCGCATCTGGCACGTGTACCTTGCCGGCTGCGCCTACGCGTTCGACCAGGACCTGATCAGCCTGTACCAGATCGTCTGCGGCAAGGCCGGGCGCCATCCCCGCGTGCTGCCGTGGTCGCGGGGATACATGTACGACGACGCCTGACGCTTATCCCTTCAGCCGCGCAGTGTGCATCTTGCGGAACTTCGTCACCTTCGGCTCGACGACAAAGGCGCAGTAGCCCTGCAGCGGGTGCTGCGCAAAGTAATTCTGGTGATAGTCCTCGGCCTTGAAGTAAGGCTGGGCCGGCGAGATTTCCGTGACGATCGGGGCATCCCACACGTGCGCCATCTCCGCCATCACCTGGCGCGCCGTCGCTTCCTGCTCGGGCGACTGGTAATAGATGACGGAGCGGTACTGCGTGCCCACGTCGTTGCCCTGGCGGTTCAGCGTGGTGGGATCGTGGATCGTGAAGAAGATCTCGAGGATGTCGCGATAGGTGATGACCTCCGGATCGAATTCCAGCCGCACCACTTCCGCATGGCCCGTCGTACCCGAGCAGACCTGCTCGTACGTCGGGTTCGGCTGCGGGCCGCCCGTGTAGCCCGACTCCACCTTGTTCACGCCCTTCACTTCGAGGTACACGGCCTCCGTGCACCAGAAGCATCCACCGCCCAGCACTGCAATTTCAGTTGCCATACCATCCTCACTGTCGTTAACTGCATTCACTGTATCGTAATTGGCAAATGGGTGCGCTTCTGCAACTTGCAAGCGCGGGACAACTGTCGCCAGCCTCGCGGTCGGGGTGGGCAAACTTTGGCATAATGGTGGGAAAACAAGGCCCTCTGATGAATACCAGCTCCCCCCGCAACAGTGCACAGTTCGACAGCGCGCATTTTCGCCAGGCGCTGTCGCAGTTTGCGACGGGCGTTACCGTGATTACGACACGGCTCGCCGACGGCACGTTCCGCGGCCTGACCGCCAGCTCGTTCAACTCCGTTTCGCTCGACCCGCCCCTCGTGTTGTGGAGCCTGCGTTCGGCCGCGAACAGCATGCCTATCTTCAGCGGCAATTCCCACTACGTCATCAATGTGCTGTCGGCCGACCAGGCCCATATGGCGAAGCTGTTTTCCAGCCGGGGCACCGATCCTTTCACCCAGGTGGCGTTCGAGCTGTCGCGCACGGGCCAGCCCGTCATCAAGGGTTGCTCGGCCTGGTTCGAATGCCATAACCGCAGCCGCTATCCGGAAGGCGACCACGTCATCTTCGTGGGCGAAGTCGAACATTGCGAATTCGCCCCGCGCGAACCGCTGGTGTTCCACGACGGCAAACTGGGCGGCCTGCACACGCCCGTCTGAGCGCTGCGGAAAAGCGCAAATTGGTGTCGCCATTTCAAAAGCCTGGCGCGGGTTGCCCATTTAGAATGCGGGGAACCGAAACCACAACGAGAGAGACACGATGAGCCAAGCCCGCGCGCAGTTCCACTGGGACGATCCCCTGCTGCTGAACGAACAGCTGACTGACGAGGAGCGCATGGTGCGCGATGCCGCCGCCGCGTACTGCCAGGACAAGCTGGCGCCGCGCATCCTGGAAGCGTTCCGGCACGAGCGCATGGACACGTCGATCTTCCGCGAAATGGGCGAGCTGGGCCTGCTGGGTCCGACCATTCCCGAGCAGTACGGCGGCCCGGGCCTGAACTACGTGTCGTACGGCCTGATTGCCCGCGAAGTCGAGCGCATCGACTCCGGCTACCGCTCGATGATGAGCGTGCAGTCGTCGCTGGTCATGGTGCCGATCTTCGAGTTCGGCACCGAGGAACAGCGCCAGAAATACCTGCCGAAACTGGCGACGGGCGAATGGATCGGCTGCTTCGGCCTGACCGAACCGAACCACGGCTCCGATCCGGGCTCGATGATCACGCGCGCGAAAAAGGTCCCGGGCGGCTATGCGCTGACGGGTTCGAAAATGTGGATCACCAACTCGCCGGTGGCGGACGTATTCGTTGTCTGGGCCAAGGACGACGAAGGCGCCATCCGCGGCTTCGTGCTGGAAAAAGGCATGCAGGGCCTGTCGGCGCCCGCCATCCACGGCAAGTTCGGCCTGCGTTCGTCCGTCACGGGCGAGATCGTCATGGACAACGTGTTCTGCCCGGAAGAAAACGCGTTCCCGGACGTGCGCGGCCTGAAAGGTCCGTTCACGTGCCTGAACTCGGCCCGCTACGGCATCGCCTGGGGCGCGCTGGGCGCCGCCGAAAGCTGCTGGCACACGGCACGCCAATACGTGCTGGACCGCAAGCAGTTCGGTCGCCCGCTGGCCGCGAACCAGCTGGTGCAGAAGAAGCTGGCGGACATGCAGACGGAGATCACGCTGGGCCTGCAAGGCTGCCTGCAACTGGGCCGCATGAAGGACGCTGGCACGGCCGCAGTGGAAATCACGTCGATGATGAAGCGCAACTCGTGCGGCAAGGCGCTGGACGTGGCCCGCGTCGCCCGCGACATGCTGGGCGGTAACGGCATCTCCGACGAGTTCGGCATCATCCGCCACATGGTCAACCTGGAAGTGGTCAACACCTACGAAGGCACGCACGACATCCACGCGCTGATCCTGGGCCGTGCGCAGACGGGCATCCAGGCGTTCCAGTAAAGCCGGAAGTGCTGGGGACTGGCACCAAAGGTGGCTGTCCCCGACGTGCTGCATCCGACGGAGGCTGGCTCCCAAACCGCCGCGTCGCAAAGTTGACACCGCCAGCGCCCTGGCCTGGCAAAACGTCGGGGACAGGCACCTCACGGGCCCTTCGGCCCGAGAGGAGCCAGTCCCCGGCCAGCTCACACGGCGGCGGCCGAACAGCTGAGGCCATCGAATGCACACGACGGCGGTTGGTCACCCGGGGACTGGCTCCGTTCGCGGGCTCTCCGAGCCTGTGAACGGTGCCTGTCCCCGACGTGCTGCTTCCGACGCACGTTGGCCACAAACTGCCGCGTCGCGAAGTTAGCACCACCAGCGACCCGGCTTGATAAAACGTCGGGGACAGGCACCTCGCGGGCCGTTCGGCCCGAGAGGAGCCAGTCCCCAGCGAGCGCCCACGGCGACGGCCGAACAGCTGAGGCCGGCGAGCTCACACGGCGGCGGCCGAACAGCCGAGAACAGCGAGCTCAATTAGCGGCGCCCGTTCAGTTCCCCACGTCCACCGGCTGTGCGCCCGCCAGCCGGCTCAGGATCTCATACACCGCCCGCGCCTGCACGGGCTTGACGAGGTGCTCGTCAAACCCCGCCTCCAGTGCCCGCGCCCGGTCCGACGGCTGCCCATAGCCGGTCACGGCCACGATACGGGCGTGCTGCGTGGCCGGCAGCGCGCGCAGGCGCCGCACCAGCTCATAGCCATCCATGCCCGGCAGGCCGATGTCGACAAACATCAGCGCGGGCGGCTGCTGCGTGACGGCCTGCAATGCTTCCGCGCCGCCCGTCACGACCGTTGTCGCATACCCTGCCGTTTCCAGCAGCAGCGCCAGTGTCTGGGCGGCGTCGACATTGTCGTCGACGACCATCAACCGCGTCTGCTTCGTGCCCGCGATCTCGTCGTGTCCCAGCGGTAACGGCGTCGGCACCTGGCTGCCCTGCGCCCGTGGCAGGCCGATCGTGAAGGAGCTGCCCTGCCCCGCGCCCTCGCTGTGCGCGCCGACGCGGCCGCCATGCAGCTCCACCATGCTCTTGACCAGCGCCAGCCCGAGGCCGAGGCCGCCCTGCGACCGGTCCGGCGAGCGCTCCGCCTGGGTGAACAGGTCGAACACGTGCGGCAGCAGCGCCGGCGTGATGCCAATGCCGCGGTCGGCCACGCTGGCGCGCACTTCGTGCTCGTCCGCCTCGACCGTCAGCACCACCTCCCCGCCGGACGGCGAATAGCGCGCCGCGTTGTTCAGCAGGTTGGACAGCACCTGGATCAGCCGCGTGCGGTCGCCCTGGACAAGCGGCGCCTGCTCCGGCAGGCGCACCGTCAGGCGGTGCTGTTTTGCTTCCATCAACGCGCCGGACTGCTCGATGGCCTCGGTGGCCACCGCGTTGAAGTCGAGGACTTCCTGGCGCAGGGTCACCAGCCCGCGCGTGACGCGCGACACGTCCAGCAAGTCGTCGACGAGTTTCGTCATGTGCTCGACCTGGCGCGCGATGACGCCGCTGGTCTGACGCATCTTGGCGTCATCCAGCACGCCAAGACGCAGCAATTCCGCCGCCGTCGCGATCGGCGCCAGCGGATTGCGCAGCTCGTGTGCCAGCATCGCCAGGAATTCATCCTTGCGCCGGTTGGCGTCCCTCAGCTCCTGCTGCGCCAGCTCGATCGGGGTCACGTCCGTGTTCGTGCCGAACCACTGGACGACCCTGCCGTCGGCGCCGCGCAGCGGGGCGGCAACGATCAGGAAGCTGCGATATTCGCCGCCGGCACTGCGCAGGCGGGCCGTCACTTCATAGGGTTCACCTGCCGGCAGCGAGCGCTGCCATTTGGCCAGCAGCGGCGCGATATCGTCCGGGTGGAAGAAGTTGCGCCAGCCTTCGTTCTGCGCCTCGGCCGGCGTCGCGCCCGTGTATTCGAACCACCGGTCGTTCCACCAGTGCAGCAGGCCATCCGGCGTGGCCATCCATGCCAGCTGGGGAATCGTGTTGGCCAGCTGGCGCAGCCGCAGCTCGCTCTCGCGCAGCGCGCGCATGGCCAGCACGGCGTCCGTTACGTCGCTGCCCTCGACAAAGATACCCGACACGGCGCCGCGGTGGTCGCGGATCGGCTGGAAAATGAAGCTGACGAAGCGTTTCTCCAGCGGGGCATCCGGCTGGCGCCGCAGCAGGATCGGCATCTCCCGGCCCACGTGGGCTTCGCCGCTGGCAAAGACCTCGTCGAGCAAGCGGACGAAGCCCTGCTCACGCAGTTCCGGCAGCACATGGTTCACTTCGCGGCCCACGACTTCGGAGCGGCCGATCAGTTTCAGGTAGGCGTCGTTGGCGATCTCGAACACGTGGCTGGGACTGCGCAGGACGGCCAGGATACCGGGCGCCTCCTGGAACAGCTGGCGCATGCGCTCGATTTCCTCGGCGCGGTGGCGGGCGGTCAGGATGCGCTCGGTGGTTTCCGTACACGCACAGAACATGCCGGCCACGGCCCCCGCTTCGTCGTACACCGGGGAATAGGAAAACGTAAACCACGTCTGCTCCATGAAGCCCTTGCGGTTCATCAGCAGCGGCAGGTCCTCGTGAAAAGTGGCGCGTCCCTGCAACGCCGCGTCGATGCTGGGCCACAGATCGGCCCAGATTTCCGCCCAGATGTCCTGGAACCGGCGGCCCAGCGCGGTCGGGTGCTTGTCGCCGAGAACTTCGGCATACGAGTCGTTGTACAGGAACGTCAGCTGCGGCCCCCACGCCAGGAACATGGGGAACTTCGAATTGAGCAGCAGGCCGACCACGGCGCGCAACGATGCGGGCCAGTCTGCGGGCGGCCCCAGCGGCGAATTCGCCCAGTCATGTGCCCGCATCTGCGCACCCATCCGCCCGCCCTCGCTGAGGAATGCCGGTGCGGTTGCGGGAGAGGTGGCGGGATCGGATATGCTCATGTGGTCAGTATATCAAGCTGCAACCCAGCGCACGTTTGCACAGGACAATAACGGAAAAAGCCGGCTGAGCCGGCTTTGGTGAGGGTACGGCCGATGGGTCAGAACTTGAACGTCACGCCGACATTGAAGGCGACCGGATCGAGGCGCATTTCCTGCGTCTGGCCGGTGGAATACGTGGCCGTCGTTTTCAGCTTTGTCTTGATGACGCCGCCGTCGATGGCCCAGCGCTCGTTGATCCGCACGCTGGCACCGATCTGCGCGCTGACGGCCCACTTGGCTTCCAGCGAGAACGTGGATGCCGGGCCGCCCGTGTTCAGCACGGACGTCAGCTGCGCCGAACCGCGTTCACGGCGGAAGTAGGCGTACGTGACGCCGAGGCCCACGTACGGCCGGACCACGGCGTCCTTGCCGAAGAAACGGTACTGCGCGAACAGCGTCGGCGGCAGCACGTCGGACGTGCCCAGCTTGCCCGTGCCCGCGATCGAACCGGCGCCGAACAGATCGTGGCGGTACGGCACGCCCAGGTCCAGTTCGGCGGCGATATTGTCCGTGATGAAGTAGCCGATGTTGAGGATCGGCTTGGTGTCCGGTCCAACGTCCGCCTTCGTGCCCGGCAGCGCGGGCGCGCTGACGTCGCCGCTCTCGACTTTCGGGTCGATCTTGTTGACGCCGACCTTGACGGTCCAGTCGCCTTTGGCCTGGGCCGATGCGCCGGCGGCGGCGGCCAGGGCGGCGGCAAGAACCAGCAGCCTGGCTGCCGTGTGCAGGGATTGAGTCATCTTGTCTCCTTGTTGTGGGGCGGCGCTTACAGCCAGCCCTTCGTGACCATCGAGCGCGACACGTAACGCGCCAGCAGCAGATTGTTGAACGGCGTCGGGTGCACTTCGTCCGCGAACGAATAATGGCTGACGTCCCCCGCCTTCAGGCTGGCGGCCGTGCAACCGAGCGAGCTGGCGAGCGGATTCTTCGGCGACGCCAGATCGCATGCCGGCTCGCTGACGTTGGTGAGCCCGTACGGACCCGGGTTGGTGGCCTGGTCATGGCTGACGGCATACACGTCGACGATCAGCACCTTCGCTTCACCCGCCAGCGCGGAATTGAGCTGGGCATTGAACGCCTGCACCATCTTGTCGATCAGCGCGCGCGTGGCCGCGTCTTTCGTGCGTGCCGACGGCGTGGTCGCCACATCGGGGAGGTTGTTGACGACGACGTAGTTGGCGCCGTTGCCGACAATCTGCGCTTTCACCAGCGCGGCCAGCTCGGCACCGGCCGTCGCCAGCGCGGCGACCATGGCCGGCCCTTGCGCGGCGGCGTAGTCGGCGCCGGCCTTGGCACCGGCAGCGGCAGCGTCGTCCTGCGCTTTCTTGACCATCGGACCGTAGACGGCCTGCGATGCCGCGGCGGTGTAGCCGGCGCGCACGGCGGCGCCGACGGCCGCCTGCACGACCAGTTCATCCGTGCTGCCAGGCTGGGCGGCAGCCGTGGCCATGGCCTGGGCGATCGCCTGCGCGGCCGTGGCCGGATTGGTGGCGCCGCCGGCCAGCTGCGTGGCCAGGCTTGTCGCGAATGCCGTCTTGCCGGCGGCGGTACCGGCGGCGGTGGCCGCGGCCTGCAAGCCGCCCAGGCTGACCAGCACGTCGTTGCCGCCGGCCATGACGAACACGACCTCATCGCCCTTGAACTTGCCGCCCACGCGGGCCAGGTGGTTTGCCACCTGCGTCACCACGGGCACGGTCAGCGCACCGACGGCACTACCGGTGGCCTTGTGGCCAGCGCCGATCGGATTCGTCACGCGCGCGCCGCCCTGGGCGTAGCCGAAGCAATCCAGATGGTTCGTCACGGGAACGGCGAAGCCCAGCGCCGGATCGCCATCGAGGCCCGTCTGCGCCGCGCACGGTGCCGGCAGCTGGAACTGCGCCGCCATCAGCTCCGTCCAGTTCTTGCCCGTCAGCTCGGGATTGACGGCCGTGTTGTTGCCGTTGATGGTGAACTTGCCGCCGCCCAGGGCCTTGACGGTGCCGACGTTGTACGAGCCGACGTCGGACAGGCTGTCGCCGAACGTCACCTGCGAATTGAACTTGACGCGGTTGATCTGGGCACCGGGCTGCGGGTCGCCGCTGTTGCCGCCGCAACCGGCCAGGATGGCGGCAAAGGTGACCGCAAGGGCTAATTTGGTAGGACGCATCTTGTCTCCTGTGTATATATGTTGTGCATACGAACGGACATGCTCATTCGCAATCTGACTAATATGCCAGCGATGAACGTCGCTGCACAGGGAGACGTTTGTAAAAACAACAGTTGTGCGTGGATTGCAATGGGGTATTCACATGCGTGACCGCCATTGGCGTTTCGTTTGCTTCCGACAGTACGTCGGGGACAGGCACCGATCACAGGCTCGGAGAGCCTGCGAACGGAGCCAGTCCCCGGCTGATCGGCCGCCGCCGGGTGAGCCAGCTGGCCTCAGCTGTTCGGCCGCCGCCGTGTGAGCTCGCTGGCCTCAGCTGTTCGGTCGCCGCCGTGTGAGCCAGCTGGCCTCAGCTGTTCGGCCGCCGCCGTGTGAGCTCGCCGGGGACTGGCTCCTCTCGGGCCGAAGGGCCCGCGAGGTGCCTGTCCCCGACATTTTATCGACCCGGGTCGCTGGCGGCGCCGACTTCGCGACGCGGCAGTTTGCAGGCAACGAACGTCGGAAGCAGTGCGTCGGGGACAGGCACCGATCACAGGACGTTCGTCCTGAGATCGGTGCCTGTCCCCAGCTGCGCGACGCCCGCCGTCAGCGCTGCGAGGCCGAATTCCTCAGGCCAGCAGGCGGTCGATGGTACCTTGAGCGCCATGGGCGGCGCGGCGCAGCCGGTCGTTGACGCCCAGCCAGTTGTCGTCTTGCGGAGGGGCTTCGACGAGGATGAGTTCGGCGTCCGTCTGGTCCATCGCGCGCAGCGCGGCGTAGATGCCGTGGGCATAACCGGCCGGGTCTTCCGGCAGCGCGTGCTGGGCGACGGCGCGCGTCAGCAACGGCGAGTAATGGATCAAGGCGGCTTTGTGGCCTCTGTCGGCGAGCATGGCCAATACGCTTGGCAGCACCGTGCCGAGCACCAACGCCACCGGTGCCTTCGGCGCGTAATGCGACTCCAGCGTGCCTGATGCGCGTGGCGCGCCGGCATCCGGCGCGACCGGCATGGCGCCGATCACGGCCGCGATCTGCGCGGCGCTGATGTGCCCGGGGCGCAGCAGCACCGGACCGTGCGTCGCCAGGCGCGACAGGTCGAGGATCGTCGATTCGATGCCGACCTGGCTGGAGCCGCCGTCCAGCACGGTGATGTCACTGTCGGCGCCGAATTCGTCCCGCACGTGCTGCGCGGCGGTCGGGCTGACGTTGCCGAATTTATTCGCCGACGGTGCCGCCACGCCGCCCTGGCCGCCCTTGAACGCGGACAGCAGCGCCATCGCGACGGGATGCGACGGGCAGCGCAGGCCGACCGTATCCTGGCCGCCAGAGACGGCGTCGGGAATGTGCGCGTGGCGCTGCAGGATCAGGGTCAACGGGCCGGGCCAGAATGCGGCCACCAGCTGGCGTGCCTCGTCCGGAATGTCGGATGCCCAGTAATCGAGATCGGCACCAGGCGCCAGGTGGACGATGACCGGATGGTCGTTCGGCCGGCCCTTGGCCGCGTAGATGCTGGCAACCGCCGCCGGGTTTTCCGCATCCGCGCCAAGGCCGTACACGGTCTCGGTCGGGAACGCGACGAGGCCGCCGGCCTCCAGCTTGTGTGCAGCGTCGTCGATCAGGGTCACAGCGCAATACCCAGGATCGCGCAGGCCGCGGCAAGCTGGCGCTGTGCATCGTCGAGCGTGTGCGCGACAAACGTCACGTGGCCCATCTTGCGACCCGGACGGGGATCGTCCTTGCCGTACAGGTGCAGGCAGGCGCCCGGCAGCGCGGCCACCTGGTCCCATGCCGGCTCGCGGTACGTGTCGCCATCGAACCAGACGTCGCCCAGGATGTTCAGCATGACGGCCGGCGAATGCTGGCGCACATCGCCCAGCGGCAGCCGCGCCATCGCGCGCACCTGCTGCGCGAACTGGCTCGTGATGCACGCGTCCATCGTATAGTGGCCGCTGTTGTGCGGGCGCGGCGCCATTTCGTTGACGACCAGCGTGCCGTCCGTCAGCACGAAGAATTCGATGCACAGCACGCCAACATAGCCCAGCTCGGCAACGATCGCCGTCGCTGCCGCCTGCGCCTTCTGCGCGCAGTCGATGGCCACGTTCGGGCCCGGCACGGTCGTCGTAAACAGGATGCCGTCGCGATGGACGTTTTCCGCGATCGGATAGACGACGGACTTGCCGTCCACGCCGCGCGCCGTCAGCACGGAGATTTCGTACGCCAGCGGCAGCATCTTCTCCAGCAGGCACGTGACCTGACCCATGCTCTCGAAGGCGGCGCGCACGTCGTCACGCGTCTGCACGCGCACTTGGCCCTTGCCGTCGTAACCCATGCGCACGGTTTTCAGGATGCCGGGCAGCAGCTCGTCGCCGATGGCGTCGATGTCCGCCTGCGACGCGATGACCTTGTGCGGCGCCGGCAACACGCCGGATTTCTCCGCGCAGCCGACAAAGAAGGTCTTTTCCGCGATCCGGTCCTGCGCCACCGACACGCCGGCCGCGTTCGGCGCGACAAAGATCTGCTGCGCCAGCCGCGCCAGGCTGTCGGCCGGCACGTTCTCGAACTCGGTGGTAACGGCGGCACACTGCGCCACCAGTTCATCCAGCGCGGCGCCGTCCGTGTAGTTGGCATTGATCAGGCGCTGCGCGACCTGCCCCGCTGGACAGTCGGCGGCGGGTTCCAGCACGACGACCTGGTAGCCCATCTCCTGGGCCGCTTGGGCAAACATGCGGCCCAGCTGGCCGCCGCCCATCACGCCCAGCCACACGGGTGGATTGGCGGCGGGAACGGCGGGTAAGAACTGCGGTTCGGCCAGCGCGGCAAAATCGATGCCGCCCTGTACTACTGACTTCGGAGCGTTCATTTAATCGACGGGCAAAATCATGGCCTTGGCGGCCGCGGTCTGTTGGGAACGGAAGGCTTCCAGCTGGTCGGCCAGCGCGTCGTCCGTGGCGGCAATGATCGCCACCGCCGTCAGCGCCGCGTTGGCGGCACCGGCTTCGCCGATGGCGAACGTCGACACGGGCACGCCTTTCGGCATCTGCACGATCGACAGCAGCGAGTCCTCGCCGCGCAGGTATTTCGACGGCACGGGCACGCCCAGCACGGGCACGATGGTTTTCGCCGCCACCATGCCGGGCAGGTGCGCGGCACCGCCGGCACCGGCGATGATCGCGCGCAGGCCACGGGCACGCGCGGTTTCCGCATACGTGAACATCTCGTCCGGCATGCGGTGCGCCGAGATCACCTGCGCCTCGAACGGCACGCCGAACTGCTTCAGGATGGCGACCGCGTTCTGCATCACGTCCCAGTCGGAACTGGAACCCATGATGACGCCGACCAGAGGCTTCTTGTCATCGCTCATCTCAGGCCTTCAGCTTCTCGCCCGTCAGGCGTTCGATCGCTTCGAAATACTTGGCTTGCGTCTTGTCGATCACTTCCTGCGGCAGCGTTGGCGCCGGTGGCGTTTTCTTCCACTCCGTCAGCGTTTCCAGGTAGTCGCGCACGAACTGCTTGTCGAACGATGGCGGCGACATGCCCGGCGCGTACGAATCGGCTGGCCAGAAGCGCGACGAGTCCGCCGTCAGCACTTCGTCCATCAGGTGCATGACGCCGTTTTCATCCAGGCCGAATTCGAACTTCGTGTCGGCAATGATGATGCCGCGCGTGGCCGCGTATTCCGCTGCCGTCTTGTACAGCTGGATGCTCACTTCGCGCATCTTGGCGGCCAGTTCGGCGCCGATGCGGCTTTCCATGTCGGCAAAGCTGATGTTCTCGTCGTGTTCGCCCAGGTCCGCTTTCGCGGCCGGCGTGAACAGCGGCTCGGGCAGCTTTTCCGCCTGGCGCAGGCCGGCCGGCAGGTCGATGCCGCAGATCTTGCCGGTTTCCTGGTAGTCCTTCCAGCCGGAGCCGATGATGTAGCCGCGCACGACGGCTTCCACCATGATCGGCTTCAGGCGCTTGGCCACGACGGCGCGGCCCTTCACCTGCTCCACCTCGTCGGCCGCCACCACGGACTCGGGCGCGATGCCGGTCAGGTGGTTCGGCACGATATGGCCGAGCTTTTCAAACCAGAAATCGCTCATCTGGTTCAAGACCATGCCCTTGCCGGGGATCGGTTCGTTCATCACAACGTCGAAGGCCGACAGGCGGTCGGTCGTGACGATCAGGATCTTGTCGTCGCCGACAGCGTAATTGTCGCGGACTTTACCGTGGCCGAGCAGGGGCAGGGATTGGATGGAGGACTGGTGAAGGCTTTTCATGGAGGGGAAATGACTTACGCAATAGGAATACGAAACTGAAACGAAAACCGGCGAGGGGAAAACCCGCTCGCCGGTCGAGTGAGTCCGGGGCGGCACGCCGCCCCGTTCCAGACAGGATTTTACTTCACAATCTGGGCCAGTTCACCGGCCTTGTAACGTTCTGCCATTTTTTCCAGCGGAATCGGCTTGATCTGCGAGGCGCGGCCTTCGCAGCCGAACGCCAGGAAACGGGCCTTGACGACTTCTTCCGCAGCCAGGCGGGCCGGCTTCAGGAAGTCGCGCGGATCGAACTTCGACGGGTTCTGGAACATGTACTTGCGCACCGCCGCCGTCATTGCCAGGCGGATGTCGGTATCGATGTTGATCTTGCGCACGCCGTGACGGATGCCTTCCTGGATCTCTTCGACGGGCACGCCGTAGGTTTCCTTCATGTCGCCGCCGAATTCGCGGATGATGGCCAGCAGTTCCTGCGGTACCGACGACGAACCGTGCATCACCAGGTGGGTGTTCGGAATGCGCGCGTGGATTTCCTTGATGCGGTCGATCGCCAGGATGTCGCCGGTTGGCTTGCGCGTGAACTTGTACGCGCCGTGCGACGTGCCGATGGCGATGGCCAGCGCGTCGCACTGGGTGCGCTCGACGAAGTCGGCGGCCTGCGCCACGTCCGTCAGCAGCTGTTCGCGCGTCATCGTGCCTTCGGCGCCGTGGCCGTCTTCCTTGTCGCCCTTCATCGTTTCCAGCGAGCCCAGCACGCCCAGCTCCGCTTCGACGGTGACGCCGATGGCGTGCGAGAATTTCACCACTTCACGCGACACTTCCACGTTGTAGTCGTACGACGCGACGGACTTGCCGTCGGCTTCCAGCGAGCCGTCCATCATGACGGACGAGAAGCCGGAGCGGATCGCGGCCATGCAGACCGCCGGCGACTGGCCGTGGTCCTGGTGCATGACGACAGGGATGTGCGGATATGCTTCGATGGCCGCGTCGATCAGGTGGCGCAGGAACGCTTCGCCGGCGTATTTGCGGGCGCCGGCCGATGCCTGCATGATCACCGGGCTGTTGACAGCGTCGGCGGCAGCCATGATGGCCTGCACTTGTTCCAGGTTGTTGACGTTAAATGCCGGCAAGCCATAGCCGTGTTCGGCGGCATGGTCCAGCAGCTGACGCATGGATACGAGGGACATGGTAATACTCCAATCAAATAAAAACCTGTGTGGCGGGCTGCGCAGCTCGTGGCCGGGCGCCCGCCGGTAGCTGGGTGCCGACCTAGCTGAACTCGCCCACCTTGACGATCTTCAGCGCGTTGGTGCCGCCGACCTGCCCCATCGGCTCGCCCCACGTGACGACGATCATGTCGCCCTTCTTGGCGATGCCGTGCTGGACCAGCAGGTCCTCGGCCTGTTTCAGCACGTCGCGGCTGGTACCTTGCTGCAGCAGGTAGTGCGCGCTGACGTTGCGGTACAGCGAAGCCTTGCGCTGCGTGGTGACGCTGGGAGTCAGCGCGAAGATCGGGGTGTCGATGTTGTGACGGCTCATCCACAGCGGCGTGGAACCGGTTTCGGTCAGGGCGACGATCGCCTTGACGCGCAGGTGGTGGGCCGTAAACAGGGCACCGTAGGCGATCGACTGGTCGATGCGCGTGAAGCGCACGTTCAGGAAATCGGCGTCCAGCTTGTTGTATTCGGATTGCTCGGCTTCCACGCAGACGGCGGCCATCATTTCGACCGTCTCGATCGGATAGCGGCCAGAAGCGGTCTCGGCGGACGCCATGACGGCATCGGTGCCGTCCAGCACGGCATTCGCCACGTCGGACACTTCCGCGCGCGTGGGCACGGCATTGAAAATCATCGATTCCATCATCTGCGTGGCCGTGATGGCGATCTTGTTCGATTCGCGCGCCATGCGGATCATGCGCTTCTGCAGCGCCGGCACGGCGGCATTGCCCACTTCGACGGCCAGGTCGCCGCGGGCGACCATGATGCCGTCCGACGCGTTCAGGATTTCCTGCAGCGCCGGGATCGCTTCGGCGCGCTCGATCTTGGCGATCATCTGCGGCTTGTGGCCGTAGGGTTCGCCGGCAATGTTCGCCAGCTGGCGCGCCATTTCCATGTCGGTGGCGTTTTTCGGGAACGAGATGGCGAGGTAATCCGCCTGGAAGCTCATGGCCGTCTTGATGTCTTCCATGTCCTTGGCCGTCAGTGCCGGCGCCGTCAGGCCGCCGCCCTGGCGGTTGATGCCCTTGTTGTTGGACAGCTCGCCGCCGATCTTGACGGTGGTGTGAATTTCGCTGCCGGCGATGCGGTCGACGACCAGCACGATCAGGCCGTCGTTGAGCAGCAGCACGTCTTTCGGCCGCAGGTCGTTCG
>Ga0308166_1000806_pt1 | contig 37957 bp, 39 predicted proteins | sample PhyCR2_2_FD_202137 | JGI IMG/M metagenome (GOLD analysis project Ga0308166, IMG submission 202137) | Phyllosphere microbial communities from UC Gill Tract Community Farm, Albany, California, United States - DLSLCC.R2 | ecosystem: Host-associated > Plants > Phyllosphere > Unclassified | place...
GTGCGTATCGACAACAATGACATCTACCACTGGCCCTGGGCGGGTATCTCGGTCAAACAGGCGGTAGATAACACCATCAGCTACAACTATATCCATCACAACCTGCGTCATGAGCGCGGCTATGGCATGGTGGTGCAAAACGGCCATGCCCAGGCCGACCTCTATTGCAACGTGTTTGATGCCAATCGCCATGCGCTGGCGGGCAGTGGCCAGGCCGGGGAAGGCTATTACGCGCACCATAACCTGATTTTGCAAGGCGGAGGGCGTGCCGCCTACCACCAGATGGACATGCACAAACTGGGCGATATCGGGGGGAAATACGTCGACATCCGCTATAACTGGTTTGATTACGGGCGTTATGGGACGTCGAATCGGTCTTCCATCATGATACGCGGTATCCCGACCGACGGACCGGCACACATTGCCTGGAATATCTTCAGTCAGGGCGTTCAGGTGGGCTCACAATGGGCAATAGACGGGGTCCCCGGGGCCATTCCTGGTCAGGCGCAGTGGCGCAGTGAAAATACCTTTGATGTCGCCCTGGACTATGTGAAGACAACTGACCGCTGTGAGCTGCATGATGGACAGGGGCACCACCCGGTACTCTGTGAGGCGCTTGATTTTTAATGGGCCGCATGGCCGGCGCATCCGGACAATATCAATAAAAAAGGTGGCCGAAAATGACCGCGCTCACTTGCGTGGGGGATGTTGGGTGTGTGGGGCGCCACCGGACGCGCCATGACTGATTTTATTGTCTCCAGGGGATATTTTGTTGATGCGTAAAGGCACCATTACAACCCTAAAGAGGCGTCAGTTGATGAAATATACCCTGCTAAAAACCGGCTTGTTGGCCACCTTATTCTGGGGAGGCCAGGCCGTGACGATGATCTCATGTGTGATGGCCACGCCGTTGATATACCAACACGTTAATCCGTATGGCCGAATAGCGCTGGATATGGACCAGCGGCTTGCACTGGCAGCCTGATATTGTTTAACGGGCTTGAAACTTTGAGTCGCATCGATGAGTTGAGTAAAGAAAACGGTGGTTTGTGAGAATCGAATATGTCGTTTTTTGCATGACGCAGTTTCAGGGCTTAGCGATTATCGAAATCCATTCTTGAAACTATATTCTTAATTTCCTATGTTCTCAATGAGTTTCGATAAAAAATCAGCAGGCAGATGAGGGAAAAATGGAAAACAAATTGCAGTTTGAAGTACAGGAAGATTTCGGCTGTTTCGTTTACCCGGATGAACGGTTTGCACCTTTGCGGGATGAGTTCGATGATCTGCTTGATGCCCGTCAGTCTGGCGTGATGAACGATAAACGCTATATTGCCGAACTGAACCGTCTCATCAAGCAGGAGCCAGACCTGATCGATCTTCATGCACACCTGTCATTTATCTTCCTGGAGCAGGATAAGCCCAAAAAAGCGCTGGATGCCGCCCTGGTCGGACTGGCGACAGGTAACCGGCTTATCCCTGAAAGTTTTTCAGGCGCTATTGAATGGAGGTATATGGATAATCGCCCGTATCTTCGTGCCCTGCACGGGGCCATGCTGGCGTATGTTCGCTTACGACGTCATAAAGATGCTGCCACGCTTATTGATAAAATGCTGGCTTATAACCCAAATGACAATCAGGGTAGTCGCTATCTGCTGGGGTCGGAAGTATTGCGCGCCGGCGACAAAAAACGGGCGGCGAATATTTTCGGTGAGTACGCAGATAATTATCCGCCTTACTGCTATGAGCTGGCCCTGCTTCATATTATCAATAAAGACTGGGTCAAAGCAGCAACAGCACTTCGACACGGATTCTGTGCGAACAGTTACATCGCCGAAATGCTTTGCGGTAATTTTCACCCGATGCCGTTAGCAATATGGCACGGGAGTAATTTTGCAGAACCGGATATGGCGACGGACTATATCGAAATGTATGGTGAGCTGTGGTTCCGCCATCCTGAAGGGGTGGCATTTGTACGCTGGTTATTTAACCACTCCAGCATTATGACTGAACGGGCCTCGCTGATGAAATGCACTGAAGACCTTTTCAGTGAACGGGATTTTGGTGCCCGTGGGCGTATTATTGACCATCAGCAGCGGTTACTGAATGGAATTGATCATCGGCTTTCAACGGAGATAGTGAAAAAGGTGAAGAACAGGCAAGGGCAGGAAATCTGGCCGTGGCTGCACACATTCGAATGGCCTGTCGTATGATGATTGGCTACGCGCGAGTTTCCACACAGGATCAGAACCTTGATTTACAAACGGAAGCTCTGACCAGGGCCGGGTGCGAAAAAATTTATGAAGATAAAATCAGCGGTGTACGAACCGAACGTCCGGGCTTAGTCCGGACGCTGGAAATGCTTCGTGAAGGCGATACGCTGGTTGTCTGGAAACTCGATCGTCTGGGACGTAGCGTAAAACAGCTTGTTGATATGGTTGGCGAGCTACACAAACAAGGTATTCAGTTCAAAAGCCTCACGGATGCTATTGATACCGGAACACCGGCGGGGCGTTTTTTCTTCCATGTGATGGCCAGCCTTGCAGAGATGGAGCGAGAGTTGATCATCGAACGTACCCGCGCTGGGCTTGATGCGGCAAAGCGACTCGGTCGTAAAGGCGGGCGAAAACCCAAAATGACCAGTAGCAAAATTGAATCGGCTAAAAAACTATTAGCCAGCGGTATCCCTCCCAGAGACGTAGCTAAAGATCTCGGTGTTTCCATACCAACGCTGTATCGCTGGTTGCCAGCATCAAAAAATTCTTAGTCCACATTCAGCAAATTACGGTTTGCATGCTCCACAAATAGTGAAACCGTAAGTTTCTGTTCAAATGCTCCCGCTGGTCCATCAGGGAAATCAGTCAACTCAAACGTCCAGAGAAAAATAAAAGGCTGGTTCACCTGAACCATGAGTCGCCGGCAACAGACATCAGGGAATGGGATGTGGGTATTCGTATGGGGATATCGCCAGTCAGAAAGCCGCCGGAGAAGGCCGACCGACAACAACGACCAGCAAACGTCCTCATATACGCCGAGGGCACTGGCATACATACTGGACAGGAAGCAGAAAGCCGGAATTGGCCCATGAGCGTAAACCAAAATTAAAGTGGTTGCCCCCGGTACCAGGGAACTCAGAGGACGTGGACAGCTTACCTGTTGTTATCACACCCGTTGAGAAGTGAGCTGGATATGACACTGCCGATGGCTGGTTTGATTAGTCATGTAGTGGGTGCTGTTGCTGGAAAAGCCTGAATGCGACGCCTCCCTGCCGCCTGATGACCTGGCAGGGAGGATCCGGAAAAAGCTATCAGTGGCGGATTTGTCCCAGGTCGTCTTCAGTCAGGCCGGTCATTTTCATGACGGTATTGCGGTCGATGCCGTTCTGCAGCATGGTACGGGCAACTTCCAGTTTACCTTTTTCAATACCGCGTTGTTCACCGAGCTGCAGGCCTTCGGCCCTACCCATTTTCAATGCCCTTCTGTTCAAGCTGTTGTGCAATAGTCATGAGTTCATCCTCGTTTTGCGGAACCCGCAGTGCCAGTTCACGTATGAAAGCTTCGGCATCCGACGATTCACCGGCCTCGATAATATAGTGTACCAGTGAAATTACCTGGGGCGAAGAGAGATAGCCGGCCAGCAGTATGGTGGCCAGCTTATCCGTCAGCTCCGCCAGGTCACGCTGGCGAATATGTTTCTGCAGCAGGGTCAGTGCGGCCATACTGCGGTGACCCATAATCTCTTCGTCGGGTATGACCGTCACGTCTACCAGCGGAAAAGCACTGCTGTAGAGTTTTCCTGCCAGCGCCGGGTCATCAAACTCCTGCAGCCAGTTGGTGGAATACGGATACGGGCTGCGTTTGCCGGTATAGAACAGGACGGGGATGTGCCCGAGAGTGGTTCGGTGAAATTGGCGAAAGAGCTTGGGAACATGCGCGGTATCGATTGGAATTCACCCTGAGAGTAGAGAATTCGTACGTTTGAAAATAGGGTCCAGCAGGTTTTTTAGTTGATAATTTATACTAAAAGACCTGTTAACAGGTCTTTTAGATGGTATGATAAGACCAGTTAACAGGTCTTATTACGGAGGCAACATGCCAAATATTATACTTAGCGATACCAGTGCCAGCATCAGTGAGTTGAAGAGAAACCCGATGGAGACAGTCAGTGCGGGTGACGGTTATCCCGTGGCGATCCTGAACAGGAATCAGCCAGCCTTTTACTGTGTCCCTGCCGAGTTGTATGAGCAAATGCTCGATGCGCTGGACGATCAGGAGCTGGTCAAACGGGTCACAGAACGCCGCAACGAGGCGCTGATTGACATAAATTTGGACCATTTCGCATGACGTATACGGTCAAATTTCGTGAGACTGCGGCCAAGGAGTGGAGCAAGCTGGATAATGCGCTTCAACAGCAGTTTGCCAAGAAATTGAAAAAATCTTGCAAAAATCCTCATATACCTTCGGCGAAACTGCGCGGAATGCCGGGTTGTTACAAAATCAAGCTGCGCGCCTCGGGATTTCGGCTGGTTTATGAAGTGATCGACGATTGCCTTGTGATCGCGGTTGTAGCCGTTGGCAAACGTGAGCGGGCCGATGTCTATCAACTGGCCAGTGAACGCTTGAAATAATTTACGTGCAGTTAGGCAGCTCTGAAATATAGGCGAGTATCGCCTCGCGACGGGCAGCGTTAACAAGGCGCTGCTTTTTTTGCACTTGCAGAAGAAAAAGCAACAGAACATCATCGAGAGACGGCGCCTGCGGCGCCGTTTGTCGTTGTGTGGTCCTGCATAAGCCGATGATGGTAATGAGGGGTGAATAATGCAGACCGGATTTCCGCGTTTTCTCGTGGTTTCTTTCATATTTGCCATGTGGGCATGCCCTGCTGCAAAATCCGACACGGGGGTGCAGGGGGGGGTGAATATGCAAGGATCCATTATCGATACGGCGTGCGCCATTGCCGTGGACAGTCGCGATCAGACCATTGCCATGGGGGTGGTCCCGCTGGCCGATATCATCCGCGATGGTCAGGGCCGCACGCAGCCCTTCTCAATCAAATTGATTAACTGCGTGGTGAAACGCCCTAATACAATGGGCAATAGACGGGGTCCCCGGGGCCATTCCTGGTGGCGCAGTGAAAATACCTTTGATGTCGCCCTGGACTATGTGAAGACAACTGACCGCTGTGAGCTGCATGATGGACAGGGGCACCACCCGGTACTCTGTGAGGCGCTTGATTTTTAATGGGCCGCATGGCTGGCACATCCGGACAATATCAATAAAAAAGGTGGCCGAAAATGACCGCGCTCACTTGTGTGGGGGATGTTGGGTGTGTGGGGCGCCACCGGACGCGTCATGACTGATTTTATTGTCTCCAGGGGATATTTTGTTGATGCGTAAAGGCACTATTACAACCCTAAAGAGGAGTCAGTTGATGAAATATACCCTGCTAAAAACCGGCTTGTTGGCCACATTATTCTGGGGAGGCCAGGCCTGGAGTGCTGCCGGTTTCAATGTTACTTGTGATTACTCACATACCTTGCCCGATGATGCCATTCTTTACCCGCAAAAACCGGGCGAGGCGATGCTGCATGATTTTTTTGGCAATACGAAAGTGGATGCGTTTACAACCACCGGCTCCTTGGTCACAAACCCACAAACGACCTGTCATTCCAGCGCTGACCGTTCTGCCTACTGGACGCCCTCTTTACGGCGAGGTACAGACATCATCAAGCCGATGTTGCAAAAAACTTATTACTGGGATCAGGATACCCGGGTGAAAATCCATCCGTTCCCGCCTGGGTTACAAATGTTGGCAGGCGATCACCGGGGTGACAAGCCGAACAGTCACGTTGATTATCTGTGCTCCGGGGACGGGTACACCCAGACGGTGCCACAGCAGTGTTCCCAAAAGAACGACAATAACCAATATCAGTTAAACATTAATGTGCATTTCCCTTTCTGTTGGGACGGTAAAAATCTTAAGCCGGATGTGGCTCATCACAACATGAATGTTGTTTATCCTGAAAATGGCGTTTGTCCAGCCAGCCATCCGGTGACCCTGCCTGAAATGCATTTGAGCGTCGCGTATGAGTTAGGCGACAACCCGGATGTTTCACAGGTGCAGCTTTCTCTCGATCCGGTGTGGGAAAAGGGGCAATGGCAAGAACAATGGGGAAGCCTCTATACCGCTCATGCTGATTTTATTAATGGCTGGAAGCCCGACGGACTTCAGTTTGTGGTAGATAACTGCATGAATAATAACATCGATTGTAATGACCGAGTGCCACTGGCACAGGGTCGAGCCTTGGCGGATGCCTGGATTGATCAACAGGGCAACGTCACGGTGTCGGGTGAAAAACTGCGATTAAACAGCGGTGATACCCTGATGATTAAATTGGCCATTCCAGATAACCTAGACAGCCTCCTGGGGGATTATCCGCACAAAAAAATTGAACTCCATAATGTCGGTGGCTATCCCCAGGGGGAGGGGAAGGGACAACAGTGGCTATCGATGTTTGCCGCGAATACGCAGTGGAATGAGCATGATACTCCCCCCTCGACTGCGAATTGCTCCGACCGGTTCGTTGGTTTCCTGGTCGTTCAGCAGTGGGATCACCCCGGCGCGCGGTTCAGTGATTTCACCGACTACGCAAAAGAGCAGTTGGCTAAGGGAGAGAAAGAGATGGCGGTGTGCGTACGTAACAGCGAGAAAGACAGTGAGTTGAGTTTCTACTCGCGTGAAAGTCGGCTATCGCCCGTGTTAGTCTGGCGTTAACCGGCCGATTGGCCGTGACGATGATCTCATGTGTGATGGCCACTTTCATCTCGTGAAAAAGTCGTCTGATGGCTATCCTGTAAATAACCAGGTTGCATGGGCGTTGAGTAACCCTATCACGGGACAGTGCTCCCGGCGCGATGCCGGGGAGCACTGAGCAGGACGGCACGTTGACTTTTGGGATAGATAGCCAACAGCATTACTTTGCATTACAGTCGCAAGTTATGGGTATCCGGACAGGCCGTGAGGATCCGAAGTGACGATTCTCTTAACTTTCGGGCCACCGACTGATATTTTTCTGACGTCAGCAATTTTTCTATGGGTTGGTCTAACACGCTGCCAAATCCAATGTCAGGAAATTGTTTTGTCATCACCAGTTCACCACCAATATCGATATCTAACTTGCATCCCATTTTAAGATATGAGGCCGCCGGGGGCATTTCATTTCTATAGTATAATGCGAGCTCTTTATCAGAGTAATCTGGACCAAATAATACGGGGATTTTCTTTATGCTGGTCTTAAGCGATTTAACAGTGCGGGTCACCTTATCAATGTATTCGTCAGAGAAAGGGCCTGTATCGAATCCAGAGTAAGATGTTGGGGATATATCCCACTGTTTGCAGAGCTGATTATATTCAAATCTATCTTTCAGACCAACGATCCATAGGTGATTAAATATAATCCAATCCACGCCTATGTCTTCACAAATAGTCTTTAATGCCAATGACTCATCCAGGTTTTTTTGCATTAATGTATTTTCTACGCCAATCAGCCAGTTCTTGCCATTCCGTTTCCCTTCAGCCAGTAATTCGATTGCCGCAAGCGTTCTGCGCCATGTTCCTCTTCCTCGAATACTATCATGTGTACTTCCTGTTCCATCCAAAGAAATGAGGAATGTCAGCTGATTATGCCACCGCTCGAATAATTTTAAATGTTTACGGATACTGAGTCCATTTGTACAAATATGGATAAAGCAGCCCATTTCAGCAAGAGTCTCGACAAATTTTTCAAAATCTGGATGGAGTGTGGCTTCGCCCCCAGTCAGGATAATATCGGGTTTATTACGGGCAATAAAGTCGAATAAATACTGGCACTTTTCAAATGGAATTGCCGTTGGATCCAGGTCGTTGTGATATCCTCCTTCACGCCATTGGAAACAGTGGGAACAGCGTAAATTACATGTGCTGGTCATTTTTATCACAAGCTTGCAAATATTTTTTTCTGATATTATTCCAGTGTCCTGATAGTTTTTCAGTGCCTGTTGAACTCTAAATGTGCTGCGTTCATGGTGGCTGGCATAAACAGGGTTTCTCTCGATGAAATCCAGGTATTCAGGAGGGATGCCATCATAGTCTCTCTGGGTTAATTTACGTATCCACATGTATCAGATCCTTCTTTATTATTTTACAAATAAAATGGCCTGCTTGGTCATTAACCAGCTTGGCGGCGTTACTCTTTAACTCGATCGCTTTTGAGTCATCAGTTAATAATGTGTGGATAGCATTAAGTAACGCTTTATCATTTTCTGCATAGATAGCTGCATTATTTTTTAAAAAAACACGCATATTATCTTCTTCATGACCAGGCAGGTAGCCAGTAATAATGATAGGTTTACCTGAAAGGGCCGCCTCTGTGAGTGTCAATCCTCCGGACTTTGTCGCAACAATGCTCGCTCTGGCGTAAATATCTGGCATTTCCTCAGTGTAAGCGTGTACCTCAAGTCGCTGGTGATTGATTTCTGAGTGAAAGCGAGAGCTAAGATCGTCGTATAGTTCGTTATTCTTCCCACAAAGCACGATGAGCCGTGTCAGCAATGGGTGAGTCAAGAGCCTTTCGATGGTGCGTGCGCTGATTTGAAGCCCCCATCCGCCGCCACCAAGCATCACGCACCCTTTCTCTCCAGCACTGCTAACCTGATTGAGATGAGCGGGAATACCGGAGGCTGTAATTTTCCCTCCTTTACGGCGAATTGCCTTAAAAATTTGACTCTGAAAGTCGAAAGGTACGAACAGTCTGTCGACTTTTAATTGCCAACCGGGTGATACAGTATAGTCGCCAAGCACCCCGTACAGGGGAATATCCCTGCCTGCTTTATTTATCCAATAACGGGAAAACCAACCACAGAAAAAGCTACAGTTGACAATTGCGTTAGCGTATTTAAATTGGTGTGGAACTTGCGTGCGATGACCCATTCCCTTACAGTACATGATAATCGGTAACAGCTTATACAGTGCAGGATAAAACCATTGCATTTTGAATATCGAGCTAAAATAGTTTTTATCTTGAACACACCAACTTTCGTAATAACCAAAAAGAAATCGGTTAAGCCATACGGGTAATAACTCATGAAGTGAAATTATTTTGTTATCTATTCCTTGTGAGTTCAGTGTGTGTTGTACGTTTTTTGCCAGTGTTAACGAACCTGTGCCAGATTCAACATACAGTATCAAGACCATATTCATCCTTGCTAAATTTGCGTAGTGCATCAAGTTCTACTTTCACTATGACCATATCTTTATTTAAACCGTGAAAATCATTGAAAGTGGCTATTTCTTCCAATCCAAGGTATTTAACAACATTGTAGATATTAGAGTCTGTACCATTCCCAAGTAATTCGATATACATTATGCGAAATTTTGTTTGGGTTAAGCAGGCATAGATATTGTTATAAATCATTCCGAGCTTAGTCATTGCCGCCGCATCTTGGGCAGCAACAAACCAGGCTGACCAGACGATATCCGGGTGATCCCAAAGACGATAGTGATAACCTGTTAACCCTATAATTTCTCCTTCTTGTTTAAAACACCAGTAGCGACGCCCATCATCAAGACCAGCACGCTGGCAGCCATAATGAAAATCCAGCGTACGGATCACTTCGTCGCATGCATCACTGGTCATAGACGAAGTGATAAAATCACGCTGCCGCTCATCAAAACATAAGTTTTCTGTTGTTATACCTCTTCTCTGTAGATGGAGAGTTCCTCTCAGGACTTTATCCATAAAAGCTTTATACTGCTCTTTCCCTTCCATATTCTTTTTTCCTTTAACACTTTGCTTCAAGCTCCTTCCATAACATGCCCCTTATACATCAAAAAAATTTATGATTAAAGAGATGAAGACTAAACAACGAAATATCTGAATACAGTGCAACGGCAGCATCATCTGTCTTCTGGTTCGTACCGCGCATACACATAGGTACCTAATGATGATAAGTACATCCAACACGGGATATTTCAGAAGTGGCATTTTTTACAAATACTCTATTGGTGTGGTTCTCTAATTAAGGATTAGATCTCCACCGTTGATTTGAGCAAAGTCATTAATATCAAATGTAAATTGGTGTTGTTTTCCTGGTCGTTGACTTTCAATTGAGCTAAATAGACCTCCTATCAAAAAAGAGGGCGTTTTGACCCATTCGACAGAGCTGTTAGCCGTGATCTAATCGCTGAAACTTGAGCTGGATTAACTTGAAGCGCTGGAGCGGCCACGTGCTCTGATGGATGGGATGCGTTTCTCGGTGATTGTTGGCTAGGCAGCTCAGAGGCATAGACATTGGGCGCGGGGAAATGATGCATTGGAAGGGGGGTTCATACCCAACCTGAGGGTATAATACCCCCAAGTAAAGGACATTTATCGAGGTGGTATGAACGCATTATTTGTTGAGTTGCCGGCGTTCGAACGGCATCGCGCTGAATACCTCACCGATGATGAGTTTCGAGAGTTTCAGCAGATGCTGTTGAGAAACCCGGCATGCGGCGATGTGTTCCAGCATACCGGCGGATTGCATAAGGTCCGTTTTGGGGATGCGAGATGTAACAAGGGGAAGCGTGGCGGGATTTGAGAGATCTACTACTGGTATCTGGAAAAATCCCACTTCTTTTCGTTCACCCTTTACGACAAAGGCCAGAAAGATGATTTAACGAAAGCACAACGCGATAGTTTGCGCGAAATGCTTGAACAGGCCAAGAAGAGGGGGCGCTGATGAAAGAACGTGATATTTTTGGCGAACTGCAGGAAGGGATTGCGGTGTGGGGTGAGTTCAACGACGGTAAAAAAACGCTGCGCACACATCGCGCCAGTGTGAAACCTGCCTCAATGACGCCTGAAGAAGTGAAAGCGGTGCGTGAAAAGCTGAAGCTTTCACAGGCGGTTTTTGCGCAGTACATGCATACCGGCGTTAGAACCTTGCAAAATTGGGAGCAGGGGCTGGCAAAGCCAAATCAGCAAGCCTTCTTGTTGCTCAAAATGGTGGATAAAAACCCCAATACGTTGAAAGAATTGGCGGCGTTGTAGCTGCACAAAGGGCTGTGAGAGTGACTCAAATGGGACCACGCTGCATAAAGCCGTCCTAAGTTGATACCTGTAGTGAAAATGTGTGCCCAATATAGTGTTTTTAGCTCGAGAATTATACATATCAAGTACTTGAGCGGAGAATATGTAAGTCGATTTACTGAACGATCTTACTATATTACTGGTGTACTGTTTGCCGTATTAGGTTGTTATTTCGGTTATTATCAGAAGCGTCTCATATCCCTGCCCTGAAGAACGGGGTTTTACGGAGCACCTGATAAAACGAAGGAATATGTCGCAAGGCGAGTAGTCGAAGGGCATGCGAAAATGGAAGCAATACGCTGTCTAAAGCGCTATATCTCATGTGAGGTATATACATTACTGCGAAATCAAAACAGGCAGGTCAACAGTATCCCGATAAAGACTTTACTTTTAGAAGGGCGTCCAGAGGAGTCACTATACCAGCCGTAAGTATCGACAGATGCTGTGGCGTTGCCGGATAACGCCATAGCATCTGCCGGTTCTAGGTAGCGGTCATTGGCAGCGTCATTTCGGTTTGTTATTTTCATAACCTATATTCATTGCGAACAATCCTGGTAAACGCTCCGTAAAAAAATCGACCAGTACGCGTACTGCCGGCAACATACCGCGCCGCGTAGGAAAGACCATGTGGGCAATCAACGGTGGGCTGCGCCATTGGGGAAGCACCTGAATCAACTGACCAGATTGAAGGTCGGTATGGCAGATAATATCTGGCAATATGGCGATCCCCTGATGCGAAAACAGAGCGTGCCGGACAATATCCCATTCCCGACATGCCAAGCGAATGTTTGCCTGTAATATTGAAGCGTTGCCCTGATCGTCAGTAAATTCCCACGATTGCTCATGGTCAATGTCTATCAGACTGAATAATGCATGCTGAGATAAATCGCTCAGCAAGATAGGGGCTCCTTTTTTTTCAAGGTACTCCGGAGTCGCAACAAAGATCCGCACGCTGTTGCCCAACTCTTTGACCACGAATCCCAGTTCTATATCCTTTCTTTCTCGCAACCGAATAGCTATATCTATCCGATCCGTAACCGGGTCGAATCGTTTATCAGTCGTCATCAACTGAATATTGATCTTCGGATAACGCGCCATAAATTCGGTAATACAAGCCGGCATAACTAAACGTGCGGCTAGTGAAGGACAGGTAATCCTGACTTGCCCTGAAGGCTCTGACAGTCTATTGGTGATCATTTCCTGCGCAGAGTTGACTTCAAACAACATCGCCAACCCATGCTCCATCAGACGTTGCCCCATTTCGGTCAGAGCTACTTTACGCGTAGTACGCTGCAGCAGACGAATACCCAGGTGTCTTTCCAAAGCTGCTACGCGCAAACTCAACTTATTCTTGCTAATGCCCGTTACCCGGCTTGCCGCCGAGTAGCCACCGTATTGTGCCACCAGAGTGAAATAATATAAATCATCAAGCCTATCCGCGAGTCCACTCATCCGACATTACCCCATTATTCGTAACACTGTGTATTAATTTACCCTATTTCAAGTTAAAATCACGATACTTATACTTCACTTCGAGCGTCAAAAAGCTAATTTAATTAACTAAGGGCAAACAATATGAAAACCATCGTTGTAGATAGATTCGGCGACCTCCCGCATATTGCACAATGTCCCATTCCGCAACCAGCGCCTGACGAGATCAGGGTAAAAATGCATGCAGCCACTATCAACCCTATGGATTGGCGGATTGCGGAAGGCATGTTAAAAGATCGACTACCACATGTTTTTCCTTTAGTGCTAGGCGTTGACGGTATAGGTATTGTCGACGCTGTAGGTAAAAAGGTCACCAACTTTCGAGTTGGTGATCATATTGCCGGGCGTTTTTTATTCAAACAAGTAGGGAGCGGATCTTTCGCGGAATACCAAACTCTTTCCCAAAATGCCATGTTGTTGACTGTACCTCAGGCCCATTTTAGCCCAGAAATTGCCACGCTACCTACGGCAGCTGTCAGTGCCTGGCAGCTTTCCCAATGCTTAAAATTTCCCGTTGGGAGTAAAGTCGCTATTATAGGAGCCGCAGGCGGCGTGGGGAGTTTTGCTACACAGATGTTAGCACGGCGCGGCTACCAGGTTATCGCTATTGCCAGCGGTGAGCACACCGATTACCTTAAAAGCATCGGTGCCCGAGATATCATTGATTATCACAATGGTCCCATTGTAAAACAGTTACTACAGCGCCATCCGGATAAAGGTGCAGGGGTAATTGATCTTGTTAATGGACAGGATGAATTTATAAAAAACCTCCCTTGGATAAACGAAAATGGTTTAGCCATTAGCTCTATTCACGCGGCACCTAAAGCTAATGAGAATAATATTAGTACGGTCAATTTCGAGTTCACGCCGAACATCATAGCACTTCAAGAGGTATTGAAAATGCTTCAGGATGGCGAACTAAAAACGATAAAGACTCGCACTATCTCTTTAGAAGAGGTGCCAGTCAGCTTGCAACAAAGCAAACTTGGTCACGGCTCAGGGAAGACGATCGTTATTTTCCCATGAAGTTACCGCAGAAAATTGATAATATAAACTGCAGAAATGATGGAGGTTATTTTCCAACTAAAAATTTTGATAAAATCCTCTACTATCCGGAGGGGGAAATTCCTAGCGAAGCTTGTTACTACCTTCTGAAAAAAATTAGGCTGTTGAGGACTATCAAAAAAACACAGCGCATCAACGACATAATTGAAATGAAATTTATCGAAAAGGAAAAAAAATGAAACTAACTTACTGTTCTGCTTGGCTAATTGGGCTCTCTGCGTTCTCTACCTTCGCCGCCCCAAACAATGTAGCCAATAATATAAAGGAAAAAAACGGATACTATTACCTACAAAAAGGGTATACAGACAAAGATGTTGCTGAATTTTACTGGCGAAGCTTGGAGGGCTGGTCGGAAAATCCGGGGAACGTGGCGAAATATTTTACTCCCGATGGTCGATTTGAATTACCTTACGCGCCTGTGAAAGACTTCCCTGATTTATTTTCATCAGCATCACAGGGCCGAGAGGCGATCACCAGCTACTTCACCAGAATGAGCCAATATCTCGGGAATTTGAAATATTCTGAGCCTAAAACCTGGAAGATCATTCCCGCTAAAGAACCAGGTCTTTATACGTTTGAATATAGCAGTAGTGGCAAGATAAAACAAACCGGTGGCGATTATAACCAACTGTTTATTGCGACTGTAAAAATTAAAAATGGGCAAATTGCCCTGGCCCATGAGTTCTGGGATCCCTATGTTGCGCTACGGGATTTCGGTTTGATAAAAAAAACCACCGCAAACTAATACTCCTCCCCCTCTATTGATATTAGGATAAAGAGCGATAGGGGGGGCTACTCTCCGGCAGAAAAGGTAAAACACCACCTCCTGAGGAGGTGGCTTTACATTCCACAAAAAGGAGACAATATTCAAGTTAATCCTGCAACAACTCTATCTGCTGTTCTATTTCCTGGTCATTCTTATTCTAGCCCCAACAGGTGACCTATTCGGTGTCTGCCCCACGATTTTTCATGTTCTCCTAGTAAAGGCTTTTATGAATGATAATATGGACAAATAAGTCATGGTGGGCATATAAAATAAGATAACAACAACCTTCGTATACCGTCTGCAATACAAGAAAATCGATGCATCGAATATCGCAACATTCAAAAACAAACCCGCCAAAAATATCGACGAGTTTGTCAGCAGTTTGAGACAGATAAAAGATGCGGCTTGTCGATAATGACAGGAGCCGCTTTAGTTCACCAAATCCCGGTCTTTGGTTTCCGGCGTGGTGATCATCACATAGATCGCGGGAATGGCCATCAATGTTGCATAGATAGCAACCGCGAAGGGCGTGCCAAATATTTCGAGTAACCATGTGCCAATGATTGGAGTAAACGCTCCGCCGAGTACTGTGGCGACCGAATAGGATGTCGACATGGCCGTATATCGGACACGAGCCGGAAAGAGCTCGGTGAAATAGGCCGACATGCCGCCCACGATAATGCCGTGGAAAGAGAGCGTCAGCACCGTTGCCCATGTAAGTGTCGCGGTATCGGCACCAGGAGGCAGGCTGAACAGCCAGAACCCTGCGCCAATACCCCCGACAAGACCCATCAGCGTTACTGCTCGACGCCCGATGCGGTCAGCTGTGGCTCCAGCAGCGAGAATGACCGCGACTTCGGCTATCGAGCCGACGAACAACGCGCCAAGCGCTGCCTCACGCGGCACTTTGAGAAACACCGTGGCTAGTACGATGAAGAATGTGGAGAAGAGATAGAACAGCGCGCTTTCACCAGTCTTGACGAACAGGACGCGCAGCATATTTCCACCCTGTGTGACGATTGCTTCACGCAACGGGGCTTTGACCGGTTCGGTCTTCTGCTCCTGAAGTTGGACGAAGGCGGGCGATTCCTCGACCTTGCGTCGGACCCACAGGCCAAGACCGATCAGCAGAATGGACGCGATGAACGGGATACGCCATGCCCATTCGACAAAGGCTTCGGATCCGAAATGGCCGATAACGACACCGATAATGGCTGTGGCGATCACATTGCCAGCCGGTCCGCCGATCATCGGAAAGCCGGTCCAGAGCCCACGCTGTTTGGCTGGCAGGCTTTCAGCAATCAGCACCAATGCCCCGGTGGATTCACCGCCGATGGCAAAACCTTGCAGTAGGCGCATGAGAAGAAGCAGAAGGGGAGCGAACACACCGATCTGCTGGTAGGTTGGAAGCAGGCCCATGGCGACCGTCGCGCCGCCCATCAGGAATAGACTGATGACGAGCGCCTGCTTGCGTCCGATTCTGTCCCCCAGAACGCCGAAGAACCAACCACCCGCCGGGCGGGCGATAAAGCCCACTGCCTGGGTGGAAAGGGCTGCGATCAATCCGGTGATCGGATCGACAGCCGGAAAGAATGCGGTATTAAAAACAAGTGCGGCGCAAAAGGCGAAAACCGCAAAATCATACCACTCGATGATCGTGCCGATGCTGGCTGCGAAAAGGAGTCGTATCGACGATTTTCGCGTCACTGTCCCCGCTGGTGCTGATGTGTTCATGGGTGCTCCTCCGCTGCACAGAATTTGAAAATCCGGTTCCTTGATACCGGCCCCTTATAATCGTATCATTTGCAACGATGTCAAGTTCATTGCAATAGCAACGTTACATATGCAATAAACTGATGTGGCATTTTTAGAAAAAAATGGAGTGAACCGTCTGCGGGAAGGACGATTTCCGAGGTATTCCGTGGACCGCAATAATTCCAGTATCGTTCTACTCGGTTTGGATCATGTTTTTGAAAAAGTCTTTGAAATTGTCCTTGAATTCCGTAAAACTGTTTGAAATGAAAAGACTTTGTGAGAAGCATGTAATGCACATGGAAACGTTCTTTCCCTATCAGCTTGCAATTGCCGCGGAAGCATTTTCCCGCCAGCTCGTTGCGGTCTATGGTCACAAATATGGGCTGATGCGAGAAGAATGGCGTTTCTTGTTTTTGCTTGCGGAGGCAAGCTCCATCAATTCGGTGCAGCTTGCTCAGCGCACATCGCTCGATAAGGTGCAGGTCAGCCGCGCCGCCAATCGCCTTGAGGCGAAGGGCCTGATTGTCCGCGCTGTATCCGAGGAAGACCGGCGTTTGCGGCACTATGCCATCACTGATGAGGGACAGGCGCTGTTTCAACAAGTCTTTGGCGAGGTCGATGCCAGGGCCAATGCCATATTGGGCGCCATGTCCGAGCCGGACAGGCAGGCATTGGAAATCGGCATTGCCGCGCTGCAGAACGCCGTAAGGCTGGTGACTGCGGCAGAATAAGGCTACCCTATCTCGCGAGTTGTGCGCCGGACAGGCGCGCAAGCCCATCGAGAAAATGTTTAGCGTCCGAACCCAGCTCTTTCAGCATCTCCGCCTGAAATTCGTCGGCGATCTTGCCAAGACGATACATGAGCTCTTCCCCCTTGGGGGTGAGGGTGAGTACAATCAATCTGCGGTCGGCATTGTTATCCGACTTGTGCAACAAGCCAGCACTTTCAAGACGCGTTGCAGCCCGGCTGACAATCGACTTGTCGAGATTTATGCAGGTATTGATGTCACGAATGCTGACTTCGCCACTTCGATATAGATGCGCTAACACGCGCCATTCGGGAATGGTCAGCCCTGTCTCCGCAGCGTAGCGTTTTGAAAAACGCTCGCTGATCCGCTGAGCCACCACGTTCAGCCGATAGGGCAAGAAACTGTCAAGTTCGAACGCCATGCACGTCTCCTTTTTCAGGAACAGAGCAGATTTACATTGCAAATACAACGGAAAAACAACCTCGACACAAGAAGAGTTGACTTTGTTTCATTTGCAACGTTATGATCGTTGCCAGTGCAACGAATTTGCCGGGAGAAATAATCATGACCATTCAAGCAATCCCGCAGGGCATGGTCCGCGCATCGGTAACGACCGGAACCGTGGAGGGTTACATGCCCGGTTTCGGCAATGACTTTGAAACCGAGGCGTTGCCAGGCGCATTGCCGCAAGGCCAAAATTCACCGCAGAAATGCAATTACGGGCTTTATGCCGAGCAGCTGTCCGGCACCGCTTTCACCGCCCCGCGCGGTCAGAATGAGCGGACATGGTGCTATCGCATTCGCCCTTCCGTCCACCACACTGGCCGTTTCAAGCTGTTCGATGTGCCCTATTGGAAGACTGCGCCCAATTTGCCGGTTGGCGATCCGCAACGGCACAATATCACCAGCCTCGGTCAGTATCGCTGGAATCCGATCCCGTTGCCAGAGTCGGATGAGGACCTGACATGGATTACTGGCATGCGCACCATGACCACGGCGGGCGATGTAAACATCCAAATCGGCATGGCAAGCCATGTTTATCTGATCACTCGTTCGATGCAGGACGAGTATTTTTACTCTGCCGATAGCGAGTTGTTGGTTGTGCCGCAGGAAGGACGCCTGCGTTTCTGCACGGAGCTTGGTGTCATTGATCTTGAGCCCAAGGAGATTGCCATTATCCCGCGCGGTCTCGTCTATCGCGTTGAGGTGCTTGAGGGACCGTGCCGCGGTTTCGTCTGTGAGAATTACGGTCAGAAATTCGATCTTCCGGGCCGTGGTCCAATCGGTGCCAACTGCCTTGCCAATCCGCGCGATTTCAAATCTCCCGTTGCGGCCTATGAAGACAAACAGGCACGCTCGCGCGTTGTCATAAAATGGTGCGGTCAGTTTCACGAGACATGGATCGACCATTCGCCGCTCGATATCGTGGCATGGCACGGCAATTACTGCGCCTATAAATATGATCTGCGGGCCTATTCGCCGGTAGGCGCTATTTTGTTCGATCATCCCGATCCGTCGATCTTCACGGTGCTGACAGCACCATCGGGTCAGGAAGGTACGGCCAATATCGACTTCGTTCTGTTCCGTGAACGCTGGTTGGTAGCGGAACATTCCTTCCGTCCACCATGGTATCACAAGAACATTATGTCGGAGTTGATGGGCAATATTTATGGCGTCTACGATGCCAAACCACAGGGTTTCGCACCTGGCGGCATCAGCCTACACAATTGCATGTTGCCACATGGCCCAGATCGTGACGCGTTCGAAGGCGCGTCGAATGCGGAGCTGCGCCCGGAAAAGCTCGATAATACGATGAGTTTTATGTTCGAGACCCGCTTCCCGCAGCATCTGACGGAATTTGCCGCGTACGAGGCTCCGATGCAGGAAAAATATATCGAGGTATGGGACCATCTCGAAAAGAAGTTCGACGGCACGCCTGGCGTGAAGTGATATGCGATGCATCGGGTACTGCGGATTCCATGCCCGGCACTCGAAGGTGATGAATTGAAATGAGGAGATGAACATTGGCTTTGATCCGGTCCTGGGTGGAGAGCGCCAATCATGCGGATTGCCCCTTTCCCCTGAACAATCTGCCCTATGGCGTGTTTTCGGTGGCTGATGACGCGCCGCGTTGCGGCGTTGCCATTGGCGATATGATACTCGATCTCGATAAATGTGAAGCGGCGGGCCTCCTCGATGCAAATGGCACCTTCGCCGAAGCGCAGCTCAATGGCTTCATGGCATTGGGCCGTGCTCGATGGAACGAAGTGCGGGACGTGCTGACGGAGCTCTTACGCGAAGGTGGCGATACGAACTTGCCTCTGGTGCCAATGGCTGATGCCCGGATGCATCTGCCGATCCGTGTGACGGAATTTACCGATTTCTACGCATCGAAAAACCATGCCTTCAATGTAGGCTTGCTGTTTCGCGGACCGGAAAATGCCCTGCCGTCGCAATGGACCCATATGCCGATTGGTTATAATGGCCGCGCATCCTCTGTGGTGGTGACCGGCACTCCGATCCGCCGCCCTATGGGGCAGATCAAAGGCGAACAGGGTCCGGTATGGGATCGCTGTAAAAAACTCGATTTGGAACTGGAATTGGGCGCTATCCTCGGTATCGACAGCACGATGGGCGAACGCGTCAGCGTCGAGCAGGCAGAGGAAATGATCTTCGGCTATGTGCTGCTCAATGACTGGTCCGCCCGCGACGTCCAGGCTTGGGAATATCAGCCCCTGGGACCTTTCCAGTCAAAGGCTCTGGGGACGACCATTGGTGCTTGGGTGGTGACGCAGGCCGCACTCGAACCTTTCCGCTGTGCAGGCCCGGAGCGCATCAATCCGCTTCTGCCTTATCTGCAGGAAGACCGGCCGGGATTGTATAATCTCGTCATTGGCTGGATCATGAACGGTCAGCGGATGGCTGAGACGAATTACAATGTCATGTATTATTCGAGCGCGCAGCAGTTGGCGCATCATACCGAAACCGGTTGCCCGATGCGGGTTGGCGATCTCCTTGGTTCCGGCACGATTTCTGGTCCGAGCCTTGAACAGACCGGCGCACTTCTGGAAATGACGCAGAACGGCAAGAACCCCGTTACGGTGAATGGCGAAAGCCGTACCTTCATCGAGGATGGCGACGAGATTGCCTTGTTTGCAGAAGCCCGAGGCGATGGTTATCGCATCGGTTTTGGTCCCTGCGTCGGCCAGATTCTCCCGGCACAGCCATGACGGTGACTTTATATGATTACTGGCGCTCGTCTTCGGCCTATCGCGTTCGGCTCGCACTGGCCTTAAAGGGGATCTCCTATGATCGCGTCTCGGTTGATCTGACTGCCGGCGAACAGCTTTCGCCTGAGCATCTGGCGCTGCATCCGCAGGGTCTTGTGCCCGTTCTGAAAATCGACGGGCTGGTGTTGGTCCAGTCGCTGGCGATCATCGAATATCTGGAAGAGACGCGGCCAGAACCGGCCTTGCTGCCACACGATGCCGGGGGAAGGGCACATGTCCGTGCATTGGCTGAAGCCATTGCCTGCGAAATCCATCCGGTTTCCAACCTTCGGGTCTTGGTGCAGGTCGAGGCGGTCGGAGGTAAGGACGCCCGCGCGGCGTGGAACAAGGACAATATCGCTCGGGGTCTGGCGGCGTTTGAAAAGCTACTCGACCATCCGGGTTTTGAAGGCCTCTTCTGCTATGGCGGCATGCCCAGCATGGCCGATTGCGTACTTGTTCCCCAGCTTTACAATGCAACCCGCTGGGGTATTGATTGGAAGCATCTTCCGCGTATTGCGGCAGTGGCTAAGACTTGCGCTGAATTGCCGGCCTTTAAGGCGACGTCTCCTGAACAGTTCCGTTCCGGATCGAAATGACACCGTAAGGCTACTTCCGCTGTCCCAATTGAACCCTCTAGCGTAAGCGTCACATGTAGGCCGTCTGTCCGAACTCCTCCGGTTCCGGGAGAATAGTGTCCATTATTTTTTTAATGGACACTATCGCGTGAAACACCGGATATGGCTCCTCGAGGCTCTCCGCCGTAAGCGTCCCACCAAGGACTTGTCCAATCTGTGGACCATAGTGCCCACCTATATTGACGGGCACTAATGATGAATACCGGGACAGTTGATATCGAATATCGTCACCAACTCTCTGAGGTATTACGCCTTCGGTTTGATGAAAAACTATCAATCAGCGTTATTTAACAATACGTCTCAATGAGCCACTCAACGGTTCATTTGACATCCTCCCCGCCCTAAAGGATGGGATTTTACGGCGCACCTGATAAAATTTTGCCCGACAAGGCGATCGCCGTAGACGGCGTCACCACCGAAACGGGGCGCTTCAATTTTAGCCGATCGGCTGACCAGGCCAATTAGGAAAACGTCGTGGTGTTGCGCGAGATGCCAGAGATTGCACAGTAGTAACTGGCGCACTGGCAGTCACGCTGGGCGCAGAGACAAGACTGGCAACCTAACTACTGAGGAAAGGAAAACCCGATGGCGATGTTCGATCCGCACGGAGGAAAACTGCGACAGGTACGTGAAGTAGTCCGCTTCACCCCGCTACAGCAGGATGTATTGAAATTTTTGGCGCTGGTGCTGATGGTGTTTGACCATGCCAATCGGGCGTTGGGGCTGCATGAGCCGGTGTTGCTGTTGCTGGGACGCGGCGCTTTTCCGCTGTTTGCGCTCATCTGGGGCTACAACCTGGCGAAAAAGTCGGTCGTGCAGGTGCAGGCGACGCGGCTGTGGCTATGGGCGTTTCTTGCCCAGCCGGGCTACGCACTGGTGATGCGTCATGATGGACTGGCGTTCCCTGATCCGAACATCCTGTTCCTGTTCGCGGTGGTGACGCAGGCGTTGGCGTTGATGCATCTGCCGGCCAGGAAGGGCTACCCCAACATGGGTATGGCGGGCGCCCTGCTGCTGGTGTTGTGGAGCGTTTACGGTGCCACACCCGGCACTTACGGCATGGAGGGCACCCTGCTGTTGCTGGCGAGCTACGGACTGTGCATCACCCTGCCGGCCTACGCGACCCACGACTGGCCGGTGCGAGGGCTATCGATAGTGGCCTGGCCTCTGTTGGCATTGGATCTCAATGCCGAGCTGGGTCTCACGATGATGCTGGCCGGTTTGTTGCTGCCAACACTGCTGATATTGAGCTCGTTGCCGTTGGTACTGAGTCACACCACTATCAATGGCCGGCGTCTGCTGCTGAGAGGTTTTTTTTTGCAGGCGTATGTGGCACATCTACTGGTGTTGGGGTTGGCAGGGTTGTGGCTGGCATGAGTACAGGTTTCCGTCCCGACACACATTGCACGGCTTATTGCCGGATGATGCGGTGGCACTGTGCCTGGAAGCTCGGGGATTATGGCGACGTGGGTCACCCGCTGGCAGCAACTGCTCTTGCAGGCGACAGACAACGGGGTGTGGCGCTCAGTGGAACGAAAACTCACGTTAAGCAATGTTTTCTTCCTCTGACGCCTCTTTTAATGGTCGCGGATGCCCTTTTGTTACCAGCTCTGCCAGTGTGAGGGAAGAATGGTAGAGGATATTGATATGTCCATCGCAAAGCAGTGAGAGGCGTACACAGTGCATACCCCCAGAGCCGCGAAACTGTGACGTTAGCAAGATCCGCCGTAAACCCTCGCCCAGTGAGGGCGGGGATATAAGGCGCAAAGCCCGAAGGGCTTTAGGGCTGGCTACTCCGGTGTATTCTGGTTGAGCACGTACGCTTTTAGCGTTTCTATCGTGGCACCACCGGCGCTACAGGCAAAGTAAGAGCGCGACCACAGAAGCCCTGTTTTGCTCTGCATTCGCAAGTGGGGATTTTGCTGACGAAGCAGGCGCGACGATACTGATTTTAAATTATTGACCATCACGCTCACTGCCAGTTTTGGAGGGTACGCGACCAGAAGGTGTACATGGTCAGGCTCACCATCCATCTCTATGATTTCGCATTCGAGCTTTGCAGCAGCAGACAAAAATGCTTCCCGTAGTTGCTCTATCATGCGTCTGTCGAAGAGCCTGCGCCGGTACTTTGTCGTGAAAATCAGATGCACTATCAGTTTACTGACGCTGTGCCGTTTTCGGAGGGTCCCTCCAGCGCTTCATGATGTTCACTCAATTGATATATCCACTTAACCGTAAGCGTCTTCCCAGCACCGTCTGGCAGAACCTGAAATTCCTGACAGGATAGTGGACACCAAATATGGTGGACGCTATCCATGAAATCATTAACTTCTGTTCGCAAAAAACACCCCAACTATCCCATTGAGTTTAAAATCAAACTCGTTGAACTCTCGCATAGCTCTGGCATATCGGTAGCCCAGTTAGCGCGTGAGCACGGGATTAATGACAACCTATTGTTCAAGTGGCGCCAATATTGGCGTGAGGGAAAGCTTCGCTCTCCTCAACAACCCGATATCAGCATGTCAGCGTTGATCCCAATAACGCTGGATGCTGAAACCGACCTGGCCAATCAACCGACAGCGCCCCCTGATAAGCAGGAAGCCTTCAATCTGTCCTGCGAAGTCACGTTCAGGCACGGGACTCTCCGCCTGAATGGCGCCGTCAGCGAAGATCTACTGACGATGTTGATACAGGAGCTCAAACGATGATCCCGCTGCCGGTCGGCACAAAAATCTGGTTGGTGGCCGGTATCACCGACATGAGAAACGGCTTCAATGGTCTGGCAACCAAAGTGCAAACCGCGCTGAAAGACGATCCGCTGTCCGGCCATCTTTTTATCTTCCGGGGGCGCAGTGGCAGCCAGGTCAAACTCCTCTGGTCCACCGGTGATGGGCTGTGCTTGCTGACAAAACGGCTGGAGCGAGGTCGGTTCGCCTGGCCCTCAGCCCGTGATGGAAAAGTGTTCCTGACGCCAGCGCAACTCGCGATGCTGATGGAGGGTATCGACTGGCGGCATCCTAAACGCCTGCTTAACTCACTGACTATGTTGTAAAAAGGCATTATCCAGGTAACATGTCTGGGTATGGAAGATGCACTCCCTGACGACATCGAACAGTTAAAACGCCTTCTTGCCGAGCAGGAGGCGTTGAACCGCGCCCTGCAAGCAAAGCTTGAAGAGCGCGAGCGGGAAATCGACAGGCTGCTGGCGCAACTGGATAAGCTTCGGCGAATGAACTTCGGCAGCCAGTCCGAAAAAATAAGCCAACGCATCGCTCAGACAGAGGCCGAGCTGAAGGCACTCCAGCAGGAAAGTGATACCATCACCGGTCGGGTGGATGACCCAGAGCTCCCGCGGCCACTGCGTCAGACCCGCACACGTAAACCGTTCCCTGAATCACTTCCTCGTGATGAAAAACGCCTGTTGCCGGCAGAAACCTGCTGCCCGGAGTGCGGTGGTGCGTTGTCATATCTCGGGGAAGATGCTGCAGAGCAACTGGAGCTGATGCGCAGTGCCTTCCGGGTCATCCGCACCATACGGGAAAAACATGCCTGCCGGCGGTGTGACCGCATAGTCCAGGCCCCGGCACCTTCACGGCCCATAGAGAGGGGGATCGCCGGCCCGGGTCTGTTGGCTCGCGTACTGACGTCAAAATATGCCGAACATGCACCGCTGTATCGCCAGTCAGAAATCTATGCCCGCCAAGGTGTGGTACTGAGTCGTTCAGTGCTGTCGGGATGGGTGGATGCCTGCTGTCGGCTGTTATCACCGCTGGAAGAGGCCCTGCAGCAGTATGTTCTGACCGACGGCAAGCTTCACGCCGATGATACGCCGGTCCCGGTGTTGCTGCCCGGCAATAAAAAGACGAAAACCGGACGTCTGTGGACCTACGTGCGCGATGACCGCAACGCGGGTTCGCCGCTGGCGCCAGCAGTCTGGTTCGCCTACAGCCCCGACAGAAAAGGTCTCCATCCACAAACTCACCTTGCCGGCTTCAGCGGCGTGTTGCAGGCAGATGCGTACGCCGGGTTCAACGAGCTGTACCGCGCAGGACACATAAAGGAAGCAGCTTGCTGGGCCCATGCCCGGCGTAAAATCCATGACGTCCATGCCCGCACACCCTCGGCAACCACAGAGGAGGCACTGAAACGCATCGGCCAACTGTATGCCATCGAAGCAGAGTTGCGCGGGTTACCGGCAGAGCAACGACTGGCACAGCGTCAGTTGAGAACAAAACCCCTGCTGAATGAGCTGGAAGGTTGGCTGCGGGAAAGAATGAAGACGCTGTCGCGCCACTCCGAGCTGGCGAAAGCGTTCGCCTATGCCCTGAACCAGTGGTCCGCGCTGGCGTACTATGCGGAAGATGGCTGGGCGGAAGCGGATAACAACATCGCCGAGAATGCCCTGCGGATGGTCAGTCTGGGGCGAAAGAACTTCTTGTTCTTCGGCTCCGATCACGGTGGTGAACGCGGTGCACTGTTGTACGGGCTGATAGGGACATGCCGGTTGAACGGCGTGGATCCAGAGCGTTATCTGCAGCACATACTGAATGTGATCGCCGACTGGCCGGTAAACCGAGTTGGCGATCTCCTACCGTGGCGAGTCACCCTGCCAACAGAATAAGCTACCCGGCGGCTGTCAATACGGCTGTCGCTGGACGCTTACACTTAACCTATTAAAATAACATGACTATATCAATGAGCGCTGACTATGTTAAGAGCCACAAAAGTACGCATTTACCCCACACCAGAACAGGCTGACTATCTTAATGCCCAGTTCGGTGCGGTGCGTTTTGCGTACAACAAGGCTCTGCATATCAAGAAACACGCTTACCAGCGGCACGGCGTAAATTTACACCCGCGTAAAGACCTCAAACCGCTGCTTGCAGTGGCGAAGAAATCCCGCAGATATGGATGGCTTAAAGAATATGATTCTATTGCGTTGCAGCAGGCGGTTATCAATCTCGACGTGGCCTTTTCCAACTTTTTCAATCCGAAGCTAAAGGCCCGTTTCCATGCATTCAAACGCAAACACGGCAGGCAATCGAGCTATCATTGTGTTGGGCTCAAAGTGTTTGATGGTGCGATAAAAATTCCAAAAATTTCGCCGATTGAAGCGCGGTTACATCGTGAAATTACTGGTACGCTGAAAAGTATCACCTTGAGCCGCAGTGCAACCGGGAAATACTACGCCTCGCTACTCTGTGACGACGAAATGGAAGCCCCAGCGAAGCCAACACTGATATCAAACGTGACGGGGCTGGATATGGGGCTGACGCATTTCGCCATCAAATCGGACGGCAATAAAATTGCCAATCCGCGCCACCTTATCAACGCCAGCCACAACCTACGCCGGAAACAGAAAGCGCTTTCCCGTAAGAAAAAGGGGAGCGTTAACAGACGTAAAGCCCGAATACAACTTGCGGCTGTTCACGAGCGGGTAGCCAACGCCCGTGCCGATTTCCAGCATAAATTATCTCGCACAATTGTTGACGAAAACCAAGCGGTAATTGTCGAGACGCTGAAAGCGGCAAGCATGATGAAAAATCGCAGACTGGCGCGTTCCATCGGGGACGCTGGCTGGGCTGGATTTATCACGAAACTGGAGTACAAGGCCGCAGAGGCAGGAAGCCATCTGGTAAAACTGGATCAATGGTACGCCAGTTCGAAAAGCTGCCACTGCTGCGGGCATAAGATGCCGGAAATGCCGCTTAACAAACGGCTCTGGCAATGTCCTGCGTGCCACACTGACCATGATCGTGACGTTAACGCTGCGCTGAATATCAAACAGCAGGGCATATTTGAATTACAGGCGGCGGGACTCGTCGTTTCAGCCCACGGAGGCCTGCGTAAATCCGTCTCACAGACGGTTGCGGCCTAGGAAGTGGGAAGCCTCGCCCGACAGGGCGGGGAGTAGTCACTCTTATCTAGGCGCTATGTTCATGCCTAATCAAACTGATAAAAAGCCTTGGCAATTATAGTCCATCCAGCTTCCAGTTTTAAAAGGGTCAGATATTCATCACAACCAGAATTAGCAGCATCGCTCCCTGTCACAACGCGTACAATTGCGGTAGCTGGGGTAATGTCAAGAACATCAATATGTGCCTCCATATCAGGGGATGCCCCGTGGTTTTTTATAAAGTCCACAGCAGGATTACTGGCTCCCCCCTGAAGTTTGTCATTGACAAAACCGTATGTAACCGAATCCTTATGGAAAGTTTTTTCTAAACGTTCAACGCTGCCAGTTCGGATGGCTTCAATATAGTTGTTAACAACATTTACAACATTTTTGTACTCATTAGTTGATACTAGCTTTTTCTTCATAATCAATCCTCTTTTCCGTAAGACAAAATGAATTTCTGTGAGACATGACCAACGAGGGATATTTAGCGCGGATTAACATCGTTGGCAAGACCGCATGAGAGAACTGTTGCTAGTATTGAAGGAAAAATAGCCGAATATGGCAAGGTATTATCTCGAGTGGCCAAAACAGATCATCGCCGCCAGCAGTTAATGGAACTGAAAGGCATTAGGCCCACAACAGCGAGTGCGCTAGTAGCCAGTATTGGCAACGCACATGATTTTAAGAACGGACGCCAACTGGCAGCTTGGTTGGGGCTAACGCCACCACAATACAGCAGTGGCGGAGAATCAAAGTAAGCGTTAAGTGAGCACCGTATTGACGGTTGAGATCTACGTTCCATGGCAGCAGTTCCGCCACTTTGTTGCTGGGCCACTCCGGCAGTACGCTCAGGATATGGCGAAGGTAGGCTTCCGGATCGATACCATTGAGCCTGCATGTTCTGATAAGACCATATAGCAGGGCTCCGTAGTCGCTGCCGAATAAGATGTAATTTTTCTTACTGTCAACAACGGGTAAAAAGTGGGTCTTCCGCAACTTGGGTGGAAGAAAATCAATGAAACTTTTTGGTTAAAAAGGACCTAAGCTGTTTTAAGTTATGGATAACGCTATGCCTTCACTTAAGACGCTTTTGCAACTGCCTTGCGGGTGGCAATCCAGCCGACAAGTTGTTAGTCCTGATGAGATAACCATCCATCTTCGTGCTACACGTAAAACAGCACTATGCCCTGAATGCCTTAAGCGCAGCCGCTCTGTCCATAGCTGTCGGCGGCGCCGGATACAACACCTCCCATGCTCCGGCCGGACGCTCTGGTTAATCTTTGCTGGCCGGCACTGGTACTGCCGTAATCCGTCCTGTTCACGCAAAATCTTTGCGGAACCACTGGTTCCTTTTGCTGGTCCGCAGCAGCAGTCTTCAGCGTTACTTCAAAATCTACAGCATCAACTGGGACTTATTGCCGGCGGAGAGGCTAGAAGACGGGCAGCGGTAGCCTCAGGAATGCAGACCAGCCCAGATACGTTGCTGCGCAGAGTAGTTCAGGCTCCGGAGCAGATAGAGAACCGGGCCCGGCATGTCGGTATCGACGAGTGGGCATGGCATCGGGGCCACAGATACGGCACACTAATTGTTAACCTCGATACGCATCGCCCTCTGGTACTACTACCCGGTCGGGAGCAGCGCACTCTGGCTGCATGGTTTAAAAAATACCCGGAGATACAGGTTGTTTCACGCGATCGTGACGGGATCTATGCATTAGCTGCTCGTGATGGTGCGCCGCAGGCAGTACAGGTGGCCGATCGCTGGCATCTGTTGAAGAACATCGGCGATGCGCTGGAACGCATGATGTACAGACATATGCCGTTGATACGACAGGTAGCTACTGAGTTGTCACCCAAAAAACAGAACGTCGAAGCGTCTCTGGCACCAGTCTCAACATTACGTCGCCCTGAGCGCATTAAACGACAGAGGCGTGACAAACGGTATCAACGCTGGACTGAGGTCGACTCTCTTCATAAAAAAGGTCACGGGATCAGAAAAATATCCCGCATCACCGGGCTATCCCGCGTGACAGTTCGTCGGTGGATGCAGTCGAAGGCGTTCCCTGAAATATCAACGAAACCGCCAAGGCCCGGGCTTCTTGACCCGTGGCATGAATGGCTGGAAAGACAACGTATAAATGGTAACCATAATGCCCGGCAACTATGGCGGGAGATGGTTGACGCTGGTTTTGCCGGGAGTGAAACGACTGTCAGAGATGCTGTGGCTAAGTGGCGTAAGCAGTCTAACGCTCCGGCGGTCTCCCCAAGTTGACTTCCCTCTGCATCCCGGGTCAGTCGCTTGTTAATGCCCTGGCGAATGATCGGAGGTGAAGAAAACTATGCGTCCTGCTTCATCGAGTCAATGTGCCAGAAAGAGCCGCAAATGAAAATGGCACAACAGTTGTCCCTCGACTTCTACCGGATGTTGAAAACGAAGAATAAATCGCAGTTAAATCAATGGTTCTCTGACGTTAGTCAGAGTGGGCTCGTTGACCTTCAGCGCGTAGCGGTCGGGATGGAGGCCGATGCTGCGGCTATATGTGAAGCCATCAGCAGTCGCTGGAGTAATGGTGTTGTCGAGGGCCATGTAAATCGTCTGAAGATGCTGAAACGGCAAATGTATGGTCGGGCCGGGTTCGAGCTATTGAGACGGCGGGTGATGAGCCCTCTGGCATGAAAATCGCCACCCAAGTTGCGGAAGACTCACTTTTTACCCGTTGTTGACACTGAAAAGATAAAAGTTCGTTTTAGCTAGATCGATGCCGGTGATTTTCATTTCAGACATGGTATCCCTCTTACTTTCTCTTCTGATTAAAGTTTATCCATCATGGCTGAAATGGATGCAGTCGTGAAGGAGGGGGAAGACCATCTCATCGCTTACGAATCAAAACTTGGCAGGATAACAAAAGCGGGTGATGTCTACCTGAGCACCCTGCTGGTACAGGGCACCCGTTCTGTAATGATAGGGGCAGATAATAGAATGAACTCGTTGAGCCGTTGGGTCTGCTCATTGATTAGTAGGCGGGGATACTGGTGTGCTGTCGTTGCAATCGCTGCCAAGAATGCGAGGTTGTGCTGGGCATAATTACATTACGGTGATGACTTCAGGCTGTATTCAACAATGTCAGAAATTAGCAAGATCCGCCCTAAACCCTCGCCCGACAGGGCGGGGAGCAGTCACAAAGCCGAAAATGAACGCGTAAGCCTATTCATTTACCTCTTGTTCGTCACATGGCAGATCACTACACATAGGGCATAGTGACCTGCCAGTATCCTCAGAAATCAATTAATGATAACGCGGCCATTCAGCGGCTGTACCGGGCGATTGTTTGCATGCTGAAGTATTGAGCGGAATTGCCTGATTTGTTCAGCAGAAGCGGTGACAGGCTGTTCCAGTACCATCCAGGTTACACCTTCAGAACAAGGGGGCGTGGTCAGAGATCCACTAAAGCGGTAGACCCCGATGTTCTCAGGCAACAAAGCGTAGATATCCACCGGCTGCGTCAATATGGCAGCTTGATCAACCTTAGCAGGCATCTGCTGCCAGGCTTTTGCCAGTTGCGGATTAGCTTTCCCTTCCTTAAACATCAGAGCCAGAACAACCAGAGAACCCTCTTTATCTTTATAGACAAAATGGCCTTCCAGCGGGAACTGTTTGCCATCGATCTCATTTTCACTTGGTGTGTGGAAATGAAATTGCTGCAGTGTAAATGTATCGTCGTCCAAGCGCAGGGTATTACCTTCACTGACGTTAATCTGAATAGTATGGCCAATGTTGATTATTTGCTGTTTACCTTGCTGGAAAGTCAGAAGAGGCTTACTGTGATGCGTTTTCAGTGCTCCCTGGATATTGACCGGTGACTGGTTTTTACCGGTTTCACACAGTGAAAAATCGGGTGAAAGCTTGCCCCAGTGCTCAGGGCTTTCCTGGCCTTCATAGCCCCAATGCAGGGAGTGTTCTGCAGCTCCGACAGTGAAACTGGTTGCCAGCATGGTGCCCAGCATTAATTTTCCTTTCATTATTCATCCTTTTCCAACGAAGTTGTAATACGTCCATGGCGTACAGTGCATAGACTTCTCGATAGCTATCACTCCGCGCAGGAAATCACGCCTGGCATTCATGAGTAAATAAGATATCCATGCACATATTCCAGAAAATGCAGTCTGATGTGTGACTTCTCCCCACCGTAAATGAACTGCATCCCAAAAGTCGGACACCAACTGAATAAGGTGCATTTTTATGGGCAATCCCAATTACACACTGGTATTTCGCATTGGTGTCGTGAAGTATTACCTCTCTGTTCAGAACGTAATATGCAGGTGCCACCGCCGAGAAGTACACGAGCATGTAATGCCAATCTCCTGAAATCCTGCGGACGATAATAATGGATCGGCACCGGCAGATTATGCATCGCATCCGTCGGCCAGAGCTGCAACTCGCCCAGCTTGGCCAGGTTGAATCCCTGAACCTCCGACGGCAGCGTCAGACGCTGTGGGGCGGTACTTTCGAACGGGGGCTGATCGGGCAGGCGATTGCTGCCGGTCGTGTAATCCCGTTTCAAGACCAAAAACTTCTCCGGCACCCGGCGATTACTGTCCCACCAGTCGCCATCAATCCCGTCGAGCTGCCGCTGTGTTTCCCTGATGGAGACGGCGCCAAGCTGGTGCAGGGCCTGGGGGAGCAGCGTCTCCATGGCGTGGTTGTAGGCCGTGAGGGAAACCGCCTGTCCTTGCAGGATTGCATCGATCGCCAGCCGTGACCCCAGCAGGTTGGAATACAAATCTTCCGGTGAAAAGGCCGAGATCTCTTCGGAAAATCCTGCTACGGACCGGTATCCATACCACTGCGCAACTTCATGCCATGCTGCCATTTGAAAGGCGAGTTCTCCGGCCAAATAAGCCGCGAGCGTATAGCGCTGCGCTGCATCTTGAGGGGGAGTAAAGGCATTCAGCCGTATACGACGCGTTGCCAGTTCGGGGCTAAGATCAATCTCCCATTGTTGGCCCAATCGAGGTAACAATTGGCTGAACAGAAAGAGGGTATTGTCAGCGGTATCGCGTACGTGAGCGATATCGATAAATCCCCCCCGACGGGTGTAGATCAATCCCAATTGCTCACTGCCGAGTCCTAGCAAGTTGCTGACGGCGTTGAAAGCGCTGTCGTTATAGTGGTGGCTGCCAAGCCGGTCGGCATCTACCAGGTTACCCAACTGATAGAAGGGCACCGGGATCCCCCAGACTTGCGCTTTGAGGTTATAACCAAAGGCACAGCAGGGGCGCAAACCATCCGGCGGTGGCAGCGGTGCCGTCACCGGCCAGGCGATACGGCTTTCGTTGATGGGTTGCGAGGTCACCAACGTTTCCACGGGTTTGGCAGATAGCGCGGAAGTAAACGACAACAAAACTAGCAGTACAACAGAGCGCATTAAAAAGCTTCCCCAACCTGAAAGTAAAATCCACTGCTGCCACGTCCGATGCCAAAATCGAGCCGCACGTTCATTTTCGGCTTGAATTCAAAGCGGTAACCCGCCCCCAACGTGGGTAACCAGGGCCCTTGGCTCAAACTCCCGGCCTTGTTGCTCATCGTTCCTGCACCGGCCCAAAGCACATAGCCGTGCCGCCAGTTCAGTTTGCGGCGGTATTCAAGCTGGCTGCTGAACACATTTCTGTCGCGATAGCGGCCTTGATAATAGCCCCGCATTCGTTTGTCGTCGCCCAGCCCGGGCAGCCTGTCCCAGGGGACATCGCCAGTGGTCAGGCGGCTGTAGGCGTCCAACGCCAGCACGCTTTTCGCACTCAAGCTGTGGTAAGCATTGTACTGACCCTCCACGGCATTGAAACGGCTGTCGCCGCCCAATTCCGGCGCAAAATAGGTGTCGCTCAGGCGAAGATACTGACCACGGCTGGCATTAGAAACGAAGTCGCGCGTATCGTAACTCAGTGAACCGCTGACTCCTGAACTTAGCGACGAAACACCGGCTTTTTGGGCCCTTAGCTGGCTGCTGCCATCCTCATCAGTCTTGCTAGCGTGCGTCGAGGAAAAATCCCAGCCAACCCCCGCGTAGGTGGCATTGGCAATGCGATACAGCAACTGTGGTGCTATCTGGAATGCCTGCTGTGTGTACTTTTCTTTGTTACCGTTGTTATGCCCAGCCAGGTAACCGGTGCCCCAGAAATAGGTGGGCATATTATTCAGCGAACCGTCGGCAAAGAAACGCCATTGGTCTTCAGCGAAAAAACTGTGGTTTTGGAAACCGACGCCGAAGGCACCGGTGGTGCTGAAAAAACCCTTTAACGCCAGCGTCGAGTTTTGGCTGACTTTATCGTGGTTGTCTGGCCGGTATATTCCCACCATGGCTGTGCCAATGCCCAGACCGAGTTCTGGCGTATAGAACGGGCCGGGCAAGACTCCCCAGTCGATAGTTTTACTGCTGTCAAAATGGTTGTCAGACCCCAGCGGGGCCAACATCCCATCAATTTGCTGGCGTGACAACAAGGCGGCGTTGGCAGCGGGCAGCAGCACTAACAGGGCGAGCGGAAAACTTCGGATCGATATTGCCATCAGAAGCGATATTCACCCGAGACCATAAAGCTGTTGCGATTGCTAAAGCCAAACTCGGTCAACAGGTTAAAGTGTTTGGTGATCTCGTATTGCGTGCCAACCAGTACGTTCCACGGCGATTGCAGGTGCTGCTTCACGTCAAAGCGGCCTTCCCCTTTTTGATTGGCCATGGCCATTAAGGACTGTAGCTCTGCCGGCATTTTTAAATCACTCAGGCTACCTTTGAACTCTTGCTGCACGTCCTGATACATGGTGCCGACCCACAGGTTGAGGTGGCTTTGGCCACTGATACCCGGTACTGTAAAACGGTAACCTACGCGGGGCGACACTGTCAGCGCGGAAATCTGACCATCAAGGATATCGAAATTGGTGCGGGTGTAGTTGGTGTCGACCGAGGTGAACCAGTTCTCATACCCGCCGACCAGCGTGAAACCGGCGCCGTAAGTGGTGCCTTTAAAATCGAGTTTGAAATCCAGATCGCGCAGTTGTCCACTTTGGTTCATGTCGTGAACGACAGTTGCGATCGTTTGATCCATAATTGCTGCATGCTGGCTGGGATCTGCATCTACGGAAACTTGGGACAACGAACTGCCTTTGGTATGGCCGACGATGCCGTAAACATTGAGGAACGGCAGTACCCAAGTATCCAGACGCATGGTTTCCGTTTTGCTTTTTTCGCGGGTTTTACCTACGTCGATGTTGAACAGATTAGACGGGAGTGAATACGTATCCCAACCTAATCCAGAAAAGTTGATACTACCGACATTAATGTTCTGCTGTATGTTCATGTAGTTAACGCCAATTCCGAAGGGTTCCGGCAGATCATAACCGTGAGCCCGTGCTTCATCGCCCCAAATGGGCAGCAAGCGATGTTCTGGCTGAGGTGGCGCCTTTGGTGCATCACTATACTGGGCTGCCGGTAAGGCATGTTGGGTGATGAAGAGAGGGTGATCGACGGTACCAGCAAGCTGCTCAATGGAGGTGGAATCAGACTGTTGCGCCAGAGCCAATGTAGGGATAAAAGGAATGACGATCAGGTTCAGTATGTTAAAATATTGCGGTTGCATTCGTTCGTCCATGACGCTGATAAGTTAAGTAAACTTATCGGGTTGCAGAAATGTGTGGTGGGAGAATATAGTAAAAGCACGTTTCGTTATAGCTATTACGTGCGCCTTGACGCAGTCCTTCTGATTGAATGGAAATTTTTGGTCATTTTTTGATTAGTATATGAATTTTTTCTTTGAAGCATAGATTTCCTGTTTTCTGGTGGCGCTGAACTTTATTCAAGAAAAAATTTATTCATGGTTAGAACACACAAATGAAATTTGTTATGAGTTCTAACCATGAAACATAGCGTTACTACATCATGGAAAGTACGAGGTTAAACAAAATAAACTTTTTTGATCGTTTTTTGATCTAAATTTCATTCTTCAGGCCTACTTATTCAGTAGGCTCAGTTAGAAATAGTAAGGTAAGCTTAATTAAGAGTTAAGTTGCCTAAACGACTACGTAAAAGACTAGGGTGACGCATTTCTTAATAAGAATCAGTATATTTGTTTCATTGGCTCATTAGATTTAAACCAACCACGGGCCTCGCCATCTGCGCATGTAGACCAGCCATAATTCATAACACGGTCTTCAGTGGTAAAGGCTACGTGGTAAGGGGACGTTTTTCCTTTTCCGTGCATTGTATAGTCAAAGCAAGTTCCTTTACCATTGCCAATGTTTGTGATTTTTTGTGGTTTCTCTACTTTCAATATATCCTCTTTTGTGGCGCCTGATTTTACACTGGCTCTCGCTAACGGAGTGTCATCGAAAGCGAACATTGTAGATATACCAGAAATAGACTCACACCCTGAAAGAAGGATAGCTATTGCAGGCAGGATAAGTGATCGTTTCATGTTTTTTCCTTATATGAATAGTGAGTAACGTTACTGGATGTAGTGACCTGTCTCATAAGGTCATCACACTATAGTGATTCTAAAATACAATGAAGCATTTTAATTATCAAATTTCCCGGGCCAATCTAAATCTCCACATATAGGAACGCATGGGCCATAAATAGTAAGCCGAACGATAGGAGACTCGCACATTTTGTAGCATGTAATCCCACGCGCTGCCTTGTAACATCGGGAGCTGTGATACGCCAGCTCGGCGAGGTTCTTCTGTATAGGGTCCTGTATTATATGTGTCTTCCCAAGTGTCAGAAACCCACTCACGTGCGTTACCCGTAATGTCATAGATGCCCCAGGCATTTGGCTTGAAACTACCAACTTTCGCCGTATAAGGAGTATGATCATTACATTCTGCGACTACAAAGCGATAACTCGTGACTTTGTCAGTCGTTTGAACGTAAAAAGCAGCATAACTGCAGCCATCTTCTACTTCCTCGCCCCAAAAATAAGGTGTTTGAGTTCCTGCTTGGGCAGCATATTCCCATTCAGCTTCACTTGGCAGGCGATAGTGAGCCCCTGTCTTGTTGGAAAGCCAAACTGCATAATCCTCCACATCTTTGCGCGTCACACAAGTGATCGGAGAGGATGGCCCCTGTTTGAAGCCTGGATGTTTCCAGGACAATTTGGGTTGGTACATAACGTATTCAGAATTACTCATTACTGGGTATCCAGGAAATGCCAGACCACCGTTAGCTATTTTTCGGTTCGTTTCTGTAACAAATTGAGAAAAATCTTTGACGGTAACTTCTGTTGTATAAATAGCAAAGGACTTTCTAATCAATACCTTATGTCTGGGGCTTTCCCACGCTATACGATAACTATCAACCTTGAGCTCTGCATGCTCCTTATCAGTCTCCCCATCCAATATTCACCAATAGGCAGGACGACCATTTTACTGCAGTAAGAATCCTTACAATCGCTAAAAACCTGGAAGTCCCTTAACTCTTTTGGAGGATGAGCAGTACCAGAACGCTGAATTTCAGTTTGGGAAGCGCCATGCGACTCGTATCCAGCAGCATTTCAAACTACGCTTTCCATAATGTCATGTCCGCACGAAGATACTGCGTTTGAAGCTGGCCTCCTGGGTAAGCGTTCTTTTCGAAGTCATCGCATAAATTTAATATTGCCGTTGTTTGTTTATTGAGTTGATTCAAGTTTTCAATGACATTCTCCATTCCTGAGACTTTAGCTCTTTTCAAAGAATGTAGGTCTGCAGTCTTTTGGGCTAGACTGCCATAGGTTTTTTACAAAATCCGACAGGCCATGAACCTAATCACTCAGCCTCAGTCATCGTTGATGTTAATTCCGTAATCGATGATGTCATTTCGCTTAAGGGTCTGTAGGAGTAGCAAGGCTATTACTTGTTAAACATAAAATTGGTAATGATATACATATCGACTTAACAATTAATGAACGTTTTTTCATAACACTCTCTCCTTGTGAAATCTACTATCATGCGGGTGGTAATATTCTTATATCAACCATCCATAATCACCATGAGTATGAAAATAACATTAAAGCTCATCAGGAACATGCCGCACAACATCAAATAATAATGAAAATTAATTTAATCTGCTAATGCGTCGATCAAAAAACTGACCAGTGTATTTATTTTCAATGAATTTCTATGCGTTTTCCTATACATGGCGACAATGCTGCCGCCATCTATTTTGTATTCTGGTAGTACAATTTTCAACTCTCCATTTAAAATGGCCGCATTTGCAATTAACAATGGAGTGACCATTATACCAAGGCCAGCTTTCGCCGCAGAAAGTAGAAGGCTAGTACTATCAGTGCGTAATCTACATTTTATTTTGTATAATTCTGCGTTTCCAGAATTATACAGCTCCCACGTTGAATTTGGAGAACGGTTAGTGTAAATAAGCCCTTCATGAAACTCTAGTTCACTCGGATGCTGAGGTGTTCCATGCTTTTCCAGATACAAGGGGCTTGCGCACAAATATGTTGGGTTCTTGGTGATTTCACGCGCAATGAACGTCGAGTCTGGAACTGGCCCCAAGCGAATGGCAATGTCATAACTAGACAGATTCATATTGACAAGTCGGTCATCAGAATCAACGTCTAGATTTATTTTTGGATGATTTTTTGCAAAGTCAGATAATATTTCGGCTAAGTGCGTGTTCATAAATGCCTGAGGAGCCGCAATTCGTATTATTCCGCTTAAATTACACTTCTCAGGCGCTAAAGCATCCTCGGCAATAGCAATGTCAGCTAGGATTCTTATGCAGTCTTTATAAAACATGCATCCAAATTCAGTCATGCTTAACTTTGGTCGCCGGTCAAAAAGAATGACACCTAATCTTTTCTCTAGCGTCTTTATTCTTTGACTGACAACTGATTTTGTTGTTCCAACCATCTGCGCTGATTCTGAAATGCTGAGTGTTTCAGCTACAATGACAAACGTGCTCATTTCTATAAACTTATCCATTATTCAATTCCTTTTAAAATTCTTTTGCTTTACTAAAATATATTAACTCAATACCTGAGAGTTTAAAAAAGCGGTAGATATTACCTCTATTTAACTATTGCCAAAAAAATGATATGTACCGTGTCAATTCTAATTTTATTTAATATCATTCATAAACTGTCCATACTAAAAAGATAGATTAGCCTAATACCTCTTTGTTCGCAAATTGCGAACCTGATGTTCGTTATTTATGATGTTGCAACAATGCAATT
>Ga0308166_1000808_pt1 | contig 37892 bp, 39 predicted proteins | sample PhyCR2_2_FD_202137 | JGI IMG/M metagenome (GOLD analysis project Ga0308166, IMG submission 202137) | Phyllosphere microbial communities from UC Gill Tract Community Farm, Albany, California, United States - DLSLCC.R2 | ecosystem: Host-associated > Plants > Phyllosphere > Unclassified | place...
CAGAAAATGAGCTCACTGTGACTAGCAGTATCGTTGACCACCTACGGCTGCATTTGGTCCAGTCGATGGCAATGATCAGATTGATGATCTCTAAACAATGGTTTGAGCCTGCCGATTCCCAGCAGATGCATTACTCCACGCTGCTACACCAGATTCTTGCAATTACCGCGCAATGGGGCGGAGTTCGTGCCGATCAACTCTGGTCACAGCTATGTCAAACAGGCCCGTTCCGTAATGTGGATATAGGCGATTTCAAAAGCCTGCTTAAACATATGGGGGCATGTGGCCTGCTCACTCAACTCGCTAGTGGAGAAATGGTTGTTGGGGCAGAGGGGGAGAAACTGACTAACCATTACACGTTTTATGCCGTGTTCAACACACCAGAAGAGTTCCGCATTGTCACCGGAAACAGAACCCTTGGAACAGTGCCTGTGGACTCCCCACTGCTACCAGATCAACACATCATCTTCGGTGGGCGGCGCTGGAGAGTGACAGAGATCGAGACAGAGAAAAAAGTTATCTATGTAGAGGCGACCAAAGGCGGTCAGCCACCACAATTTAGTGGGGGGGGAATGTCTGTTCATGATGCCGTTCGTCAGGAAATGCTCGCTATCTATAGGGAAGGTGATTACCGCATAGCAATAGGTAGCAAGAGAGTAGATTATGCCGATTCTGCCGCCAGAAGCCTATTTGCGGAAGGCAGTCGTAACTTCCAGAGTTATAACCTGCAAAATGAGTATTTTCTTACGAGCGGCCAATACTGTTACATCCTCCCATGGATGGGAGATAAGGTTGTCAATACGATTACAGCCTTGCTCATACGTTGTGGCTTTAAAGCTAATTCATTGGCTGGAGTTATAGAAATTGACGGCTCAAGTATCACTTCTGTTCAACAGGCCCTTAAAGGCCTGCTGCTGTCAGGCTTGCCCTCAGCGTTTGATCTTGCTGTAAATGTTCCAGAAAAGTACTTAGATAAATATGATGAATATTTACCAGAGTTTCTGCTTGCGAAAGGATTTGGGGAAAAAGCGTATGACATTGAAGGCGCGTGTACCTGGCTGAAAGAACATCTTCAGTAAACTGGTTACATAAAAAGGGGGAGATGTTCCCCTTAAGCATGAGGCCGATTGAGGATATCAATTTTTGCTCTTGGCTCGGATCTGCCAGAAATCGAGGTCATAAGGTCTGCTTTGAGCGATGAGCGGACATCGTCCAGTTTAAACAGATGCCCGCAATACATACAGCAAGCTTGCCAGAGGTAACTCTGCTCTCCTACAAATAAAGTGTCCGCTTTGAGTAGGCAATCTGAGGGAGCGCTAATATGAAAAAGACCACAAGGATAAAATATCTCTGTGGTCATGGCTTCTTGATTCGAAAAATCTTTATCAGGCGAGCAATTTCATTGCCCTTCATTGATAACGGTGGATAGATTTTACTTAATCTAACAAGCTGGAGTTTTTAAGGGCATGAGAAACGTCCGGTAGCATGGGAAAAGAGTTTTGCCCGCCATATTTCTGTATTGAACAAGAGCTAATTTCAGCAGCAAAGGGGATTCCGTCCGTCAGCGAAAAACCATTAACAATGCAGTAGGCAATACCTCCAATAAATGAATCGCCGGCACCGGTGGTATCAACAACATCCGGACAGAATACAGCCGGGAAATGTCGAGTGCCATGTTCCTGGGACAATACCGCCCCTTTTTCACCGAGGGTAATGATTACCTGTCCCTTCACTCGTTTATGCAGTCCGGTTGCACAAGAATGAGCGTCATCAATCGAAGATACATCGGCACCGCTCATGAAGGCGGCTTCTGTCTCATTAACAACCAGGTAGTCCACCAGACTCAGGGCGTGGGCGGAGACATCCCGTGCCGGGGCGTTATTAAGGATAATGCGGCAATGGTGGGTGCTGGCAACGCCGATAATATACTCAACAACGGGGGCCGGAATTTCTGACTGAAGAATAACCAGTGGCTGTCCTTCGAAGAGTGACTCAGTGATGTCATCTTCACTGATAAGGTAATTAGCGCCTTTGATAATGGTGCTGCAGTAGTCACCTGATTCAAGGATCTGGACGATACCGATACCTGTGGTGGTACCCCGCTTGTTTACATTCTCTACCGATACATTATTCTCACGTAAAGAGTTGATCAGCTCGCTACCATAAATGTCATTTCCGACACACCCAACCATGCTGACGTTCAGTCCAAGTCTAGAACACTGCACCGCCTGATTAGCCCCCTTCCCACCTGGCATGAGCATTAACTCATTGCCAGTAAATGTTTCGCCCAGTTCCGGAAGCCGATCCTGCTGGACTAGAATGTCATAGTTCAGACTACCAATAACGACTACATCACTTTTCATCTTTTCAACCTTTAACTGGCGGTACGCTTGGACGCTACCGCATTTCTGGTGCTGAGTAAGCTATTTTTACTTTTGTCACTGGTTTTACTGGCAATAATGGTAAAAATAGCGTCAAGAATATTCAGATGTACTATTCGGGTGGTAGCATTCTCGCCCGTGATCGGGTTATTTTTTACTGCCGAAATAATTGAATGTCGGGCAATAAGGCTAAGCGGACTGTTCGGATAATTAGTTAAACAAATCGTTTCTGCGCCGCTCTCATTTGCCATATTTACCATCTGGATAATATCCGACGTTTGTCCGGAGTGGGACACGGCCAGAAGAATATCACCTTGCCGCATCAGCGATGCAGTCATCAGCTGTTTATGACTATCACTAAATACTGATGAGAAGATACCAATTTTTAGTAGCTTATGATTGAAATCATCACAGATTGCACTTGAACCGCCACAGCCAGCAATAAATATTCTGGCTTCTTCAGGCTTATTAATGAATAGATATGCAACCGATTTGATGACGGCACAATCAATGACATTTAACGATTCTTGCAGGGCAAGAACAGAATTAAGAAAAGTACTTTCAAGAACACTTTCAACATACTTTTCCGAATCGGGAACAACCGGAATGTCAACAGTGTTTTCAACGGCGTTCATGTTATTAGAGACGCTTAACTTCAAATCATGAAACCCGGTAAATCCCAGTTTTTTGGAGACTTTGGTTATACTCGATACGCTAACCTTCAAATAATTAGCAATTTCTGTGATTGACATACGTGCCAGGGACTGAGGGTTATCATCTATAAAGCGGGCGATAGCTCTCTCTTTTTTACCTAGTTCAGGAGCCAGCGTTCTCGCAAGTAAAAATACTTCATTACCCTTCAGCCTGCTGTGCATAACCCCTCCTGTAAATGTGAAAACGAAATTAGCACGACAAAATGATATGAAATGTTATCTGGGTCACATCCTATAAAATACTTTACTAATGTATTTTACTCTCAGTAAAATATTCATCTGGTTAATTGGTATGAAATTTTACAGTCAGTAAAATTAAATTTTAATGCTTTGATTTTAAATGATTTTACTGGAAATGAAGTTTTTATGTTTGAGCGGTATGATTTTATTTATTTGCAGTAATATTTTCCCGCTTCTATTTACTGAGATGAAATTCAATCTTATAAAAACACCTGGAATACAAAACAAGGTGACTGCAATGAAATTTTCCTCCCGAATTAATTCTTTCCGTTCAAGACCTGAACTATTCGATGCGAAAAACAAAATGGATACGTGTGATCTCATTACCCGTATGGGTAGTGTGGAAGGATTAACACATATCGAACTTAACTATCCTGAGCATTTTATTGGCCAGGATAAAGAACTGATTAAAAAATGTATTGCTGATAATGGTCTGCAGGTAGGTGGTATTGCGCTGCGCTACAATAAAGACTTTATTGATGGCGAGTTTACCAACCCGAATCCTGCGTTGCGCAGTAAAGCCATTGAGACGACGCTGGAAGCCGCTGAGATGTGTAAATTTCTCGAGGGCAATACCGTCACCTTATGGTTTGGATATGACGGCTATGATTACCCGTTCCAGCAAGATTACTTCCGCGCGTATGAGCTGCTCGTTGATGCCTTACGCATCGTGACCCAGGCACATGGGGATATGCAGTTCAGCTTTGAATACAAACCTTATGAGCCGCGTACTTTCTCCTTTATTGGGGATGTTTCCTCAACCTTGATGTTGATTGATGATGTTGGCAGTGACAATCTGGGTATCACCCTCGATTTCTGCCATATGATAATGAAGAAGGAAAATCCGGCCTTCTCCCTGTTCCAGTCAGCTCGTAAAAACCGCCTCGTCGGTTTCCATCTTAATGACGGCTACGGTCATTTCGATGATGGCCTGATGCTGGGTTCCGTACATCTCCTCCAGACTCTGGAATATATCTACTACGCGAAACGCGTTGGTTTTAGTGGCCTGATTTATTTCGATACCTTCCCGAGCCGCGAAGATCCGGTCGCGGAGTGCGCTCAGAATATCCGTATGTACAAAGCACTGTCTGACTTTATTGACCGTCTCAGCATTCCTGAAATTGAGCAAATGATCCAAAGCCAGGACGCCCTGAAAGTACAGGGTATGTTACTGAAAATGATCGCCGAATAATTAAAACAACCCGAACCTTACCTCGTATCCGCGACCAGTCAGTGTCTGACACTGGAGGGAAATATGTTTGAAAAGATAGGTTTACCCAGGAATTTATTATGGGGATATATCGGCCTGACCATCTTTATGATTGGCGATGGTGTTGAGCAGGCGTGGATCTCAATCTGGCTTGTAGAGAAGGGGCTGTCTGTTGCACAGGCATCCTACCTGATCACCGCGTATGGTGTTACTGTTACGCTGGCAGCCTGGGTTACTGGCGTTCTGGTTCAGACGCTAGGCCCGCGTAAAGTCATGTTTTACGGTCTGGTAACCTTTATCATTGGCAGTATCGGTTTTATCAGTGTTGGCCTTAAACACATGGAAATGGCGTGGATGCTTCCTTTCTACGCATTACGCGGGATTGGATATCCTCTGTTCGCTTACTCATTCCTGATATGGATTAACTACAGCACGCCTGTTGCGCGCAGGGCGACTGCAGTTGGCTGGTTCTGGTTTACGTTCTCATTAGGGCTGAGTGTGATTGGGCCCTTCTTCTCTTCGATGGCGTTACCGGTGCTGGGTGAGATCCACGTGCTCTGGGTCGGCTTACTGTTTGTCCTGGTCGGGTCTGTTCTCGGGATCTGGGTCAACCGTGATGTTGTTCCTGCTTCAGAAATTCACCCATTCAGCGCGGGTGAATTACTGAAAGGGATCACCATTCTGCAGCGGCCGGTCATCGCGATGGGCCTGGTGGTGAAATCCGTAAACGGTATCGCGCAGTACGGGCTGGCCACCTTCCTGCCTCTGTACCTGATCAGTTATGGCTACAGTAAAACAGAGTGGCTGCATATGTGGTCTGCAGTATTCCTGGTGGCTTTTTTGCCAATCTGTTCTTTGGGTTCTTTGGTGACAAATTTGGCTGGCGGAAAACCATTATGTGGGTCGGGGGATTTGGTTATGCCGCTGTTCTCATTCTGGTGTGGGCGGTCCCCCAGGTACTGGGTCATAATTTCTATGTGATGGCATTTGTACTTTGCCTTTGCGGCGTGACCATGGCGGGCTATGTTCCTTTGTCAGCGTTATTTCCGATGCTTGCCCCGGACAGTAAAGGAGCCGCTATGTCAGTACTGAACCTTGGTGCAGGCCTGGGAGCCTTCATCGCTCCCGCTATTACAGCATTGTTCTATTCATCTCTTGGCGCAGGTGGTGTTCTAGGCATCTATGCCGGTTTATATATCCTCAGTGGCGTGCTTACACCTTTCCTCAAAACGCCGGAGGAGCTTAATCAGCAGGCTGAACTGAAAGATAAGGTCGCATAATCGGGTGTAACTTTACTACAAGGTCCGGGTAATCCCGGGCCTTAGTGAATCGCCACGGGTTTAACCGACATCCAGCCAGCTTTTGAACCGTTATGACTTCTTTAAGATTATTTATAATTTTTTAGTTGACCAGGCACTCAAAATTTAACGTTATTGGGTTAGACGGAAGGTCTGCTTTTGGCACTAAACGGGCTAAAGCAGACTGATTTGATGAGATAAGGGTATAGATGAATTCTCCATACCCTTAAACGATTACTTCCCAGTTGATTTGCTTGGTTTCAGTCCTGGGGTATTGCCGGGTGTATCCTTATTATCACGTCTGCGTTGATCGGGTTTTCCTGTTGATTTTGCGATTGGTTTTGGACCAGGTTTAAGCCCCATAATCATACTCCTTAGCCATGTCAGAGGTTATTCCTCAGTGTGGATATAAGGGGAGCGGTAAGAATTATCAAGCTTGGATGGGCGGTGAAAAGTGACTGCTTGACTATTATGTGAGCAATGTCAGATTTTAACACATAGCGGCCAGCCCATTACTGAAGTTAGCCAAAAATGAGTCGCGATGAGCCCTCAATAATGAGGGCCACCTCGGAGATTGTTAGGCTGATTTCGCCAATTGCCGATGCAGGACCTGAAGGCTAGTTCCCGCCCCTGCCCATGCAGCAGCCGAGCCGACCACATACAGGTTTTGCTTGGCGCGTGAGACGGCTACATTGATTATGTTTGGTGGGCTTGCCGCCCACTGACGTGCCCTTTGCTGACTCGCTTTCGGCGCACCCAGCAACAGGATTACCGTGTCCGCCTCTCGGCCCTGGAACGTGTGGATTGTGCCTACACGATCACGGCACCATTCATCCAGCTTTACGCCGAACGTTCGCAGCAGATCAGTTTCACTGTCGAGACGCCGACGCATGTTCTGCTCTACGATCTTGAATGGTGTGATGATAAATACGTCCGGATTTGTAATGCCCGATGCTGCCAGCTCTTTGAGCATTCGCACAACCGCTTCGCCCTCGTCGGGACACCACTTCGTCTCAGCATCGCCATTGATATCCACCCAGTGAGATCTCCCCAAAGCCGAGCCGATAGATCCGGGTTTTTTAGGCCCGACAGCATGGACCATCTGCCCGGCATAGGCGATGGAGTTAGAAACATCAAACATTGGGTTCTGGCAACGCCTGTGAACGAGCAATGGCAGCCCGACTTCTCGATCACCTACGTCCATGACGAAGGTGGATTTGAAGCGCGATGCCTGATCAGCAAGGGTCTGCGTAGATGCTGCGGGGGCAGACCATTCGACTTGGTCAATGTCAAAGAACTTGCAGATTTCGGCGTTCAGCTTTTCAGGAAGTGAAACTACAGGTGGGATTTGCAACGGGTCACCTACCACGATGGAGCGCTTTGCCCGCATGATAGCTCCAACTGCTGCCTGAGGAACGGCTTGGCCCGCTTCATCTACCAGAAGCCAACCAATGCTCTCTGGTGGCAGATCCCCGAACATCGTCCGAACAGAGGCGAATGTCGTGGACACGGTCGGCACAACCACGAAAAGGCTTGACCAAAGGTCGGGGAGAAGTTCACGGTGAGCGGAAGACTGGAAGGCACCAGCTACCATGCCTGACATCAATAACCCAAGATTGTGTTGCAAGCGGCTGGCCGAAGCATCGATGAACGTTTTATGCACAGTCAGGGCAGCGGCGAAAAGATCCTCCCGCAGGCGATGGACCTCATCGGGAAGCCAGGGTGCAGTGAGGTGGATAGCCTCGTGCTCGAGCTCGAAGAACCTCGCATCAACGACCCTGTCTCCCATACGGTTTCGTGCCTGTGCCTCGGTTGCCTTCAATTCCGAGACAGCCTGACATTTGCTGGAAATTTCCTGGTCGAGTTGCTGTAACTGGGACTCAGTATTGCCCCACTCAGCCCTTGCAAGCTCTAGGGCACCGTCCGTCCCCTGCGCCCGTATGACTGATTGCTGCAAGGTCGCCGAGAGCTTCTGCAGTGTCGATCTCCACGACTTCCAGGCCGCAGTCGCAAACAAACGGGAGAAGAAACCTGGACGGCAAGCAAGATGGCTGTCGAGCATGATCTTGTCCTGCTCGATCTGCGATTTTGCCTTCTCATGCTCTCGTTGGCAGGATTCAGCAGTCTTGTGTGCCTCTTCGACGGCTTCATTCAGACTCGGTCGACGCTGTTCAGCTCTTTGAAGTTCGGTGATCGCTCCCTTGAGCGCCTGGATATCCCGTCGCATCTCTTCGATGCTGGCGATTTCGGCGTCTACCGTCTCCTTAAGTTTAAGAAAGGCGGTTCGCGCTTTCTGCCAGGCCGCAGCAGCATCCGCTTCGTTGGTGCTGGGCCGCTCATTGACAACCACGCTGGGCATCACGCGATCGATGGTTTCGCCAGTTCGCTCGTCCTTGATCTCACGCATGACATTTATGCCGCGAGCTGCTTTCAGGTAGGTAAGGAAACCACCGTCTTCATTCCACCAGAAACCTTGCTGAAACGCGCCTCGGTTGCTGCTCTTGCCGAGAGCTGCGGCGATCAACCCCCAGGTTTCGACAGTGTCGGAGGGGATGCCCCCCTCGGCCTCGGCTTCGAAATAGCCGGCGCGTTTGGGATTCGCAATCAGATCGCTGATGGACCGGAAGTAGGCGATCTGTTCATGGCGACCATTGGCTTCCTTGAGAGGAAGCTCTTTACTGACGTTTTCGACCGCTTTGTTATTGGAGGAGGCTACGACGATCTCATGGCCCTTCAAGGATGCATGTAACTTGTAGAAGTGCAGGAATGCATTGGAACCGAATGCCAGCTTCTCGCCTGTTGTGGAAAAGGCATCCTGCGGTTTGTTGAAGCCGGACATCGCCGTGGCCCGATCGAGAATGCATCCAACGACGATATCCCGGAGAAGAGTGGTCTTTCCGGTTCCCGGAGGCCCATTGACGCCGATGATACCTGGAGCATCATTCAGCTCAGCACGCGCCGCATTCACGGCAGCCTGTTGAAGCAGCACCAGTGGATGGCCGCCTTTCGAAGGCCAACGAGCCTGCGGCATGAGCGAGGGTGCGACGAATGGCTCAACTGCGGAAATGGGCGATAGCACGTCGATTTTCTGTTCAGGCCTGCCAATTCCCATGTAGCGGCGCAAACCGGCTCCGGCTTTGCCCGTCTCGAGCAATTTGGTTGCTTCACCGAGATCTTCAAGATAGAAGGAATTCAGTAACGAAGGTTCAGGCGGCGCCTTGGCCTTGAAATGATGAAACACCTTAATCGCGAATGTGGGTGGCTCAACCAAATGTTCGGGTACACCGAACTGAGACACAAGCCATCTATAAGCGTTAAGAACGACATCCAAATCGATCGGTATGGGTTCTCCATCCTCGTTGTGGCGGCGAACCATTCGATCCAGATGCTCGATAATGCGCGGCTCAACATTCGGCCAATTCCCTAAGCTGCCAAGCTTCAGATCGAGAGCCGGCTTGAGTGCCCAGACAAAACTGGAAACGGCAACGCCTTTGTCCTCAAGCACATAGCCTTCTTTGTCGATCAGGATCGAGCCGATGGCCGCTTTCTTACCGTCCGGGCGTGAACGCTCCTCATCCTCGCCAAAAACCTTGACCAGCTCGTCCGTCGCCTTGTCGAGAGCGATGGAGCCGAGGACGACCTCGAAATAAAGCTTATAACTGGGCTTGCTGCGGGCATTTGGTCCCCATGGAACACCTCGCTCCAATAGAGCAACCCTAGAGCGGTCGCCGGTTGCCATATCCTCTGGGCGTTTATAAGCTTGAGGCGACAGTGCTTCGAGGGCTGTCCATGCTGCCAGTATTGCTCGCGCATCATTCGCCTTACCTGATGGAGAAAAAGACGGGATCGGACCAAGGTCGATTTGGTCTTTGTCGAATTGCTCTCGTATGGCAGAGTCTGGGATGGCCTTCAGTTGAAGTTGCTCTTCCGCAGCAGGCGAATTGTGGGGCACAACTCGAGAAGATTGAATGGACACCGAATCGGGATGGTGTGTTGATGGGCTGGAAGCCGACATGGCGACCACGCTGTGGCCGCTTAGTGCAAATAGAGATTGCTCGATTTTAGCCGTCAGCGTCCGCGCCCTGGCAGTGTTGCGAAAGGTCAGCTCGCTCAACAACTGTTCAAGTTCGCTAACATTGTTGCTGGACTGCTCGAAGATTGCTTCCAGATCGAAGATTGATTTTTGCGCATACTGCCGTGTCTTCATTTATTTCTGCGGCTCCATATCCCTTCAATTAAGAGATATTATGCTAATTAGCTTGATTTCTAAAACTATTAGCTTTCGCTTGAAATATAAATTCTCATCTGGCCACTACTAAAGTGGGAACTGTCATTAATTATCCGTCATCCCGCTAAACGCATTCCTTTCGTACCTCCCTCAATCATACTTCCACGATCCGCAGCCATCACAAAATCAGCCCACCATTGCATCATTGGACGTCGTTGCTCCAGGTAATCGCTGCGGTTATAAGCACGCCGAACCTCATTCTTATCCACATGAGCAAGTGCTGCCTCAATCACATCAGGCGGAAAACCTTGCTCGTTGAGAGCTGTACTGGCAATAGATCGCAAACCGTGTGAAACGAGCACCCCACCAAAACCTGCGCGTTTAAGCGATGCGTTAACGGTTTGACTGTTCATCGGCTGGTTTGGCTTGATGCGGCTGGGAAAGATAAATTCTCGATTTCCACTTAACGGCTTCATCATCTCCAGTATCGCAATTGCTTCATCTGACAATGGAACAGTATGGTCGCGGTTCATTTTCATGCGTGCTGCAGGAATCTTCCATTCTCGGGCTTCTAGGTCTACTTCATCCCAGCGAGCTTCAGCCGCTTCGGCGGGACGGGTGATAGTAAGAAGTTGCCACATGAACAAGCAGCGTGTTGAAAGGCTAATGCTGGCTGTTCGCATCGTTTGCATCAACTGAGGCAACTGATCCGGGCGAATACTTGGCATATTCTTCTTCTGCGGCTTCTCAAATGCCTTGCCAATGTTGACACTGGGAACAGCATCAATCAGCCCTGTGTTTTGGGCATAGATCATGACCTCATTAATGCGTTGGCACAGTCGACGAACGGTTTCCAGTGCTCCTCTGGCCTGAACAGGTTGAACGGCCTGAACCAGTGTGTGAGCTTTAATATCTGTAACGCTAACGTCCCCAATTGCAGGAAAGACATCTCTCTCAAGAGAGCGCCAGATATCTTCTGCATAGTCCGCTGTCACGCTTGCTTTCTTCACATTCCACCAACGTTCAGCTACGAGCTGGAAAGTATTGGTTTTGGCTTCAATTGAACTGCGCAGTTGTTCCTGCTGATGTTCCTGGGGATCAATTTGTTTCGCCAGAAGAGAGCGGGACTCTGCCCGATAGTTTCGGGCATCGGCAAGGGTAACTGACGGGTAGGGGCCTATGCTCTTCTTCGCACGTTTCTTAGTGACAGGGCGAATGTAGCGAAACTGCCAGATTTTACTTCCGCTGGATTTGATTAGTAGCTCAAGGCCATCACCATCATAGAGAACGTAGTCCGCTTCCTTGGGCTTAGCAGATTCAATTTCTTTAACGGATAGAGGTTTGGTTTGTCTTGCCATTGCCGGGTTTCCATAGTTTTAGGCACCTCAAAAACAATAAAGCTTTATGAGGTGCCTAACAAGGTGCCTAAAAGGTTCGGATTTAATTAGTCGGCATCAGACTTCGCGGGACAAAATGAGGGCACAAAAAAGCCCGCAGGGCTTGCGCCGTGCGGGCTCTTAGGACTTCATCGGATGACTCTGGTAATCACCGATGGAGAATTTTGGTGGAGCTGGCGGGAGTTGAACCCGTGTCCGATATTTTGTAACTAACTAATATCAAATAACTAATTTATCGCTTTTGTTTCCACGGCTCCTTTACGGCTCCTTTCAGTTCCGGCCACTGACCTGGTTTGTTTTCCTTTCCGTGTTGCCGTCATACTCCTTCAGATAACGCCCGTAATGCCTGAAGAGCATCTCCGGTCCTTTGTGGCCCATTTGCGCTGCCAACCAGAAAAGGTTAACTCCGCGGCTTATCAAGCGAGTGGCGAAAGTGTGCCGTGTCTGATAGGGATTGCGATATCTGATACCGGCTTTCCGTAAGGTTGGTACCCAGGCTTTTTTTCTTATGGCATCCGCACTGGCCCATGGCTTGTTTGTCTTTGGATCCTCAAAGACACAGCTATCCTTCAAGAAGGTAAATGGCTTTTGTTCGTTTAAAGCAACCATCGCTTCCTCGGTTAATTCTACCTTGCGTGTGCCCGCCTTCGTTTTCGTACCTTTCGCCACTCCAGAAACGCTGGCACTCTGTACATGCGCCGTCTTTTCAACAAAATCAATATCTCTCCAGCGGAGTGCGCATAGTTCCGAACTGCGAAGCCCTGTCTGGATCGCAAATCTGAATAAGTTCTCCCACTGCTTATTGCCTGTTGATGTCAACAGCGCGTTCACCTCAGCTGGTGACAGCGGATCCACAATATAGCTACTTTCTGCATCGCTTTTATTGCTTTGATACCGTGATGCTGTAACCAGTGAAACTGGATTAATTTGAAGCACACCATCAGTTACTGCTTCATCAAGCGACGAGCGCAGAAAAGAAAGCTGGTTCCTGATGGTTTTGAGTGTCGTCTTCTGGCTCTGGATCCATTGCTTCAATGCCGCTGGCGTTAACTCACTGGCTGGTACTATATGCAATGACGACAAAGCACTACGGCATTTTTTATATCCGCCTATTGTCGATGGAGATAAATTACGTATCTCACAAATATCAAGGTATTCATCAAGATACATTTTGATGGTTTTACCTGATGCGGCATTACCAAAAATTTTCAATCGTGCTGAACGAGGGAAATATTCCGAATAAACAAATGTCCCTCGTTCAATTTTATTGTGAATTTCGCCGAGCGTTCGCTCGGCATATTTTAGATTTTTAGTGTTCACTTCGAGGTTAGAGAGTGGTTCTCGACATTTAACCCCTTTGTAGGTGAATGTGATATTGATGGTTTCACCGCTGCTGTGTTTCCTGATGGTTACGCCGCGCGGGAGTTTAGGCGATTCTTTCGTGCCCATTTTGCAACCTCACTAAGATCAATCCATCTTTCCTTAACGCCTTCGACCTTTAGCACCTGAACCCCTTCACGCCATACACCGCGCTGTATGCGCTTATTAATAGCATCAAGGGTTTCGCCAGTCTCTTTGCAATAACTTGAGATGGGAACACAATCGAGGTTCAGCATATACTTCTCCATTAACCCGGCTGCACCCGGGTAATTAATATTTGTCGCTGGTGGTGGGGATCAGCTTCTGCCAAATTGCTGAAACATATTTTGCCTGATGGCGCGCATCAGCCAGGGCATTATGCACATCGCCAATGAAAGGCATGTCACGCTTCGGATCGAAACCAACACTGCGACCGAGGGTAACAATCGTGCGTACATCATGATCGTTCCAAAATTCCCACGGGCAAATGCGTCCGGCGCGTTCGTAAGCTCCGCGCAGAATCACATTGTCAAAGGTGGCCCCGTTACCCCAGACCTTCATGTATTTGAGATTATATGCATGCCGGTGAATGAAATGGCTAAGTTCCGACAGTGCATCAGTGATAGGCATCGCGTCATCAACACAAATAGCCGATCGCGCTTCAGGGCTTTGTTTTAGCCACCAAAGAATCGTATCTCCGTCCGGTACCGCGCCTTGATTCATTGCGCTTTCAAGCGAGACAGCTGTATAGAATTCTTGACCAATTTCACCTGTCTGAGGGTTAAAAAAAACAGCACCAATTGAGACGATTGGCGCGTTTTTATTTTTGCCCATTGATTCAAGATCGATCATTAAATCGTTCATGTTAAATATCCTTTATATTTCAAATGCCATTTGAGGCGTGAAGCGATCGCGAACCGCATCGTACTGCAACGAGCTGGCGCTGTTGTATGCCTCTATGCGCTCAACCAGAACAGCTGCGCGTGTTTCTTTGCTTGCCGGCGCGTAAGCTGATTTATCCCATGCCTTATCAATGCCGATATTGCGCGCAACATTGGTGCTGTCTGCTGATGAGAGTGGTATGTGAGTGAAAATATCTTTATTCAGCATGCGAAGGCCATGAAGCTTGGTAATTGGATAGCCATGCGAATCAACTACGTGGCGGATCAGGTCTCGCAATTTTGCCCGGCAGGCGCGTGGCCGCTTTGCATCGTATTCACCCATTGAGCCTATGCAGACACGAGGGTACTCATGGCAGAGACGAATGAAACGTTCGTCAGGTTCGCTCATGTGCCAGACAGGTGCACCGACGAATTTACCGTGCGGCCATTCATCTATAAGAGCATCGTTCTCTTCGCTGGTTCCACCGATAACATCAGGGATCACTGCAAATGCGAAACGAGGATGATTCATCCACTCCTTAACGAATTCGTAATAGTCGTACCAGTTAACCGGCTGGCCCTTATCCCAGAAACTGAAAGCACCATTATCCAGCGCGAAAGATTGCGTTACCTCGCTGGCAAGGTTTAGTTGCCCAGGGTTGGCGAAGGAAATAAACGCGTGTCTGCCTTTCCACGCCTTCAGTGCGCATGTATCAGGGGTTATTGGTCCTCCGTGAAAATGTATCATCCTCCACCCCTGCGCTGTCTCTGCATGATTTCTAAATATTCCTGGCAACTGGCGCACGTTTTGCAGCCAGGCATTGCAACCCGGCGCGCCTCAGGAATGTCCTCTCCGCATTCAAAGCAGTGCTCTGCAGAGACTGCATTCTGATCAATACGGTGTTTTTGTATGGCCAACTGCAGGCGGTGCTCTACCAGCTCGTTTGCCTGATCGATGATGTCTGAACTCATACGGCACGCTCCTGGCGAAGTAACGCATCATGCAGTGCCATAGCACCAGCTTCACGGAGTGCAGCATCTTCATAACTGATGCCGTGTAAGTCCATGATGCAATCCCTATCGAGGCACTCCGTACAATCGTTGAGTGCGGATTTGATAGCGTTGGTACGCACTTCAGCTTGGAAAGCGTCGGTGGCTGGGGTTTTGATTTTCTTCGCTGCGGCCTCAATTTTTTCTTTCGTTTCGCTACCAATTTCGCTTGAGCCCAGCTTTCCGATGAAGCCAACGATTTGGTCAGGGAACTGCTTCAGCCATGCATTCTCCGTAGCCAATTCAGCAATCCGCTTCTCAGCGTTTGACAGTTGGAGGAGGAGTTCTTCAACTAACGTCACACGCATCACTACCTTCTGACAGTCGTGGCGTTTGGCTCTGGCGATTGTGCCGCGCAGAGTCGCATATTTGTTAGTGGTCATTGGACGGACTCCTGACGAAGATGGTTAATTTCGGCGTCAAGGCTCATTCGCTGGTCCATCGATTCCGTCAAGGCGGCAAATGTAACGTCCAGGCGAGTGGCTACCTCACGCATCAGAGAGGCTTCTGCTGGTGGCAGTTTCCCCGCCGCAGCATGGGCTGCGGCTACCAGTTCTTTTATCTTCATGCGAGGCATGCGCGTGATTCCGTAAGCTCATTGAAACGGTTAATGAACAAGCCATACGCCTGGCCTGGGCGAAGAGGAACGATCTGGACAATGTCGCTGGCCGGTATACCTTCAAGGCAAGGCCAGAGTGAACCGTCGTCGATATCCAGATCGCGGCGTTCTGTGGCAAGCATCACCAGATCGGCGTATTTCACAACCGCTGACATATCAGGAGTGATGCTGAATTTGGTGCGGATCAGGTCATCAACCATCGTCTCGATGCGTTGGTAATCTGGCAGAAGTGCTTTGAGAGGGGCAGGGATGTCCTGGCAATACGCTTCAGCCGCGTCATGCATCAGGGCTTCAAAGGCAAACTCTGGCGGCACAATTTGGCTGCACAGCACCGAGTGCTGGGCCACGCTGTAAAATTCCGGCAGATGACCACTGAAGCGGCAGATGTGGGAAAGTGCGGTCGCAATATCCTCGATCTCTACGTCTTCAGCGGTGGAATTGAGGTAATCGAATTTCTTACCTGAAAGTGTCTGGATATAACTCATCGTCTTTTCTTCTCCATATTTGGCAGCTGCACCTGCGCCAGTTTTTGGTTGTACGAATCCCTCGCCATTGGCGATTAATAAAGGAATTACGCTTCAATAAATCCCCGCGGCGCCGGGGATTTAATGCAGAGAAATTACGCTTTAAAGTTCCCGATAAAGGTTTCAACCGGCTTGTCGGTGAACTTCTCGATCAGCAGGTCACGGAACTCGTTGGCGATTGCTTCTTCTTGGGCTTCCAGTTGAACGATTCGGAGTACAAATACAGGCTCTCCGCTCTTAAGCAGGCTGTTGCGCAGGCTAAAGCGGCGTTCGCCCAGGCCTTCATATGGGACGCATTTGAACTCAAAGGCCACCGGCATGACGTCTTTACTGCTGGCTTCAACGCTCTGCATCAAGGACTTTTTGCCGCCAAAGTCTTCGTCTTCATGAGCTGATTCCGAGACTTGTTTAATGTTGACGCGGCGAACAGCACCAGCTGCTTGCGCGATGGACAATGCATTGCCTTCAGCATCAAATGCGATGAGGTAGTCGGCCCAGTCTTCCAGCCACTCAGCGATTTCTTTCTGTCCCAGTCGATCGCCATTAACCTGAAGCAGGGCTCGGAATGGCGCTGTCTTTTTGAGGGTGATCGAGGCGATGTTATCAGCATGGCCAGGGTTAGCCAGCGTACCGATATTGAACACGGAGCGTGCGGTCATGTTGTCAGCATCGATAAAGCATCGTGCTGGTTCGTCGGCTTTGGCGTAGCCTGCGGCGTAACGCACAAAATCAGGAATACTGGTTGTGGTCATGGCGCCACGGAAGCGAAAACGCTCCAGCTCGAAACGCTCGAGGCTTTCTACGTGAACCCCTTCAGGAAGCAGGGCAGTCGGGCATGCCGTAACTTTTGCTGCTTCCAGGTGGTAACCGGAAAGAACCAGGTCTTTTACCTGCTGCAGTGCATTGCCGTCTAAAATCTGGGACATAAAATTTCCTTAATATGTGGTCAAAGGGATGTCAGTGATTTGTCTGCTGCGGATCACTGTGCCGCTTTAAGCTTTCCGTCAACGCCGCCGTTGATCCCGAACAGCTGCCCCTGATCTTCCTGCAGGATGGTCAGCTTGCCGCCTTTGTTAACCCACATTGGTGTTTCGGTGGTGTCTTCTTCGGAGGCTTTACCGCGCGGGGTTGGTGTGACGTAGTTCAGCTTGTGCTTGATCTTGACGCGCTTCTCTTCGACGGAGTTACCCATACGCTCAATATCAAAGGTGAGGACTACTTTGCCTTTGGTACCGTTGTTCAGAACGCCAAGCGCGGTAGTGTTTAAAGCTGCCGCGATCTTGTTCATGAACACACCGGCATCCAGTTCGCCCAGAAAATCGGGCACTACGGTCATGCGGTCATTACTCATGGTTTTACCCTCTGTGAGGCGGCTGCCACCGCCAGTGAACTTCTCCATACACAACAGAGAAGGGCACCTGCGCGAGTTTTGTAGGTAGACAGGCCACTTCCATCGCGCCCGGGTGGATTGGGTTATGAGCCCGTCGCCCGGTGATGCCCTTGTCTGTTGTGTAAAAAGGTGCCCACCGATGTGATGGGCAAAGACTACACACAGCAATTAATTTGTTGTGGCGGTGGTGCCTCCACCTGCCGGACCGGCCAGAACCAGCGACGCTACACTTCAAGAAACGTATTCATTTCAAATGTTGAAATAAAAACTTGTTGGCCTCGTCACGTGCGCAGAGCCGCATTACCACAACGGTGAGAGCACTGTTTCCCTGCTTTACCGCGTCGCGTCTCACGCAGTCCGATAATCAGCAATGCTCTCGCCTGTTGTGCCCTTAAAAAGCTGGCGGTTACCGATACGGAGTGATCGGGCCGCCAGAAGGGTCGTTGGCATTGGCTTCAGGTATCTTCGGGCGGGGTGCTAAGGGGGTGATTAGCCCTGATCCTTAACACTCCTGCTGGTTTTCGGTATTCCTGGCTTGGGTATCGCCACCAGCTATAGGAATTTGACTACGAGTTGCGGTTAATCAGGCCGCATCTCTGTTACCCCTCCCGAAGACACCTTTCAGCGAATCATCCCGGTCTTCATCTGCCCCGGGCGGCTACTTCGTGGGCGTCCTGCCTGTTCGCTGTTGATGGAAATGAAGATAAAAGATATTTGCGAAATGCGCAAGAAATAAAATGCGTAAAACGCAATTGAAGGGGCGTAAAAAAACCGCCGTGTTGGCGGTTCCTTGCTCTGATGGGTTGTTAACCGTGCCGTTTAACTGACTGCGATTGACTGATCATTACCTTGCCGAAAACATAGAATCTGTCTTCATTGGACTTATCCACCGACCATTCTCGATATTTTGGGTTATCGGAAATGACAAGAATTTTATCTGGTATCATCTGCAATCTTTTTACATATATTTTATCATCAAAACCAAAGACATAAATCCCATCGCCATCAAACTCGTTGATTGAGATATCAACGAAAATCAAGTCGCCAGGTTCAATGGTATCAGCCATGCTATCACCACGAACGTTGATCACTTTGACCGTATCAGGTGTTCTCCCACCAAATAACGCAACGGCTCTTTCGCTGTTGTACTCAATGGACCTGATGACGTCGACGACATCACTACCTTGTATATGGCCCATGCCTGCACTGGCGCTGACATCGAGCAACTCGACTCTAAACACAGGGTCACCCTCTCCATAAGCTGGATTATTACCACTGGATTTACATACAGTAGTTTCATTTGGAGATGGTGTAAAGAGTTCTGCCACACTAACACCCAGTGCCGCGGCATATTTGCTAAGCGATTGTTCGGTAAATGACTTTTGTTTTCCTGTTTCCACTCGGGAGACGTTCGCACCGTCAATACCTACAGCTTCAGCAAGATCTGAAATTTTCATGCCCTTTTCGAGGCGTAATTCTCTAATGCGGTTTCCTATGTTCATGCGCCCATTACAGGTTGTTTTTGCGTGATATGCAAAGCAACTTGCGCAAGTCGTAACTACACATTAATATGCGTAATACGCAATTACAGGGGGCATTATGCAATCACCGTTACGAAATTTGCGAAAATCGCAAGGTTTAACTCTCTCTCATGTAGCAAACGTGGTGGACATTGATCCAGCCAACCTAAGCCGAATTGAAAGGGGCCAACAAATCGCATCACTCGATGTAGCTGAAAGGCTTGTGAAGTTTTATTCGGGCCAAATTGATGAGCTCCAAATTTTGTACCCGCACCGTTATACGCAGGCTACAGAAATTGGGACAGCATCGGTACCACAGGAAAAAGGGGAAAGCCGTGGGTAACGAACCTGAATGGAAAGTAGATAAGCAGCCAGCCTGGCTGGTGGCCGCAATCAAAAAAACGATAACCGAGCTTCCGGGCGGGTATTCCGAAGCAGCTGAGTGGTTGGGTGTGACCGAGAACGCGCTGTTTAACCGTCTGCGTACCGATGGCGATCAGATCTTCCCGCTCGGTTGGGCGATGGTGCTTCAGCGTGCTGGTGGTTCAAACCACATAGCGAACGCTATCGCACGTCACTCGAACGGTGTTTTTGTGCCATTGGCCGATGTTGAAGAAGTTGAGAACGGTGATATCAACCAGCGACTCATGGAGTCAGTTGAGTGGATCGGCAAGCATTCCCAATACGTTCGTAAAGCTACCGCTGACGGCGTTATCGATGCTCAGGAACGCGCGCAGATTGAAGAGAACAGCTATCAGGTGATGGCTAAGTGGCAGGAACATTTGACGCTGCTTTTCCGTGTGTTTTGTGCGCCGGAAAAGAGTGACGCCCGCGAGTGTGCAGCTCCGGGCGTCGTGGCAGACAAATCTTGTATGGAGAAGTAATCCGCATGACCAGTTTAACGGCTTTTAACCGTTTACCGCAACTCAGGATGATCCCGGTACCGGGCGCACCGTTGTTTCGGTATGAACGCAGAATAGCAAACCGCTGGGTGCCATGTAACCACAGTCGGGCGGTCGCAATTGTGGGGGTTTACTACAGGAAGGCGAAACGCTTATGCGCGAAGTTAACCGAAGGTTCAAAGACCACAGAGGGATCCCCGTTCGGGTTATCCGATGGGAGCCAGAAACTCAACGAGTTATCTACCTGCGGGATGGTTATAACCACGAATGCTTCAGCCCGCTCGAACAATTCAAGCGCAAGTTTACAGAGTTAAAGGACGACCATGAGCACTAAATTAACGGGTTACGTTTGGGACGCTTGTGCCGCTTCTGGCATGAAGCTGTCCAGCGTTGCCATCATGGCGCGTCTGGCTGACTTCAGCAGTGATGAAGGGGTTAGCTGGCCTTCCATTGCTACCATCGCGCGCCAGATTGGGGCTGGTGAGAGCACGGTTCGCACAGCCATATCTCAATTGGAGAAAGACGGTTGGTTAACCCGCCAGCAGCGCCGTAAAGGCAACCGCAATGCATCGAATGTTTACCAGCTCAATGTTGCGAAATTACAGGCTGCTGCCTTTTCTCACCTGTCAGATTCTGACGCATCAAAATCTGATGCCTCAAAAACCGACGCGTCAAAATCTGAGGCATCAAAAAACGATGAAAAAGGCGGTTTTCACCCGTCAGAATCTGGGGGGGATCCGTCAGTAAATACAACTACTGATCCATCAGATACAAAACCTTCTTGTCCGGTTGCGCCGCAACCAGACCCTGAAGTGATGATCACCGATAACGCCATTCTGGTACTGAATCATTTGAACCTGGTTAGCGGCTCCCGCTATCAGAAATCAAAAACCTCTCTGGAAAACATCCGTGCTCGTTTGCGTGAAGGTTACACCGTTAGCGACTTAAAGCTGGTGATTGACCTTAAGCATGAGCACTGGAACGGAAATGACGTGCAGTACCAGTACATGCGCCCTGAAACACTATTTGGCCCGAAAAAATTTGAGGGTTATCTGCAAAGCGGGATCCGCTGGGATAAGAAAGGCCGTCCCCCGCGTGAAAGCTGGGGCGAGAAGAAACATGACCCGATGAAGTTCGGCCCGGTAGATACCAAAATTCCAGAGGGGTTCAGAGGATGACAGAAAATAAATACTGCCGCGCACTGGCTGAGCTCCGTTCAAAACCAGCGCATGAACTGAAAGAGGTTGGTGATCAGTGGCGCACACCAGATTTACTGTTTTGGGGCATAAATTCGATATTTGGCCCGCTGGTTCTGGATTTGTTCGCAGACGACAGCAACGCTAAATGCCCTACCTGGTATACCGCCGAAGATAACGCACTGACGCAGGATTGGTCAGAGCGTCTGGCAGAACTCGGTGGCGCCGCGTTTGCTAACCCGCCATACAGCCGCTCTCAGTATCATGAAAAGCAGGCCATCACCGGCATGACTCACATCATGAATCACACGATGGCGATGCGTGAAAAAGGTGGTCGTTACATCTACCTCGTGAAGTCAGCCACAAGCGAAACATGGTGGCCGGAAGATGCCGATCACATCATGTTTATTCGTGGTCGTATTGGGTTTGATCTTCCTGTTTGGTTTGTTCCCGCTGACGAGAAGCAGCAGCCCACCAGCGCTTTTTTTGCCGGGGCTATCGCAGTCTTCGACAAAACGTGGCGCGGTGAAAGCTTCAGCTATATCAACCGCAACGAGCTGGAAGAAAAAGGGCGGGCTGCATTGTCATTGGCTCAATTCGCCGCGGCAAAAATGGCCCTCCCGACACTGCCGGAAAAGGTGATGCCTGCTCCAATTGAAACGCCTGAGGTAGAGTCGCGCATCTGGCCACTGGAAGTTGGTCTGGTATTCGATCAGGTCGAGGGAGCGGACTCTCTGGGTATTACCCAACAGAACAAGTTGAAGGCCAACATCAACCAACTCTGGCTTGAGCGTATGCCTACTAACGAAATAATCAGCGTTGCTGGTGGTCTGGTCAGCAGCATGCAGGGGGCCGTCAATGCGTGAAATTATCGTTGATAACTTTGCTGGCGGCGGTGGCGCGAGTACCGGCATTGAACTGGCGATCGGGCGTAGCGTGGATATTGCTATCAACCACGACGAAAACGCTATTGCGATGCATAAGACGAATCACCCGGACACGCTGCATTATTGCGAGTCGGTGTTTGACGTTGACCCAGGCGCAGCCACCAGCGGTAAACCTGTCGGTCTGGCCTGGTTTAGCCCTGACTGCCGCCATTTTTCCAAAGCGAAGGGCGCTAAGCCAGTTAAGAAAGAGATTCGCGGGCTGGCGTGGATTGTCCTGCGCTGGGCGCTGGCAGTACGTCCGCGCGTCATGATGCTGGAGAATGTCGAAGAATTTAAGACATGGGGCCCGCTGCTGGATGAAGAATTACGCCCGGATCCTGAGCGCGCTGGTGAAACATTCGAGGCATTTGTCGGCATGCTGTCGACGGGGATTGCGGCGAATCACCCTGCACTGGCTGAGGTTTGTGAATTCCTTGCCATTGAGCCGCACGGCCAGCAGGCGCAACAGCTGATCGGCGGGCTTGGTTATGAGGTTGATTATCGGGAGCTGCGTGCATGTGACTACGGCGCGCCGACGATCAGAAAGCGTTTCTTCATGGTCATGCGCTGTGACGGCCGCAAGATTCATTGGCCTGAAGCGACCCATGGGGATCCAAAATCACTGGAAGTACAAAGCGGCAAGCTGGCGCCATGGCGTACCGCGGCAGAATGCATTGACTGGAATATCCCGGCCCGGTCTATCTTCGACCGCAAAAAGCCGCTGGCAGAAAATACGCTCAAACGTATAGCCCGCGGCATCCAGCGTTTCGTTATCGAGAATGCTTCGCCGTTTATCGTTAAGTGCAACCACACCACTTCACACGGCAAATATGATTGTTTCCGTGGGCAGGAGCTTGAGGCTCCTTTACAGACCATCACGAAAACCCACGGCTATGCGCTGGCGGTACCGCACCTGACTAAATTCCGCACCGGGGCCACCGGGCAGCCAGTAACCGAGCCGGTACCAACTGTCACCGCTGGTACGTCGGCGCGCCCGGGCGGGAATGGGCATGCTCTCGGCGTAGTTGAGGCTGCGCTGACCCCGTTCCTGGCTGGCAACGGCGGTAGTGAGTACCAGGCAAAGCCGCGCCCGCTGGATAAACCCGCTCATACAATCCTCAAGCAGTCTCGCGCATGTGTGGTTGCGCCGGTCATCGCCCGCCAGTTTGGTGCCAGCGTCGGCCACAGGGCAGACGAGCCGAGCGCAACGATTACTGCTGGCGGTGGCGGTAAGTCGCAGCTGGTAACCCCAACACTGATCCAGATGGGATACGGCGAACGCCCAGGGCAAGAACCGCGTGTTCTTCAACTTAATAACCCGCTCGGCACGGTCACTGCTGGTGGTAATAAGTTTGCGACGGTGAGCGCGTTCCTGGCGAAGCACTATGGTGGGAATTACACGGGGCCGGGTGTTGGTATGGATGAGCCTGCCCACTCAGTGACTACTGTTGATCATCACGCGGTAGTTGCGTCGCACCTGGTGAAGCTGCGCGGAACCTGCCGCGACGGTCAGACCGTGGATACACCTATGCCGACGATTACCGCTGGTGGTCAGCACGTTGGCGAGGTCCGGACATTCCTCGAAACCTACTGCGGTGAAAGCGAGGATGAATGGCTGGTGACGATCGAGGGGGTTAAGTACCAGATCGTCGATATCGGAATGCGCATGCTGCAACCGCATGAGCTTTATAAGGCGCAGGGTTTCCCTGATGGCTACGTTATTGATCAGGACTATCGCGGCAATCGTTACGCCAAAGACAAGCAGGTAGCGCGCTGCGGTAATGCAGTACCTCCGCCGTTCGCCCGTGCGTTGGTTGAGGCAAATCTTCCTGAGTTATGTGCAAATCAAAAGGCGGGTGCAGCCGCCTGATATGGAGAAATAGCATGAATCAGTTAACCGCAAAGGGTGTTGTGACAATGTCCAGCCGTGAAATTGCCAGGCTGGTACAGAGCAAACATGGTGATGTGAAGCGCTCAGCTGAGCGCCTTGCATCTGCTGGTATTTTAACCGCGCCGTTGGCGCACACCCCCTACATACACCCGCAAAACGGGCAAACATACGAGGAGTATTGGTTCAACAAACGTGATTCTCTGGTGATCGTCGCCAGGCTATCGCCAGAATTTACCGCCGCTGTTGTCGATCGCTGGCAAGAGCTGGAGAACAGTCAGGCCGTAAGTGTCCCGCAAACATTGCCGGAAGCATTACGTCTCGCCGCGGATCTGGCAGAGCAGAAAGAACAACTCAGCCAGCAGTTAGCCGCTGCCGCGCCGAAAGTTGAGTTTGTCGATCGGTATTGTACTGCTAAAGGCTCAATGTCTTTCCGCCAGGTGGCAAAGCTGTTGCAGGCCAAAGAGACCGATTTCCGCTTATTCCTCATTGAGAGCGGCATTTTGTACCGGCTCAGTGGAGTGCTGACGCCGCGGCACCAGCACATTGCTGCCGGGCGGTTTGAAGTGAAAACTGGCACTACGAGCGAAACAAACTACGCATTTAGCCAGGCGCGTTTTACACCCAAAGGCATCGAGTGGATCGGCGGATTGTGGACGGCACACATCGCTAAGGGGCATGCCGCGTGAGAGGACTGTTTACAGCCGAAACTGTTCCGCGCCTGGGGCTTGTACTGTTAAAGCCGGGTAGCGAACTGATGTCTTTGTTTCAACAGGGGCGTGTGCTGGTGGAGCCTCAGCCAAATAACATGGCTGGGCTTCCGTCAGGGCTCGTCCCTGATGCCAGGCAGCCGCTGGCCGAAGATAAGTCCCTCGAGGAATTCTTCACCGACGAGAGAGTTATCCGTGCAGCAGGCGGTTTGACCGCGCTGGAATCCTGGTTAGAGCGTAACGTGAAGGAATGCCAGTACCCGCACACTGATTATCACCATCATGAGCTGGTAACGATGCAACATCCCCCTGGATCAATATTGCTCTGTTGGCATTGCGATAACCAGCTGCGCGAGCAAACCACCGCGGCGCTGGCAGAACTGGCCCGGCGTAACCTCATTAACTGGCTGATCAACTCCATCCTGTCTTCGCTTGGCTACAACAACGAGCGTGAACTATCCCTCGGTGAATTGTGCTGGTGGGCCGTTTACTCAGGCATTGCTGATGCAATCACGGAAAGGATGGCCCAGCATGCGCTTCGCTTACCGGATGAGCCGTTTTTATCCGTGTATAGGGAAAGTGACATTGTGCCGATGCCCCCGGCAAAAAGCATTTTGCAGAAGAAGGTCACCCCTGCGGTCACGGCTGCGGCATTAAAGCATGGAGCAAATCAGGAAGTGGTCTATGACCAGCCAAAGGTTCTGGCTCTGCATGCGGATCCTGAATCCCCTGAATCATTCATGTTGCGCCCAAAACATCGTCGGTGGGTGAATGAGGACTATACACGATGGGTTAAAACCCAGCCCTGTGAAGGTTGCCGGCGGCCAGCGGATGATCCGCACCATGTCATTGGTCAGGGCATGGGCGGTACCGCCACTAAAGCCCACGATTTGTTTGTGTTCCCTCTGTGCAGAGAGTGTCACGACAAACTACATGCTGATGTTGCAGCGTTCGAGAAAAAACACGGAACCCAGCTGGAGCTGCTATTCCGGTTTATGAATCGAGCGCTGGCGATCGGCGTAATAACAAAAGCGTAATTGTATGGAGCGCTGAGCATAATGAATTTACAAGAACTGGAATATACGCGAATTGAGCTGCGCCGCGCGCTGGCAGATTTATCAGGAACGACCAAAGGACAGCTGCAGGCGTTCAGTGAGCATCCACCAGCAGATAAGAACAAATACCCCCGGCACCATCCTGAAATCGTCATGGAGGGTGGTGAAGGTTGTGGATCAAAGGTTGTAAAAACGCTGGCCACTCCACTTTATGTTCTTGAGACAAGGAGCCGTCGTCGACCTTTACCGCCTATTAAGGATACGGAGTTCGCTTGTTCAGCATGGCGTCGGTCGGTGAATGGTCTGGGGGAGCATTTGCAGGCATGGGTGCGGTATTGCTATGGGTATGACCTGACATTCCGGTACCAGACGTTAATGTGCCAGCACGTGTGGGAACAGTTTCAACGTCAGCATAGCGGCAAAAAAATACAGGGCCGTGTCACTAAAAAACTGATAGGGCTTGTCTGGCTGGCGGCGCAAGAAGTTGCTGCCTCGCGTAATAACGATACCTATCAGGAGTATGCTGGTGCAGCGCTGGCGCGCATGGTCAGCGTTGAGCGTTCCACCTGGCTCAGAGTGTATTCAGGCCACTGGGCGGCTTTCAAAGCGTCGTTTGCTGAAATGGACAGCCAGGCACTATGCGAAATTTTGTCACGGTACGAAGAGTACCAAGAACTGAAAGTGGCGGAAATGTGAGGTAACTTTCACTAACTCCCTCAATTAGGCTTGCAAAATGCAACAAAATGAGCCATATTTGAAGCTAATTTGATATTTTGTCATAATTCTATCTAACCTCGCCTCGGCGGGGTTTTTTTATGCCTTTTGTATCTAAAGCTTGATGCAAAAATGAACCAGAGTTATCTGTGTGTCACACGATAAAAAAGGGGAAAAGGCATGCAAAATCAACCTTATATGACAGAAGAAGCAAAGGCGGTTTTTAACGAACTCAGCACTTCACCAGCGACAGCTGGGGAAATTGCACAGAATACGCACCTAAGCCGAGAGAAATGCCAGCTCATCCTGACGCAGCTGGTTATGGCGGGGTTATCAGATTATCAATTTGGATGTTACAAACGCCTCCACTGAAGGGGGCATTCTGCTGTGGAAATGGGCGGCTGGCGGGTGTTGTAGCACCCAACCAGCCATTAGCTCATGCTTTCAGGTCACAAGCTAACCAAGGCCCACTGCTTTAGCGCAAAAGCATAGTGAGCCTATCAGAGTTACGCTTACGGATCTATGAAAAATACTGTAATTATAAACAGTGTTGAGCTTATCAACGCTGACTGCCTGCAATACCTCGCAACCCTCCCAGATAACGCTATTGACCTTATTGTTACGGATCCTCCTTATTTTAAGGTGAAGCCGAACGGCTGGGATAATCAGTGGAACGGTGACGCCGACTATCTTCGCTGGCTTGATATGTGTCTTGCCCAGTTCTGGCGAGTGCTTAAGCCTGCCGGCAGTCTGTATTTGTTTTCAGGTCACCGACTTGCATCCGATATTGAGATCATGATGCGTGAACGCTTCAACGTCATGAACCACATTATCTGGGCGAAGCCATCAGGGCGCTGGAACGGGTGTAATAAAGAAAGCCTGCGCTCTTACTTCCCCGCGACGGAACGTATCCTTTTCGCTGAGCATTATCAGGGGCCATATAAGCCGAAAAGCGACGGGTTTGCTGAGAAAAGCAACGAGGTCAAACAGCACGTCATGGCTCCGTTAATCACCTACTTTCGGGATGCACGAGCCGAACTGGGCGTCACGTCAAGGCAAATAGCTGACGCCACCGGAAAGAAAAATATGGCGTCTCACTGGTTCGGTGCCAGTCAGTGGCAACTACCGAACGAGCAGGATTACGAAAAGCTGCAGGAATTGTTCACTCAGATCGCCATTGAGAAGCACCGCGCCTCTGAACTCAAAGCACCGCATCACCAGCTGGTGGCCACATGGCATTCGTTGAACCGGAAATACCTTGATCTGCTGGAAGAGTACAAAACTCTTCGGCGGCATTTCTCTGTGACAGTAGCCGTGCCCTATACAGACGTCTGGACACATAAACCCGTCCAGTTCTATCCAGGCAAACACCCGTGCGAAAAGCCCGCTGATATGTTGCGGCAAATCATCAACGCCAGCAGCAGGCCCGGCGATGTGGTAGCTGATTTCTTTATGGGCTCGGGATCAACTGTTAAAGCAGCCATTGAACTGGGCCGCCAGGCTATCGGCGTAGAACTGGAAGAGGAACGTTTCAACCAGACGGTAAGTGAGGTAAGGCAACTGGCAGGGGAATAAAAGCTTGGGTCGCTATCGCGGCCCTTTTTATTACCTCAACTGGACACCCGCAACGTAGCGAGGTGAGAGCATGTATCGAATGGAAAAAATCACGACGGGTATTGCATACGGCGCATCGGGAGGGGGGACCGGATACTGGTTGCTTCAGCTCCTCGATAAAGTCTCCCCATCTCAATGGGCGGCCATTGGTGTGCTCGGTAGCCTCATGTTTGGTTTGCTGACGTGGTTAACGAGTCTGTACTTCCAAATCAAAGCGGATCGCCGCAAAGCTGCGCGGGGTGAATGATGTCGAACAAAGCAAAGCTCAGCGCAGCAGTGCTGGCGCTAATCGCGTCAGGGGCATCTGCTCCACTCATATTCGACCAATTCATCAGCGAGAAAGAAGGCAATGCGCTGGTGGCCGTTGTTGATCCGGGTGGGGTCTGGTCTTTATGTCACGGCGTGACCGTTATCGATGGCAGGCGTGTTGTTAAAGGCATGACGGCCACTGAGGAACAATGCCGGAAGGTTAACGCTATTGAACGCGATAAGGCATTAGCCTGGGTTGATCGCAATATCAAAGTGTCTCTGACAGAGCCACAGAAGGTGGGTATCGCATCCTTCTGCCCGTATAACATCGGCCCCGGTAAATGCTTCCCATCGACCTTCTATAAGCGCATCAATGCAGGTGACCGCATCGGTGCATGCGAGCCAATCCGCTGGTGGATTAAAGACGGTGGCCGTGATTGCCGTCTAACCAAAGGCCAGAAGAATGGCTGCTATGGTCAGGTTGAGCGACGGGACCAGGAAAGTGCGCTGGCGTGCTGGGGGTTAGACCAATGATCAGCGAGTCTCTTAAGACCTGGTGGAAAGCCGCCACGGTTTCAGCGCTTCTCATTGCCTCATTCGCCGCAGGTAGTGTGTGGACGGAACGAGCATGGGAAAAGAAATGGGCAGATCGTAATAGTGCGGAGTCCTCCCAGGCAGAGAACGCTCAAACGGTTGCCCGTATGATTGAACAAGGGCGAGTAATCGCTCGCGATGAGGCTGTTAAAAATGCACAAGAACAGGCTGCAAAAGCGGCTGAGAATGCTGCTGGCCTGTCTGCCACTGTTAGCCAGCTGCGCACCGAAGCAACAAAACTTGCCACCCGCCTGGACGCCGCAAAGCACACCTCAGGTCTTGCCGCTGCCGTCGGAAGCAAAACAACCAGCGCTAACGCCGCAATGCTCGCCGACATGCTCGGAAGCATTGCAGAAGAAGCTAGATACTATGCTGGGCGATCTGATGAAAGCTACCGGGCAGGAATGACCTGTGAAAGGATTTACGACTCGATCAGAGAGTCAGACAGGGCGGCTATCCCCGGCAAGGGATAATGCAGCATTTATCCCCCCAAAAGGATAATGGGGGTATTGATAATCATTATTATTCGATGGGTCCTCCCGGCGGGGTTGCCTACCACGGGGCGGCGCGCTCGCGGGAAAAGGCTAGTTTTTCGGATCCAGGGTCATCATCATCATGTGCGCAGGTCTTTGATTTAATTAGAGGCCATTTTCGTAAGATGTCGAATCGTTCAAAAAGTGTTCACCATCATGGACCAGGAAATTGCCACTTTAAAACTCAATATCAACCAGCTTGCAGGGATAACCGGCGTACACCGTCAGACGGTTGCCGCGAGGCTGAAAAATGTCGAACCCGCGCCTGGCAGCAACAGCAAATTAAAGCTTTATCTGGTGACTGACATTCTGACAGAACTGATGATCCCTACCGTTTCGGCCAATATCGATGATATGCCCCCCTCTGACAGGCTGTCCCACTGGAAAGCAGAGAACGAGAGGCTGAAGTTCGAACAGGATACGGGGCAGTTAATACCTGCAGATGAGGTGGCGCGAGAATTCTCATTGATGGCGAAAGCCGTCGTCATGGTACTTGAAACCCTCCCGGATGTGCTCGAGCGCGACTGTGCTTTAACGCCTGCTGCGGTTTCGCGCGTGCAAAGCGTTATCGATGATCTGCGTGACAAGATGGCCGAGAGGGTGCAGGACGCTGAAACAGAGGAGGAAGAGCCAGAGGAGGACTGATGGCAAAGCGGGCATCCGCCAGGGGCATCCGCCGCGATGTTTCCGGTATTTTACGTGCCCCGCGTCGTATGCCGGTGGCCGATGCGGTCAGTAATTATATGCGCGTGCCTATGGGGGCGGGAAACTCCGTACCATGGGATCCGGATCTGGCCCCCTATGTTATTGAGCCAATGAACTGCCTGGCATCGCGTGAATATGACGCAGTGGTGTTTGTTGGCCCGGCGCGAACGGGTAAAACAATCGGACTCATTGACGGCTGGATTGTCTTTAACATCGTCTGCGATCCGGCAGATATGCTTGTTATTCAGGTATCAGAGGAAAAGGCGCGCGAGCATTCAAAAAAACGTCTGGACCGAACTTTTCGCTGTAGCCCTGAAGTGAAAACCCGGCTGAGCCCAAGGCGTAACGATAATAACGTTTACGATCGTACTTTCCGCGCCGGTAACTATCTGAAACTGGGCTGGCCATCCGTCAACATCATGTCGTCCTCTGACTATAAAAGTGTGGCGCTGACGGATTACGACCGCTTTCCGGAAGATATCGACGGAGAAGGCGACGCTTTTTCACTGGCATCGAAGCGTACCACGACATTCATGTCCTCCGGGATGACGCTGGTTGAGAGCTCGCCCGGGAGGGATATCAGAGACACAAAATGGCGGCGTTCCACGCCCCATGAAGCACCGCCAACTACCGGAATATTATCGCTCTATAACCGTGGCGACCGTCGCCGTCTTTACTGGCCGTGCCCGCATTGCGGCGAATATTTCCAGCCGGAAATGGACAATATGACCGGGTATCGCGACAGCAGCGATCCTGTGCTTGCCAGCGAAGCGGCGATTCTACAGTGCCCGGCCTGTAAGGGCAGGATCACACCGGATATGAAGCGTGCGCTTAACATGAAATGTGTGTGGCTCCGCGACGGGCAGAGTATCGACAGTAAAGGCCAGGTAAGCGGTGATGGCCGACGTTCCCGTATTGCCTCCTTCTGGATGGAAGGTCCGGCAGCGGCTTACCAGACCTGGTCGCAGCTTATCTATAAATTCCTGACCGCCGAGCAGGAATATGAATCCACCCGCAGTGAAGAAACCCTGAAGACGGTCATCAACACCGATTTCGGCAGGCCCTATTTGCCGCGGGCCAGCATGGAGCAGCGCAAAAGTGAATTGCTCGAGCAGCGTGCCGAAGATGTCCCTAAACGTTCGGTACCGGATGGCGTGCAGTTTCTCACCGCGACCGTTGACGTACAGGCCGGTCGCAACAGGCGCTTTGTTGTGCAGATTACGGGTTATGGAAGTATGGGTGAGCGCTGGATAGTTGACCGTTACAACATCCGGCATTCGCTGCGCTGCGACGGCAACGGGGAGAGCATTCAGGTGGACCCGGCGAGCTATCCGGAGGACTGGGATCTTTTACTCACCGACGTCTTTGATAAAACGTGGCCGCTCGCGTCTGACCCGTCAAAGGGCATGCGGCTTATGTCGATGGCTGTGGACTCCGGGGGCGAGGACGGCGTGACGGATAATGCCTACAAGTTCTGGCGAAGATGTCGCCGCGAGGGGCTGGGTAAGCGTATCTATCTCTTCAAGGGTGACAGCGTCAGGCGTAGCAAACTTATCCAGCGAACATTTCCTGATAATACGGGCAGATCAACGCGTCGCGCACAGGCGACGGGGGATGTGCCTCTTTATCTTCTCCAGACCGATGCCCTCAAAGACCGTGTGAATAATGCGCTGTGGCGGGATTCACCTGGCCCAGGCTATGTGCATTTTCCCGCCTGGCTGGGCAGCTGGTTCTATGACGAACTGACGTATGAGGAACGCTCGAATGAAGGGAAGTGGAGTAAGCCCGGGCGGGGCGCAAACGAAGCATTCGACCTGCTCGTTTATGCCGATGCGCTCGCCATCCTTAGTGGTTACGAAAAAATCAAATGGCCGTCAGCTCCTGAGTGGGCACGGCGGGAAACGTGGATCGAGGTCACGCAGACGGAAACTGGCGAAATGCCATCCCCGTCGCCTGCGCCGAAATCAAAATCAAAACCAAAACGCGAGAAGCCCGTAACCGAGCAGGCTAATCCGTGGTCTTCGTCAGGAGGTTGGGTGTGAATCCAGCAGATATTCAAAACATGATCGACCGCTACGCCGCAGCCGAGCTGTCTGTTCTGGAGGGTAAATCAATCACTTTCAACGGGCAGCAGATGACGCTCGAAAACCTGTCGGAAATCAGAAAAGGCCGTCAGGAATGGGAGCGCCGACTGGCAACGCTCAATAATAAACGCCGCGGGCGACCCGGCTACAGGCTGGCGAGGTTTGGATGAGTTTTTTAGATGATGCGATTGGCGTGTTTTCGCCAGGCTGGAAAGCCTCACGCCTGCGTGCCCGTGCGGTAATTAAGGCGTATGAGGCGGTTAAGCAAACGCGTACCCACAAAGCCCAGAAAGAAAATCGCTCTGCCGATCAGCTCAGCCAGATGGGGGCGGTTTCACTGAGGCAGCAGGCGCGCTGGCTGGACAACAACCATGATCTGGTGATCGGCGTTTTCGACAAGCTGGAAGAAAGGGTGGTGGGTGCGAAGGGCATCATAGTTGAACCGCATCCGATGCTGAGTAACGGGAAGATCGCTAAAAAGCTGGCCACTGATATCCGCAGAAAGTGGGGCGAATGGTCCGTAAGACCCGATGTCACAACCCAGTTTACCCGCCCCATGCTGGAGCGACTGATGCTGCGAACGTGGCTCAGGGACGGTGAGGTATTTGCTCAGCTGGTTCGCGGTACCGGAAATGGTCTTCAGCCCGTTGCTGGCGTGCCGTTCTGGCTGGAAGCGCTGGAGCCGGACTTCGTGCCAATGAACAGCGATGCCGCCACCCAGCTCAATCAGGGTGTTTTTGTCGATAACTGGGGGCGGCCTAAAAAATATCAGGTCTATAAAAGCCTGCCGGTGTCCGGGCGTCAGTTCGATACCAAAGAGATAGATGCAGAGAACATGCTTCATCTCAAATTCACCCGACGCCTGCACCAGACCCGTGGAACGTCTCTTTTGTCAGGTGTCCTGATGCGGCTGAGCGCGCTGAAAGAGTACGAGGACTCTGAGCTTACTGCAGCAAGAATTGCTGCTGCACTCGGCATGTATATCAAAAAAGGCGACGGACAGAGCTTCGAGTCTGATTCCAGCAGCGATGACCGCGAGCTGATGATTCAGCCCGGGATGCTCTATGACGAGCTGCAGGCCGGGGAAGAAATCGGGATGATTAAATCCGATCGCCCGAACCCTAACCTCGAGTCGTTTCGTAACGGACAGCTGCGTGCTGTATCCGCCGGCAGTCGCCTCAGTTTTTCCAGCACATCCAGAAACTACAACGGCACGTACAGTGCCCAGCGGCAGGAGCTTGTCGAGTCAACCGACGGATATCTGATTCTTCAGGACTGGTTCATCGGTTCAGTGACCCGGCCCATGTACCGGGCCTGGCTGAAGATGGCTATTGCTGCCGGAGAAATCAAGCTGCCGAGAGGCATCGATATGGACTCGCTTTATAACGCGGTTTATTCGGGGCCCGTTATGCCGTGGATTGATCCCGTTAAAGAAGCGAATGCCTGGAAAACCCAGATCCGCGGCGGTGCTGCTACTGAATCCGACTGGATACGTGCCAGCGGTCGCAACCCGGATGATGTTAAGTCACGCCGTAAAGCGGAGGTTGACGAGAACCGTGAACAGGGCCTGGTGTTTGACACAGACCCCGCCAATGATAAAGGAGGCACCAGTGCCGAAGCCAAAGAACCGGGCGCGCCACCGTCCGAAAGCCAGCGTAAAAAGTAATTCGTGGTTCCGCATGCAGGCCAGCAATAAGAGCGAGGCCGACATTTTCATTTATGACGAAATCGGGTACTGGGGCGTAACGGCGAAACAGTTCGTCAATGATCTCCGGGCACTTGGGGACGTCACCCACATCAACCTTTATATCAACTCACCCGGTGGTGATGTCTTCGACGGCATTGCTATCTATAACGCGCTGAAGCACCACGGCGCGGCGATTACCGTTCATATCGACGGTCTGGCCGCTTCCATGGCGTCAGTGATCGCTATGGTAGGCAATCCGGTCATCATGCCTGAAAACACGATGATGATGATCCACAAGCCATGGGGGTTTGCTGGTGGTGACGCGAGCGATATGCGCGACTATGCGGATCTGCTCGACAAGGTTGAATCCGTGCTTATCCCGGCTTATGCGCAGAAAACCGGAAAATCCACAGAAGAAATTGCGGCAATGCTGGAGGACGAAACCTGGATGAACGGCAGCGAGTGCCTTGAACTGGGTTTTGCCGACCAGGTGACACCATCCCTTCAGGCTATGGCCTGTATTCATTCAAAACGTATTGAGGAATTTGAAAAAATGCCAAAAAGCATTCGCAACATGATCACCCCGCCGCGCAACACTACCCAGCGTGACCCAGTTATTACCCAGCCTCCGGCACCGCAGGCAAAAACAGACCCAGCACCGGATGAAAATGCGATCCGCGCGCAGGTAATGGCTGAGCAGAAAGCCCGCGTTAACGCTATCGGCGATCTTTTTGCCATGTTCGGCAATAAACATATGGAACTGCAGAATCAGTGTGTGGCCGACCCTGATTGTTCCGTCGAAAAGGCGAAAGATTTGCTGCTGGCAGAACTCGGTAAAACGGCCACGCCATCCAATAAAACCACCCAGCCGCATATTCATGCGGGCAACGGTAACTTCGTCGCGGATGGTATTCGCCAGGCACTCATGGCGCGTGCCGGGTTCGAAGGTCAGGAGCGGGATAACGTTTATAACGGTATGACGCTGCGCGAGTATGCGCGTATGGCCCTGACAGAAAAAGGCATCGGTGTGGCCAGCTACAATCCGATGCAGATGGTTGGCCTGGCGCTGACCCACAGCACCTCTGACTTTGGCAACATTCTGCTCGATGTTGCGAACAAAGCGCTGATTCAGGGCTGGGACGAGGCGCAGGAAACCTTCGAGCAGTGGACCAAAAAAGGCCAGCTGTCAGACTTCAAAACGGCGCATCGTGTCGGCATGGGTGGTTTCCCTTCTTTGCGACAGGTTCGTGAAGGGGCGGAGTACAAGTACATCACTACCACTGACAAAGGCGAAACTATCGCGCTTGCCACTTACGGTGAAATCTTCTCTGTAACCCGCCAGGCGATCATCAACGACGATCTCAACCAGCTCACAGACGTACCGATGAAGATGGGGCGCGCGGCGAAAGCAACGATTGGCGATCTGGTCTACGCCATCCTGACCAAAAACCCGAAACTCTCCGACGGCAAGGCGCTGTTCCATGCCGATCACAAGAACCTGAGTTCGGGCGCAATTTCCGTGGCCAGCCTGGATGAATCGCGCAAGCTGATGCGTCTGCAGAAAGAAGGGGAGCGTACCCTGAATATTCGTCCGGCCTACATGCTGGTTCCCGTTAGCCTGGAAACCCTGGCGAATCAGACTATCAAGTCGGCCAGTGTTAAAGGTGCAGATATCAATGCCGGGATCGTTAACCCTATCCAGAACTTTGCAGAAGTCATTGCAGAACCACGTCTGGATGAGGCTGATGCGAAAGCCTGGTATCTGGCTGCCGCGAAGGGCACCGACACCATCGAGGTTGCGTATCTCAACGGCGTCGATACCCCTTACATCGATCAGCAGGAAGGCTTCACCACTGATGGTATCGCCACGAAAGTACGTATCGATGCCGGTGTGGCACCGCTGGACTATCGCGGCATGACCAAATCCACTGGTCAGTAAAAAACAGTCCTGACAAACAGATGCCCGTAAGGGCTTTTTTTATACCTGAAACCAGCCCCGTAAGGGGCTGAATGGAGAAATTTATGGCTAAGAACTATGCGCAGGACGGGAAAACGATCCCTCTGGTAAACAGTGGAACAACCGACATTCAGAGCGGCGATCCGGTTGTGGTTGGCAAACTTATCGCTGTGGCGATTACTGATATTCCTGTCGGCGATACCGGGGACGGCATTACTGAAGGGGTATTCCTCCTGCCAAAAGTCCCCGCTGATGCAGTTACTGCCGGGGCGCAGGTGTATCTGAAGGACGGCAAAGTCACGATCGAAGAAACGGATGCCGTTGCCGCAGGTATCGCCTGGGAAGAGGCAGGTGCAAGCACCACCGTCGTTGAAGTAAAGATCAATGCCTAATCCCTTTGACCGGATGGCGGCGCGCATGGACGCGGCCACCATAAAAAAGATGGGAAAGACAGCGATCATCAATGGCAGCAGTTATGACGTTGTTCCCGCTGAGCAGCTCGAGGAAATGGGACCGTTGACGGGGACAGGTACGACGCTGGTGGTTTTCTCTGAGCTTTACCAGCCGCGGCGAAACGACAGTGTCGACTACGACGGTAAGAACCTGACCGTTACCCGCTTTGACATGTTCAATGGAAAACCCCGCATCCATCTCGAATGAGGAGGTGCTATGTCTGTAAAAGGACTGGAAAGGGCTATTCAGAACCTGAACAGCCTCAGCCGCTTAATTGTTCCTGAGGCAACGGCAAAAGCACTTAACCGGGTTGCCAGCAGAACGATAAGCCAAGGCAGCAAAGCTGTAGCGAAAGAAACAAAAGTTGATGATAACCGGAAAACGGGGCTTCCGGTTCGTCTTGTCCGGCAGCGTTCCCGTTTACGCAAAGCGCGTCATGACCGTCCGGTTGCATCGATAAAAATCAACCGCGGTAATCTTCCTGCAATAAAGCTCGGCACGGCACGCGTCAGGCTGTCGCGTAAAAAAGGTGCCAGAAATGGAGCGGGCAGTGTCCTTAAGATCGGACCCTATACCTTTCGCAACGCGTTCATTCAACAGCTGGCGAACGGACGCTGGCAGGTCATGCGGCGCGTAGGTAAGGCCCGTTACCCGATTGATGTGGTCAAAGTTCCTCTGGAGACACCGCTCACAGTGGCTTTCACCTCTATTTCAAAACGCCTTATTGAAAGCGACATGCCAAAAGAACTGTCCGCGGCCCTGAAAAACCAACTGAGGATCCACCTGAAGCGATGAACCGACACAGCGCAATTCGTGCAGCCATTCTGGCAAAAATGAAAGCAGACATCACCGACCCCGTCACCTGGTTTGACGGACGTCCTGTTTTTCTTGAAGAGCAGGATCTTCCTGCCGTTGCTGTTTACCTCTCTGATGCGGAGTACACCGGCGATTCGCTCGATGAGGATTCGTGGCAGGCGGTTGTCCACATCGAGGTATTTCTTAAGGCCTCCAGCCCTGACACCGCGCTGGATTCCTGGATGGAAGAGAAAGTGTATCCGGCAATGGCCTTCATCCCGGGACTGAATGATTTAGTCGAGACGTTCACCCCGCAGGGTTACGACTACCAGCGGGATGATGAAATGGCCACGTGGGGTTCAGTCGATTTCACGTATGTAATCACCTATTCAATTTAAGAGGTACTTATGCCTACTCCAAACCCGCTGGCTCCCGTGAAAGGTGCCGGTACCACGCTTTGGCTATACACCGGAACGGGCAATGCTTTTGCAAACCCGCTCTCGGATATTGACTGGAATCGCCTGGCGAAAATCAAAGAACTCACGCCGGGGGAAATGACCGCCGAATCGTATGACGACACCTACCTCGACGACGAGGACGCCGACTGGAACGCCACCGCCCAGGGGGCAAAATCTGCTGGCGATACCTCGTTTACCCTCGCCTGGAAACCGGGCGAAGAAGGGCAAAAAGACCTGGTCGCATGGTTTATTGACGGCTCAGTGCGCTATTACAAAATCAAATACCCGAACGGTACCGTAGACGTTTTCCGCGGCTGGTGCAGCAGCCTGGGTAAAGCCATCCCGGCAAAAGAGGTTATTACCCGCACAGCGAAAATCACCAACACCGGCAAGCCGGAGCTGGCTGAAGAAAGCGGGAGCCCGAATATCCCAGTCACCGGCGTTACGCTCGATAAAGCCACGGCAAGCGTGGCCGTCGGTGCAACCACAACGCTCAATGTGACGGTTAATCCTGCCAGCGCCTCTGATACCTCGTTCCGCGTGGCAACCTCCGACGGGGCAA
>Ga0308166_1000809_pt1 | contig 37858 bp, 47 predicted proteins | sample PhyCR2_2_FD_202137 | JGI IMG/M metagenome (GOLD analysis project Ga0308166, IMG submission 202137) | Phyllosphere microbial communities from UC Gill Tract Community Farm, Albany, California, United States - DLSLCC.R2 | ecosystem: Host-associated > Plants > Phyllosphere > Unclassified | place...
CACTCCGAAGGGTGTTGAATGGCTGGCAGGACTACTTGCGAGAGAAAACATCAAGGCTGCGTAAAAGGTGTAATTTCTCCACCATTAAACCCGAGAGCCACTTTCACAACGGCTCTCTGCATCACAGAGCATCCTATCGGGTGCTGTTTAATGCAATCAACAAGGAATAAATAATGGCGACTAAAAACAAAGTTGGTCGCCCAAGTAAACTGGCCGAGAGTATCGAAAAGGCTAAAGAATACTTAATGGGCGGCTACAAAACGGTAGAGGACGTTGTCCCGAGCGTGGCTGGCTTAGCCTGTTATCTTGGCATTAGCCGGTCGAGAGCGTATGAATACGCCAAGCAAAACGAAGAGTTTAAGGACACGTTAGACGACATACAAACCATGCAGGAGCGAGGGCTGATAAATAAAGGCCTAAGCGGAGAGTTTAACGCGACGATAACCAAGCTAATGCTGGCCAACCACGGGTATAGCGACAAAGCCGAGATTGATAATAAATCATCCGACGGCAGCATGACTCCCAAGCCAACCACTATCCAATTATTACCCGTTGAGGCTAAACGTGAGTAGCGTACAGCTACCCATGCCAGCCAAACTTGCTCCACTCTTCACCGCTACAAATAAACGTTACCGATGCTCGCATGGTGGGCGAGGTAGCGCTAAGACTCGAACCTTCGCACTAATGACAGCTGTTAAAGCCTATCAAGCCATGATGAATGGCGAGTCAGGCGTAATACTGTGTGCTCGTGAGTTTATGAACTCATTGGAAGAGTCGAGCATGGAAGAGATTAAGCAGGCAATACGCTCAGTACCTTGGCTGGCGGCTAACTTCGATATCGGCGAGAAGTACATTCGAACAATCGACCGCAGTGTGAGCTATGTCTTCGCTGGCCTACGTCATAATCTCGATAGCATCAAATCCAAGGCGCGTATTTTATTGTGCTGGGTTGATGAAGCTGAGACAGTGAGTGAAATTGCTTGGCAGAAACTTGACCCTACAGTGCGTGAGGCTGGGTCTGAGATATGGGTGACGTGGAACCCTGAAATAGATGGCAGCCCGACAGATAAGCGATTCCGTAAAAGCCAACACGATTCAATCATCACTGTTGAGATGAACTACACGGATAACCCGTGGTTCCCTGAGGTGCTTGAGATTGTCCGCACTAAAGACCAGAAGAACCTAGACCCTGCGACATATGCTTGGGTGTGGGAAGGTGCTTATCTCGAAAATTCCGAGAAACAGGTTCTTGCTGGCAAGTACGCTATCGAAGAGTTTGATGATGAACTCTGGAAACAAGCTGACCGGTTATTCTTTGGTGCTGACTTCGGCTTCGCACAAGACCCTAACACTCTCATTCGCATGTTCATGCTCAACAGCCGGCTTTACATCGAATACGAGGCTTACGGTGTCGGCGTAGAGCTAGATGAAATGGCTGAGTTCTACGACTCAATACCCGAAGTAAGGCGCTGGCCCATTAAGGGGGATGCTGCTCGGCCTGAGACAATCAGCTATCTCGGCAGGCAGGGATTCACTATCGATGGAGCAGCTAAGTGGCAAGGCTGCGTTGAGGACGGTATCACCTACCTGCGCGGATTCGAGAAGATAATCATCCATCCTCGCTGCAAGCATACCGCAGAAGAAGCAAGACTTTACTCCTACAAAACCGACCGCATCACGGGCGAAGTGCTACCTATCATTGTTGACGCCCACAACCACTGCTGGGATGCCATACGCTACGGCCTTGACGGTTACATTACGTCAGAAGGCGGAATAGGCACATGGATCGCATTAGGCAGAAAGCGATAATTAATTCCGCGAGGGAATATGTCACGAAAAAACAAAAACCGTCGCGGAAAATCAACGACGGACAGCTATAACAATAAGCCTGCAAGAGTTGGTATGCAGGCTAATAACCAACATGCAGCCAGTAGCTATCTACCCAACTTCACTTCCCGCAACAGAGTTGAGATTGAATGGTGCTACCGTTCGTCTTGGATTATTGGCGCTGCTGTAGACAGCGTCGCCGATGACATGACCCGCAAGGGGATTAGAATCACATCCGAGCTAGACCCAAAAGCGCGTGGAGTGATTGAGAGCCAGTTCGATGCGTTGGAGCTATGGGATAAAATTAACGACGTCATCAAATGGTCTCGCCTCTATGGCGGTGCTGTTGGTTACATTATGATTGAAGGTCAAGACCCATCGACACCTCTTCGGCTAGAGACCATTGGTAAGGGCTCGTTCAAGGGAGTTCTGCCGCTTGACCGCTGGCAGCTTAACCCGAATCTCACAGAGCGCATTACTGAACTCGGACCACACTACACCATGCCGAAATATTACGACTTGGTGACCACTGGCACTGGGTTGCAAGGCTGGAGAATTCACCATTCAAGGTTAATTCGCTTCGATGGCGTAACGCTACCCTATCAGCAGAAGATAACTGAGAATGAGTGGGGAATGAGCGTTGTTGAAAGGATTTGGGATCGCTTAACTGCCTTCGATAGCTCGACAATGGGTGCTGCGCAGCTCATCTACAAGGCGCACCTTAGAACGATTAGAGTTAAGGGGTATCGAGAACTTCAAGCGCTAGGTGGGCCAGCTCTCGATGGCTTCCTAAAACAAATGGATAACATTCGTCATTTTCAGTCCAATGAAGGCCTAACAGTAATCGATGCTTTAGATGAGTTTGAAGCGCACCAGTATTCCTTCGGCGGGTTAAATGATGTCCTGTCTCAGTTCGCAGAACAAATAGCAGGCGCGGTGCAAATCCCTCTGGTTCGATTATTTGGTCAATCCCCCCAAGGATTCTCGACGGGTGACGCTGACCTAGCCAACTACTACGACGGTATTGGGAGTCAGCAAGAGCGCCGTCTGAGAAATCCTCTACGCCGTATCATCGACATTATCAGCCGATCCGAGTTAGGTAAGCCGATAGAGGATGACTTCACCTTTGAGTTTAATCCTCTGTGGCAAATGTCTGACCTTGACCGCTCCACCGTGGCATTGAATACAGTTAACGCACTAAGCACGGCTGTAGACTCCGGCCTGATGACAGTCAAAGCAGGAGCTACAGATTTACGGGAACTCTCTGACATAACAGGTGTAGGCGCTTCAATCACTGATGAGGATATTAGCAATGCAGAGGATGAGCCTCCGCCAAACCTTGGACAAGTCGAGGAAACAGCCCCGGAGCACTCAAGCGGAAACCCGGTACAGAACAAGCCTACGCAGGATAGCGCAAGCAGTGGGCGACATAGTAAGCGGTTCCTACGATGGTTCAAACGATAGCGTTACCGAAATCATGGCGAACCTCGAAGCCTACAGTAATGTGATTGATGGCTGGGCTAATCGTGTCGCTGAGTCCTTTGCTGCCGGAATACTTCGAGAGAATGACCGGCAGTGGCGACAGATGAGTCGAGACATTCACGTCGGGCTAAAAGATATTGTCGATAACGCGCCGATTGGTGATGTGATGCGATCTATAGTCCATGACCAGGTGAAATACATCAAATCGCTACCTCTTGAAGCTGCTGACAGGGTTTACGATATTCAGAATAGAGCGATTCAGGCTGTAGTGAATGGTGAACGGGCTTCGGAATTACAGAAAGAGATTATGCGCTCCGGTGACGTCGCTGAGTCGAGAGCTAAGCTAATCGCTCGGACAGAGTTGGGTCGTGCAAGTGGTGCGCTAACTCAGGCGCGTGCACTATCGGCTGGCTCAGTCGGCTACATCTGGCGTACCGCGCATGATAGTGACGTTAGGCATTCGCATAAAGAAATGGAAGGCAAATTTGTCAGTTGGTATAACCCGCCGACACTGGATGGATTAACCGGCCATGCTGGATGCGTTCCGAACTGTCGATGCTATCCTGAAGTGGTGTTCAAACAACCCGAACAGGTCGCTTAGTCGGCCTTTTTTATGCCTGAAATTCACAGGTGAGAAATGAAATACTTTTTTAATACTCAGCTAGGTAACTCGCGTTTCCAAATGAGCGATGGGGGCATGCTCTGCCGAGACGTTCCTATCGCCCGTACAGGTGAGCAAACCTACACGGCTGATGACTTACCCGATATTGAACCATCCCCAGGTGGATTGATTGTAGTAGAGCGCCACGAAGATGAAGTTTTCAGCGATGAGACGCTGGCCTCGTTTGAGGGCATGAGCATCACGATTGACCATCCCCACGACATCGACGGTTCAATCCTATTCATAAACCCCAACAACTGGCGAGACCTTTCTTTCGGACACGTTCAGAACGTGCGACGTGGTGAAGGTATCAGTGCCGACCTAATTCTTGCTGACCTCGTTGTGAAGTCAGCAGATGCAATCCAAGCCATTGAGGATGGACTCCGCGAAGTCTCCTGCGGCTATGACGCTCATTATGAGCAGATTAGCCAAGGAAGGGCTAAGCAAGTCTCAATCAGAGGCAATCATGTGGCATTGGTCGATAAAGGCCGTGCCGGTTCACGTTGCGCGATAGGAGATAGAGACTCTATGCAACCCAAAAAGAAAGCCGGACTTCTAGCCCTACTAGCTCGGGCCGTGAAAACTGGCGATGCTGACGATATTGCCGAGCTTGCTGAAATGGCAAGTGGCGATAGCGAAACCCCACCAAATTACTCGTTACCACCTAAGAAACCTGAGCAGGAAACACTGACTGGTGATGATGACTCGGCATCGATTAACGCCAAACTCGACAAGCTCATTGAGCTACTTACGCCAAAAACTGGCGATAGCGAAGAAGATGACAAAACGGGTGACTCTGATGATGGCGACAAAGAGAAGTCCGGCGACTCTGATGATGAGGATAAAACCACTGATTCAGAAGATGATGAGGAAGAAGGCCAAGTAACAGGTGATAGCGCCTACCGTGCTGACCTTATCGTGCCGGGCTTCGATATTCCGAAGAAGGCCAAGCCAACCGCATTCAAGCGCGATGTATTGGATGCTGCTGACAAACAGTTAGTGCGTCAAGTAGTCGGTGACTCTGCAATTTCTACGCTGCCGAAACAGGCAGTAGACATGGCTTTTAACGCTGTATCTGAGATTGCTAAATCTCGCAACACTCGCGGCCGCACGACTGACGCTGCGCCGCATTCATCTTCTGTAACCCCTGCATCACTTAACCAAGCTGCTCGCGACTTCTGGTCTAAAAAATAAGGTAACTCTAAATGACATCATATCTATACCGGATGCCTGCGGGCATTGCCGGGGCTATTTCACGCCCGCACGATTTAACCACTGAGCCAGTAATTCTGGACGAAACCAACCTATTCGCAGCCTACGGCCTGCCGGGCAAATACTCTGGCGATAACTTTGTGCCATTAACGGCTACCGACACAGCCACGTCAATCGCTGGCTTCTTGGTGCGCCCATACCCAACCACCTCGGCTGCTGACTTTTCTCGCAACGTTACCTCTGGTGGCAATCAGCAAGGCGACGCACTGAAGCGTGGTTACATCACGGTGAATATCGGCGGTGACGCTACTGCGATCACTAAAAATTCACCGGTCTACTTCGACCTATCAGCAGGGGCATTGACTGCTACCGCGCCAGCAGAAGGCGTGACCACTGTTATCGAAATTCCAAACGCTGTGTTTACTGGTGCAGGTGATGCTGACGGTAACACTGAGCTGGCTTACAAGATTTAAGGACTGATTACCTATGCAAACATTTGACCGCGCGACCGTTGATTCAACTGGTGCGTTTCTGGTGGGCGAACTTGAGCGCCTAGACCAAACTCTGAACCTTCCATTGGCTGCGTTTACCTATACTCGAGACATCCAGTTTCGTGAAGATGTATCTATTGCTGATGATATTTCATCTTTCACCAATACTAACTTTGCTGCGTCGGGTACAGGTGGTAAGCCGAATGGAAAAAACTGGATCGGCAAAGATTCAACCGCTATCGCTGGCGTAAACCTTGATATTCAAAAGCAAGGCTTCCCACTCCAATTATGGGGTCAAGAGCTGGGTTGGACAGTAATCGAGCTTGAAGCTGCTGCAAAGGTTGGGCGTCCAATCGATACGCAGAAGTACGAAGGGATGCAACTGAAATGGAACATGGATGCCGATGAGCAAGTTTATATCGGCGATGACAATCTGAATGCTAAGGGGCTACTGACCTTGTCTGGCATTGCTACCACTGCGGCCACCAAAACATGGGCAACTTCTACTGCTGATGAAATCCGCGATAGTGTTAATTCCATCCTGACAACAGCATGGAAAAACTCTGCTTACTCCATGGTTCCGACTGACCTGTTGCTACCTCCAGAGCAATACGCACTGTTAGGGTCAATCATCGTGTCGTCTGCGGGTAATCAGTCATTACTAACCTACCTCAGCACTAACACCATTGCGTACCACAACAACGGTATCCCGCTGAACATTAAGCCCGTCAAATGGCTGAAGGGTCGTGGAGCGAAAGGCACTGACCGTGCTCTGGCATACACCAACGATAAGAAGTATGTTCGCTTCCCGATGGTGCCTCTGCGCTCAATCCCTGTCCAGTATCGTGGACTTTACCAACTGGTAACCTACTACGGCAAACTGGGTGCGGTAGAGCCAGTGTACAAAGAGACGCTTGCCTACATGGACGGCATCTAAAGAGGTGAGGCATGAGCAACAATCAGTCGTTGCCAGATGCTGACCAATTCCGAAAAGACTTCCCGCAGTTCGCAGACACAACAAAGTTTCCTGATTCACAAATCAACTTCCGACTTACGCTTGCCGACACGCTGTTATCTGAAAAGTTAACGGGCGTTAAGCTATTCCCGTATTTCGCAGAGTTGTTTGTGGCGCACTACCTGACATTGTATGCCGCTGATTCGGCGGCTTCACAGACAGGCGGGGCGACAGGTTCAACCAGTGGTGTGGTTTCGTCTAAGTCAGTGGACAAGGTATCGGTGTCGTTCGATAACGGTTCGACCCTTAGCCCTGATGCGGGATTCTGGAACTACACCCGGTATGGTGCTGAGTTCTGGCAACTTATCGGCATGTTCGGAATGGGAGGTCGGCAACTATGAAGTCTGGTTTAACTATCCGTGTAGACCTAAGCGGGAAGATACTGCAAGCACTGAAAGAGGTTGGTAAGAAGGACGTTCTGGTCGGAATCCCCGAGGGAAAAAGCGATCGCGAGGATTCTGACATTGGTAATGCTGCGATTGGCTATATCAACGAGAACGGTTCACCTGCTCAGAACATTCCCGCCCGGCCTCATTTAGTGCCGGGTGTTCGCAAGGCTCAGTCTGAAACGCTCCCTCTGCTCAAGTCTGCTGTTCAGTCCATCCTAATGGGTGATAGTAGTGCGGCTAATCGAGACTTGAATCAGGCCGGCTTCCTAGCAGCCAATACTGTGAAGATGTACATCAGGGATGCTGGTTTCGTTCCGTTATCTCCTGTGACTATTACTAAGCGGTTGCGCAAAGGAAGGACAGGAGACGCACCTCTGATTGATACAGGTAAGTATCGAGACTCAATCACCTATGTCGTGAGGGATAAAGATGCCAACTCTTGACGTTAGTGAGGTACTTCTCTCGCCCGAGTTCATGGACACCACTCTAGTTTGTACGCGCTCAGCGCAAACGACAGACGATGATGGGTTCACAAGCAATACAACATCAAAGCTACCCTTTGCGGGCGTGGTGACGGTCGATAAGTCGCTTGAGAACGCAAGGCTTGAGGCGGGGCAAGTGGTTCGTGGCGCGATACTGGTCATCACCAAATTCACGCTAACCGAAGGCGCGACAGATACCGATGCCGACGTAGTGACATATCGTGGCCGCGATTATCGCGTGTCATTCGTGGATTACTACACCGAGTACGGTGCTGGATTCGTTCAGGCTCACTGTGAGCTACTTCCTTTCGACGGAGGTCCTGCAAATGGCATCTGATTCGACACAGGCTGGCTATCTCACAGAGCAAAGCACTGATGCGGTATATGGCGAGGACTTGGACCGATTACTGAGTCGCTGGTTTCGTGGGGTAAGTGGTTACGATGCCAAAATGGTTAAACCACGCTGGCAGCAGACCCAAGCAGCACTCCCTCCTGTAACAGCCGATTGGTGTGCATTCGGTGTAACGGGTGTGCGCGGAGACTTCTCGGTTGCCATGGAAACTGTCGATTCAGAGTCGGATAACTTGCTTCGGCACGAGTCGATTGATTGTCTTGCTTCATTCTACGGACCTAACGGTATGTCTATGGCCTCCATCTTCCGTGATGGTAGTTCGGTCGAGCAAAACAACGAAACTCTCAAGGATGCTGGTATGACGCTCTATAACGTGGGCGACATTATCAACTTCCCTGAGCTAATCAATAACCAGTGGGTGCGTCGCTATGACGTATCAATCACTGTTCGTCGGAAAGTGACGCGCAATTTTGCGATCCGCTCCATCAAATCAGCAGAAACAAAACTCTTTGGAGATTAATTATGGCACAGGGTCTACCTGTCTCTAATGTCGTGAATGTTGACATCATCATGTCACCGTCTGCGGCAACGGGTCGTAACTTCGGCTCGTTACTTATCTTAGGTACATCAACCGTCATTCCCATCACTGAGCGAGTGCGCTTGTACTCATCCCTAGATGACATCGGCAATGACTTCGGCGTATCCAGCCCGGAATATTTGGCGGCTACACCGTTCTTTGGTCAGTCACCCAAACCGACTCAGGTTTACGTCGGACGCTGGGCGAAAACTCTGGCCACGGGTGAAACGGGTGAGGCTGAAACCGCGCTGCAAGCTGTTAACGCTGCATTAGGGTACACCAACTGGTACGGCCTTGAACTGGCAGATAGCGACACGATTTCTGATGCAGATATTCTGGCTGTGGCAGGAGCGATTGAGGCATCAACCGTTAGCCGCGTGTTCGGGGTGACGACGGCAGAACCTGACGCACTGGTTTCAACTGCAACTGATGATATTGCAGCGAAACTAAAAGCCGCTAACTACTCTCGCACTTTCGTTCAGTACTCAACGTCAAGCAAGTACGCATCTGCCTCACTGTTCGGTCGCGCTTTCACTGTGGACTTCACGGGTAACAACACCGCCATCACGCTGAAGTTTAAGCAAGAGCCGGGTATCACCTACGAAGCCCTGACGACCAGCCAAGCTGCGGCGCTGGACAGCAAAAACTGTAACGTTTACGTCTACTACGCGAATGACACGGCTATCATCCAGCAGGGTGTTATGGCTAACGGTGATTTCTTTGATGAGCGCCACGGCCTTGATTGGCTGCAAGACTACATTCAGACCAACCTGTTTAACTTACTCTACACGTCTACGACGAAGATTCCGCAGACTGAAGCAGGTGTCACACGACTAATCACTAACGTTGAAAGCTCTTTGGAGCAGGCGGCGAATAACGGTTTAGTTGCACCCGGTGTATGGAATGGTGGGGATTTAGGACAAATCAGCTCAGGCGACACACTGACCAAAGGCTACTACGTTTACGCAACACCACTCACTCAGCAATCACAGGCCGACCGAGAAGCGCGTAAGTCACCACTTATCCAGTGCGCAATCAAGTTAGCGGGTGCAATTCACTACGCTGATGTGCAAGTCAACGTTGTCCGTTAAGGGGAAATGAATGTCAACTTATAGCTTTATGGACGTATCAGCGTCCTTAACGGGTGTAACGGGAAGTATCGATCTAGGGTATGGCTCAGCCAACTCTGAAGAAGGTATTACCGTTACCATGACCGAAAACAAAAACACCATGACGGTAGGTGCCGATGGTGAGGTTATGCACTCTCTTCATGCAGGCAAAAGCGGGACCATTAGTGTTCGTTACCTGAAAACCTCACCGAAGAACAAGCAACTGTCTCTTGCCTACAACGCGCAAAGCCAGTCCTCTGCAACATGGGGGAATAACATTATCGTTATTCGTAACCATGCATCAGGTGACATCACCACGGCTCGCTCTGTCGCATTTCAAAAGCAGCCTGACCATGTGAACGCTAAAGACGGCGGAACGGTCGAGTGGGTGTTTGATTGCGGCAAAATCGATGAAGTGCTAGGCACGTTTTAAGGAGTAAATCATGCAGTTTGAATTAAAAGGCCAACAGTACCGCACCACTAATATGGATGTATTCACCCAGTTCAAAGTGGCGCGCAAGTTACTCCCGGTATTGGCAGGGATGGTTTCAGACCTGAACGTCATCAAAGATGCTGCCGGCAATCAAGAAAAAGTGATGAGCGCGGTTGAATCGGTGCTACCGAAAGTTGCTGGGGCGTTAGCTGATATGTCGGACGATAGCGTTGATGCGATTATCAAGCCCTGCCTATCAGTCGTATCGCGCCAGAACGGCTCCAACTGGACCAGCCTGATTAACAGTGGCCAGCTAATGTTTGACGACATTAACCTACCAACCATGCTGCAAATCGTCGGAAAAGTCATTGGGGAGAATATTGGTGATTTTTTGCAAGAACTCCCCGCCAGCGAGACGCAAACCCTGCCAGCGGCCTAACCCTCGATACACTTTCAGATGGTCTTGATTACCTACTTCGCCCTGTTGATGAAGGGCTTTGTCATTACATAGCGCTTAAAGACGGATCATTGAATCTCTATGACGTTGCGCTAATGAACGACTACTTAGACATGAAAGCGGATAACGAAATGCGCATACAGCGCTGGAGAGAGGCAAATGAACGCTGAAACAATTCAAGACTTCCTTGTCTCTCTTGGCTTTCAAGTAGACCAATCAGGGCAAAGGAAATTTGAGCAAACGCTGGTTAGTGTTGCTGCTAATACCGTGAAGATGGCAACTGCTGTAGAGGCATCAGCTTTAACAGTCGTTGCGTTTACCGCGAAGATCGCCTCTGGCCTTGATAATCTTTACTGGTCTTCACAACGGACAGGCGCAAGCGTCTCAGGTATTCAGGAAATTGGTTATGCAGCCTCACAGATGGGCGGTACGGTTGAAGGTGCTAGGGGTTCGCTTGAGTCACTGGCGCGGTTCATGCGTAACAATCCGGGCGCTGAGGGATTTCTTAATCGTCTAGGTGTGCAAACCCGCGATGCTAGCGGCAATATGCGGGATATGTCAGCCATCTTCACGGGCGTCGGGCAGCGTCTCAGCAACATGCCTTACTAACGAGCTAATCAATTCGCTCAGATGCTAGGTATCGATGAGAACACCCTGATGGCAATGCGTCGGGGCCTAGGAACCTTCTCCACGCAATACACTCAGATGGCTAAGGCTATCGGCTACAACGCTGACACCGCTGCTCGACAGTCTAACCATTTTATGACTAGCCTTCGCTTATTTGGGCTTATGGCTGGCATGGCGCGAGACAAAATCGGTTCTACTCTTGCCGGGGGCCTCGCTGGGTCAATCGACAACTTGCGCCGACAAGTCGTGAATAACTTCCCTCGCATTGAGCAGACCATCACATCGGGCGCTAACGGGTTAATGTGGGTTGCGACCATATTAACCAGAGTCGTTCTTCGGTTAGTCGATGGTGTAGGAAATGTTCTTGATTGGTGGGATAAACTCGACAGCGGAACCCGAAAGCTCATCGAGGTTATTGGTGGGTTAGTCGTTGCGTGGAGATTACTTAACAGTGTATTTATGATGTCGCCTATTGGTCGAGTCATAGCGCTAGCAACAGCCATTGCCTTGCTGTTCGAAGATTATCAAACATGGCGAGAAGGCGGTCAGTCTCTTATTGATTGGGCCAAGTGGAAGCCTGAAATTGATAGTGCTGTTAAAGGTGTAAATAGTCTAAAGAATAGCGTTCTTGGGCTATTTGGTATCGACCCGAAAAAGTGGACGGCTCAGTGGGACTTTTCAAACCTGATGACCAATCTTGGCGACTTTGGGAAGATGCTTGATTACATCTCACAAATGCTAAGCGCCATAAAAGATGGTCGATGGAAAGATGCCTACGCTGCCGGAAAAGAGCTTCTTAACCAGCGCAGCAGCACCACTCAGGATGCGTTGCCGGGTGTTACATCAAGTGCGCTTAAAGCAAGAGCTATTGTGGACCAGACTGTTGAGCGTGGATTGAGTTGGGTAACAGGCAAATCTCTACCTGACCGGCACAATAATCCGGGTGATATACGCAATACGAACGGTGTTGGATTTAGGGTTTTTGATAGTGCCACAGAAGGCTGGCAGGCAATGCGCAATCAACTGATGCGCTACTTCACCGGAAAGACTACTGGTCGAAACCTGCAAACGATTAGTGACATAATCAAAACTTGGGCTCCATCCACCGAAAACAATACCAGTGCTTATATTGCCTCAGTGTCGAAGGCAATGAATATCAGCCCTCAAGCAGCCTTAAACCTGAACGACCCAACAACCATGGCTAATCTCATGCAGTCCATGGCTAGGCATGAGGGGTACAGCCAGTGGAACAGTCCTGTGGCTCGTCAGGTTGCTGGGGCGACCCTAAATCAAGAAACGGTAATCCATATCCATGAAGTCAATAACCCCCGCGAGGCTGGTAATGTTGTCGCAGAGCGTCAGAGTCAGGTCAACTCACGGGCTGCTCAGCAACTATCAGGGAGGAATAGTTAATGGATTTTCTCTCAGTCCTGTTACACCAACGTACTAGGAAGATAGACAACATTATCCCTGATGTCGTTATCACTGAGCGACATTCGGATATGCTGGAAATCACTGAGCATCCGGTCGAGCGACCAACATCCATGACGTCGAGTACCGATGGCGGGACGGGTTTTGTCTCTGACCATGCCTACCGACGACCCTCTGAACTGGTTATGGAAATAGGTTTTTCTGGTGGTGGGAGCCTAACTAACCTACTTGATACGTCGAAGGTTGGCCTTTCATTGGGGACTAGTCCTCGGGAAATGTACGATAAGTTACTTGCTTTGCAGCGCTCACGTGAGCCGATGGATGTGGTGACCGGTAAGCGTATTTACAGCAACATGCTTATTCGGTCACTCGATGTTACCACCGATAAAACCTCTGAGAATGTGCTGATGGTGACCGTGACATTTCGTGAAGTCATCGTTACGCAGTCAAAAACAATCACCGTAGCCAGCAAAGAGAATATGACACTGGGAGCCAATACCAGCGCCGTGCAGTCTACGGGAGTAAAAGCACCGGTTGCCGCCAATAGATCAGTTGTAAATACCCTCACATCCCCATTCAGAAAATAGGCTGACTATGACCACGACAGTATTGCCACTGGTTCCCGAGAATCAGGAGTTTGACGCGTCCATCAATAACACGAATTACAAGTTCAAGATTATCTGGCGCGGGGCATTTTGGTGTATGGACTTAATGGATTCATCGGGTACAGCCATTGTTAGCGGTATTCCCATGGTGTCTGGTGCTGACTTGCTAGGTCAGTATCAGCACCTATCGCTTGGTTTCTCTCTGTACGTTATTGGGAACGATGGACTAACCGACCCGACTCAGTATGACCTCGGGATTAACAATAAACTTTGCGTGGTAACGGAGTAAATATGTCAGCTAATTGGATGCGCCATTTTGAAATTCAGGTTTTCGACAAAGACGGAAAGGGTATCAGCCTGACTGACTTGAAGGTAACTTTTGAGATTCAGAAACAGCCAGCAACCATTTTTAACGGCTTCGTTGGTAACTTCAAAATTTATAACCTGTCATCAACCACGCAAAACATTCTGCTGTCGCAAGAGTTCACCCGAATCAGGGTTATCGCTGGCTACAAAGGGAATCCTGACCAGTTTGGTAATTACCCTGACGAGAACATCGGTTTGATATTTAATGGCGACATCCGATTCTCTATCGCGGGACAGGACAATATCACCGACTCATGGATATTGTTGCAGTGTATCGATAGCTGGGAGGGCCATCTAAAAGCGGCGGTAAGCACGACTATCGCGGCTGGATGGAAGTTTGACGATGTATTCCGTGTTGCGATGCAAAGTTATGAGCCTTATGGAATCACCGCAGGAGAGGTAACAGTTTTTCCCGATACAGTATTTCCCCGCGCTAAAACGCTTCATGCCTCAACGAATGAAATCATTAATGACCTTGCTAGACAATGTGACGCGCACTGGTGGTACGAAGACAATAAGGTGCATATCGTCAAAGAGTCGAAGCCTATCGATAACCTAGTGGTGCTAAACGCTGATACCGGCCTAATTGGTAGACCACAGCAGACGATGGGCGCTGGCGTTAACGTGCGCTGCCTGATTAACCCGAATATCAAGCTAGGTGGACTCATTCGCTTAGATCAAGGTTCGGTATATCGCACTGCTCTGACAAATGAGCAGATTGGAAAATCACCTGCGCACATCGACACAATCGAGCAGAATGGCAATGTATATGTTAAAGGGTTACCGGGTGGCGCAGGGTCGCAACCGGCTGCAATAAATACCGATGGCGATTACTTCGTGGGCAGTATTGATTATACTGGTGATACACGGGGGCAGAACTGGTATATGGATCTGCTTTGTCTGGCTAAAAATGCGAAAGAATTAGAGTCGCAGGGAACACTGAACAAGGTGGGGTAATGAGGCGTATTGTTATTGGAGCTATCTTTCTTTATTCGGGAAGTGTATTTGCAGCAACACAGTGCGGACCTTTTTTTCTAAAGGGAGAATCTGATGGCTTGATGCATATCAACGGGCAGGCGCCACAAACGCAAAAAATGACCTTTCTCAACAAGAAAGATGATTTTGATAACGTCAAAATGCAATGGATGCTACCCGACCCGAAAATAGGGCGCTGGCTAGGCTTGGACTACATCAAGCGTGACGGTAAAGCTATCCTAAACGTCGAAGTCGTCCGCGTGAACATGGACGAGCCTCGTCAGTTCTGGACGTATGATTGTGTGAGAGTTAAGTAGCCCGATTATCAGTTCTTAAATATGCAAATTAATAAATAAGAAACTACTAGGAAAACGAAAAGCCTCCAAAAGTTGAAGCCTTCCTTTCTTGGCTTGTAATCACCATCTGTTCCACTTGCAAGCGAGTTAGGATGGTTTCTCTTTCCGTAGCCTGTAGACCACGATAACCCTGTTCCGGGAATTCCTATCGTCGTTTTAACACCACGTTTACTTATGTTGGTCGTAGCTCCGTTACGCCCAATGGAGGTGCTTACTCCGCTCTTGCTTATGTTTATGGCAATACCTGGAGCTATGCGTATTTTCTTTCTAAATCTAAAGCCCATAATTGACCTCGATAATAGGGTTAACGCTTATTTTTGTGGGTAGTTTTTCAATACTTCTTTTTCGATCATCTGAATTTTTTCAGCAATTTCATTCACCCATTTCTGCATTTTTTCAGGTGATTGTAGTTCGTCTACAGTAGGGGTCTTAGTAGGTTTTATTTCAGGTGTCGATAAGTAATCTTCTAAAATCCTAACGATCTCTGAATTGAGCGATCTGCCGTTTTTCTTTGCCACTTCTTGAAGTTTTTCTTTTAGTTCAGCTGGCATTCTTACGCCGTAAGGTGCGATATCTCTAACTTTCATGAGTCCCCCTAAAAATCTCTACACAATGTAATCATTATGGAGTTGACATTCTATGCTCACGATGTATTATTTGTGTAATGACTACACGATGAAGTTAAAGTGAGGTGTTTATGAATAAGGTTAGTAATATTGCCCCGACAGGAATCAGATTTCCTGACTATCTGAAAGATATGTTGAAAAAAGTAGCTAAGGAGGAGGGTCGGTCATTAAATAACGAAGTTATTAAGCGATTGGAAAGGAGTTTGAAGGATGATGGATTTATCAGAGCATAGAAACAACGAAGCCCCAATGGGTGCAACCACTGAGGCTTCTAATTTGTCAGCAACTACTAAGGAACCAACAATGAAGATCATAGCAAAAGAAAACCAAGAGTTCACCATTTTCCGTTTTGGTGACAGTGAAATTCGCGTAATCAACAAACGGGGTGAGCCATGGTTTGTTGCTCAGGACGTTTGCTCTACACTTAAAATCCAAAACGTTACTCAAGCCTTGGAAAGACTGGATGATGATGAACGGTCTATGTTTAACATAGGGCGTCAAGGTGAGGCCAATATAGTGAGCGAATCCGGCATGTACACCTTAGTCCTTCGCTGCCGTGATGCCGTTAACAAAGGGTCAGTACCTCATAAGTTTCGCAAATGGGTGACTGCTGAGGTTTTACCATCCATTCGTAAAAATGGTAACTATGAGGTTTCACGTTCTCGCAAAAGCACCACAGAAGAAAGAACACCTCTTCGTGATGCGGTAAATATGTTGGTGAGTAAAAAGCATCTGATGTACCCAGAGGCCTATGCGTTAGTTCATCAACGTTTTCAGGTAACAAGTTTTGAGCAATTAACGCCTGAGCAAATCGAACCCGCTATCGAGTATGTACACAGCATTATTCTAGAGGGAGAGCTGCTGTCGAGAGACGATAAACAAATTGCATTACCGCTAGCTTACCCTATGTCTTTTTACGATCAGTATCGCCATGTGATTAAGCCGACAGAATTAAAGGCCCCGTGGACATACGCAGCAAAACATTTAATACCTAACGGTGATAACCCTAACCCACTAGGGCGCATTCTTACTCAATTAAAAGACTTTGGTTATGAAATTGAGGCGGCGAGATTCCAGCTACTGTCTTTGCAGCATCATATCGAAATCATGCAGCATAAATTTGAATCAATCGAGCGGGCGGTAATGCGCTGATTTAGATTGCGCCTTTAGTCCAATAAAGCATAAAAAACCCGCTTAAATGCGGGTTATATGAGAGGAAATTTAATGATAGTTAATGACTTAGTCATAAAAATACCAGGTCCTTATATGGATAGAATTAGAACGGCAGTGCGGTTATTGCAGTGCGGTTTTCTTCTGCTATTAAACTACGAAATGTCGATGGTTATACCGAAGGCTTCACTATCAACGGATAAACGTTGATATCAGTTTAATTTCGCATATGGAATCCTGATATTTGATCAGTTATTGCCCGATTACTCGGGCTTTTTCTGGTCAACTGGAGTCCACCTAAGTTAACTGACGTCCACGAAATAACTCGAACTAGCTTGATAAAACATTTGTTTTAGTATTAAACTGATATTAACTCGACACTAGTGTCAGTTTAATTCATCTGATTCATCAGGTGTTTCAGCCGTTATGCTAATGACGGATTAAGTTGGAGAGTAAAAATGAAAACCTTAAGATGCATGGCCTATCAACAGGATGGGGTTTACATAGCCGCATGTCTTGATTTGTCTCTTGCAGCTCAAGCTAATACCATTGAAGAAGCAATGAGTAAATTAGAGAGTCAGGTTGATGATTACATTAGCGAAGCATTAGAAGATAAGGCTCACGCCAGAGAACTATTATCCCGAAAAGCCCCTTTCAGTATGTGGGTTAAGTATTGGATAGTCGCTGGCAAGTTACTTTTCTTGAAAAAAAGCAATGTTAGCATTTTTTCTGAAAACTGCCCCAAAATGGCCTAGGGGCTTACAGATATGTTTGGTAGAAAATTAACGCCACTGAAATACAGTGAAGTAGTTGGGGCTTTGAAGCAATTAGGTTTCGAAATGAAACCAAAAGGTTCTACCGCACATGAGAAGTGGGTTAAGGTAACCGAGTCTGGCAAAAAGGTGGTTACAGTAGACAAGCATGTGGCGCCTTTTGCAGGTGACTTAATAAAATACATGGCTAATCAGGCAGGGATAAATCACAAAAAATTTCATGCTTTGTGTAAAGGCGACTGTACTGTGCAAGACATTTATCCTCAAACTACTTAATTTTCTCCGAACACATCAAGCCACCTACGGGTGGCTTTTTCATATCTACTGACCCGCTTCGGCGGGTTTTTTATTGGAATAAATATGCCCGTACAGCTCAATTCACAGACCGGAAGCAGTGAACAGGTTGATGAGACACTACGCCGGAAAACTTCAGCTAGTGTGCGCGTATCAATGCCCGGAATCATTCAGTCGTTCAACGCTGAGAATTGCACAGTAACCGTCCAGCCAGCGATTAGCGGATGGGGGCAGGATGGTGCGGGGAACCTGGTATCGAAAGACCTTCCGCTACTTCAAGACTGTCCTGTAATATTCCCGCGCGGTGGCGGAGTGTCGATAACATTTCCTCTTAGTAAAGGTGATGAATGCCTGATTATGTTTGCTGACCGTGGCATCGATTTCTGGCATCAATCAGGCGGCATCAACAAGGCGGTAGATGACAGGATGCATGACCTTTCGGATGCGTTTGTTATACCTGGCCCGACCTCTAACCCGAGAGTGCTGAAAGGTGTATCGACGGATAGTATTCAGATTCGCACTGACAGTGGCGCGCATTTCATCGAGCTAACACAATCTGGCGCGGTAAATATCACTGCCCCGACTATTACACTCAACGGGAATGTTCAGGTTAACGGCTCCGTGTCCTCAACTGGCGATATGAAGGCCGGAAGTATCAGCGTTCAGTCGCATACCCACACTGGCGTTCAGTCCGGTAGCTCAAGCACAGGTAAGCCACAATGAGATACAGACGCGAAACAGACGATGGTGACTACTCCTTTGGGCAGGGTGACGCAACATGGCTGACGAATTCACCGGAAGCAGTCGCACAGGCCATCAAGACTCGATTTCTACTTTGGCGGGGTCAATGGTTCCTCGACACCACAGAGGGCACTCCATGGATTCAGTCAGTTCTCGGCAAACAGAAGCCAGAAGTCTACAGTATGGCGATTAGGCAGCGAATCCTTGAAACGCAAGGAGTCAGCTCGATAACTGACTTTGATACCACGTTAAACTCAAGCTCTCGCCGCGTCATCTTCACAGCAACCGTCGAAACTATCTACGGAACAACCACAGTAACCTCGGAGGCGTAATGGCCTTAGATTTAGACACTCTCGGCTTATCGGCAACGGTAACCGCTGAGGGGATAAGTGCGCCCGATTATCAGACCATCCTGACGACGATAACAGGCTATTTTCAGCAGATTTATGGTACTGATGCTTACCTAGAGCCTGACAGTAAAGACGGGCAAATGGTTGCATTGGTTTCTCTGGCTATTCACGATGCCAATAACACCGCTATCGAGTGTTATAACTCATTTAGCCCGACAACGGCGCTATCTGATGCATTGAGCCGTAACGTGAAGATAAACGGGATTAGCCGTAAAGCCGCGGTGAATTCAACAGTAGACCTAACGCTTACCGGTACGGGCGGGACCACAATTACCAACGGTTCAGTTAAGGATGCTAATGGCGTTATCTGGAATCTCCCAACTACAACGACAATTCTTACAACTGGCACGGTAACAGTAACTGCCACCTGTAATCAGAGCGGCGCGGTGTCGGCGTTAGCGGGAAGTGTGACGAAAATAAATACTCCTACTCTTGGATGGGTGTCAGTCACAAACGCATCAGAAGCAACAGTAGGCCGATCAATGGAAACGGATGCCGAGCTAAGGATTAGGCAAGCACAGAGCGTCGCATTATCAAGCCTCACACCGTTCGATGCGTTAGACGGCGCGATTGCTAATGTCACAGGCGTAACGAGACACAAGCTCTATGAGAACGATACTGAATCGAAAGATAGCAATGGCCTACCAGCCCACTCCATAGCGGCCATCGTTGACGGTGGTGATGTAAACGTCATTGCGGAAACCATTCGTTCAACTAAGGGGCAGGGTGTCACAACGTACGGTTCAACTACGATAACGGCCTACGATAAATATTCAAATCCGCATCCGATCGCTTTCTCTCGCTCAACCGAAGTGCCAATTACGGTGAATATCACTCTGCTGGCCTTCACTGGGTATAACACGGTTATTGGCACGCAAATTCAGCAAGCTATAGCCAATTACATCAATGGTCTTGGCATTGGTAACAGCGTTTATCTGGGGCGGTTATATTCTGCTGCGAACCTCTCAATCGGCGCTGATAGTACCAACATCAACTACTACGACGTCACTGATATGCAGATTGGTCGGGGCGGCTCTAGGACTGCAGGTAACGTTAAAATAGCTTTCAACGAATCAGCAACTTGCACAGTGGACGACATAACCTTAACGGTGAGCTCATGAGTAAATACATAGAGCTGATTTCGAACTATCACGCGAGTAAGCCGCTTTTCTTCCAACATATCGACTTATCTACCCGACCATTAATTGATGTGAACGCCTCGCTGGATAATCTGGTCACAGCTTTTGATATTGATAACGCTGTCGGTAAGCAGCTGGATATTTTGGGGGAATGGATAGGGCGCACACGAATAGTTAGTCAGCCCATCTCAGGCGTGTACTTTTCATGGGACACAGACGGGTTAGGGTTAGACCAAGGAGTATGGCAAGGCCCCTATGACCCTGACTCAGGGTTTACGAGCCTATCGGATGATACACACCGAATAATCCTTAAGGCGAAAATAGCGATAAATAACTGGAACGGGCAGAACGGAACATTACCGGATATTCTCGATGATGTCCTGGCAGGTTCAGGGGTATCAATGCAGGTCGTAGATAACCAAGATATGTCAATCAGCATATTAATACTTCCTGAAATTGAGTTTGCCAACGTTTCACTGGAGTTGATTAGCGCGGTTAAGCAGGGTTATCTCACCGTCAAGGCGGCAGGGGTAAGAGTAAAGGAAATGGTGATGCCATCAGACGGCTCCCGTCTTTTTGCATTCGATACAGACACACAATATTTAGCTGGTTTCGACCAAGGTTCATGGGATGAGGTAGTAAATAATGGCAACTAATGATTTTAAACCGTTTGCTGTGGGTTCTAATGCCAATGTGATAAGCCAGACTGATTACGAGGCTTTGTCGGCACTTTCGTCTGGATTTCAGGCTGGGAAGGCTTCAAGTGCGCAAGTAAATAAGGCCCTTCGGCAAGGTACTATGATAGCGAGCGTGATTGCTCAATTTATATCAGATAGCACTGGTTCGGATGTTCTAGATAACGGGGACCATCAGCAGATATTGAGTAATCTACTTCTCGCTTTATCTGCTGAGGGGTCAAGACTACCTGTGGGGGTCCCTGTTCCTTGGGGTAGTAACACGCCACCTAAAGGATGGATAGCGTGCTCAGGTCAGAGCATAACACAGGATCAGTATCCGAAGCTTTTTACTATTTACGGAAATAAACTACCTGACTTACGGGGGCAGTTTATCCGCGGTTGGGATAACGCAGCGAATATCGATAATGGAAGGGCAATTCTATCAAAGCAAAGTCATGCAATGCAGCCCATAACCGCTTATTTTGGAATTCCCGGATCAACGTATAGCGGTGCTATTACGCGATTAAGTCAAACAGCAGCTTGGATGCAAATTGGTAGTCAGACAGCAACAGATATATGGAATATGCAATTTGATTCTTCCAGGCAAACAAATACAGCTAATGAAACAAGACCAGTCAACATTGCATTCAATTACATAATTAAAGGTGAATAAAATGGCAGTAGAATTCGATAAAAATGGTTTTGCATTAAACTCAGGTAGTGTTCTTGTATATGGTTATGATCAGGTTAATTATGAGCTTACGGGGTCGTATGATACATATGTTGTCATAGGAACGGGTGTGCCAGGGCACTCAACCTTACAACCACCTCTCAGTAATAAAAACGGATACGCAATAGTTTTCAGTTTGGAAAAAAATGAATGGGTTTATGTGGAGGATCATCGCGGAACTGCAGTATATGATAAAGAATCACAGTACATGTCCACAGTTGACTATCTAGGCCCCATTGACAACAAAGTAACAACAAAAAAACCCGCCACAATATATGATGTATGGGACGGGGATCAGTGGAAAACAAATACTGATGCTCAAAAGGAGTCGTTGATAGCGCAAGCCGAAAATCAAAAAACATCTTTGTTAGATCTTGCCACTCAAAAAATTGCGCCTCTTCAAGACGCAGTTGATTTAGATATGGCTACAGAAGATGAAAAGGCACAGCTATTGGCATGGAAAAAATATCGAGTACTTGTCAATCGAGTGGACACTTCCACAGCACCTAACATTACATGGCCAACATCGCCAGATGATGAATCGACAACGGCAGCCTCAACTGCTACAAATACAGGAGACGCCACAACAATCTAAGAGGTAGCCATGGCCTTTCCATCCCCCGCACTCGACTACGTTGAAGCACGACTCACTCCAGAATCTCTTATGCACGTTACCCAGTCGTCAATCATCATTCCGACTGATGAAGGATACGCTGTGGCTGAGCCTGGTTATAAAGTTAAGCAGGGTAGAACGGTGCTGCTCGATGTAAGCGGTAAGCTGATGTTTGCCGAAGTGGGGGATGGAGTGTTTAAAACTAACGATGGCATCATCGAGGGGGACGCTCTTGATGATGCCAGAGTGTTAGGAGTGGTGACATTTATGGTGAAGGAATTGCCGAGAGGTGATGGCGATGAAATCCAGATTTAAACCTCGCCCTTTAAGTCATCCTCTTAAACCTGTAATATTGTAATTTCTGAGTCCAACTCAGAGACATATATTTGAAAGTGTGTACCAAATGGTGTACCAAATCCGAAAAATCAGCAAATTAATTAAATTAACCAGTTGATTATAAAGAATAAAACATTTTAGCATGTAGCCTGTCGTGTGGGTTACCACTGCAATTAAGGATATAAAATGCCAGTTATTACTCTTCCTGATGGAAGCCAACGTAGTTTTGATCATGCCGTTAGCGTGATGGATATAGCCCAAGACATCGGTCCTGGTCTTGCTAAAGCCTGTATTGCCGGACGTGTGAATGGCGAACTGGTTGATGCCGTTGATCCGATTACCGACGATGCAAGCGTGTCAATTATTACCGCTAAGGATGAAGAGGGGATTGAAATCCTTCGTCACTCTTGTGCGCACTTATTGGGACATGCGATTAAGCAACTGTGGCCAAATACCAAAATGGCGATTGGTCCTGTTATCGACAATGGGTTTTACTACGATGTCGATCTCGACCACACATTAACTCAGGAAGACCTCGAAAAACTCGAAAAGCGTATGCACGAGTTGGCCGAAAAAAATTACCAAGTTGTCAAGAAGACAGTTAGTTGGCAAGAAGCACGCGATACCTTTGAAGCGCGTGGCGAACCGTACAAAATGGAAATTCTTGACCAAAACATCAGCCGTGATGATCAACCTGGTCTGTATCATCACGAAGAATATGTTGATATGTGTCGCGGACCGCATGTTCCGAATATGCGTTTCTGCCATCACTTCACGTTACAGAAGTTGGCGGGTGCCTACTGGCGCGGCAATAGCGATAACAAAATGCTGCAACGTATTTACGGTACTGCTTGGGCGGATAAAAAACAGCTTGCGGCGTATTTAAAGCGTTTAGAAGAAGCGGCTAAGCGTGATCACCGTAAAATCGGTAAGCAACTCGATCTTTACCATATGCAAGAAGAAGCACCGGGTATGGTCTTCTGGCATAATGATGGTTGGACAATATTCCGCGAGTTAGAGACCTTTGTTCGCAGTAAACTTAAAGAGTACCAATACCAAGAGGTAAAAGGTCCGTTCATGATGGACCGCGTGCTGTGGGAAAAAACCGGGCACTGGGAAAACTATAAAGAAGCAATGTTTACCACCTCTTCTGAGAACCGTGAGTACTGCATTAAGCCAATGAACTGCCCAGGACACGTCCAGATCTTTAATCAAGGATTAAAGTCTTACCGTGATCTACCACTTCGTATGGCTGAATTTGGAAGCTGTCACCGTAATGAACCATCGGGTGCATTACATGGTTTGATGCGTGTTCGTGGCTTTACCCAAGATGATGCCCATATCTTCTGTACCGAAGACCAAATTCTCGATGAAGTAAACAGCTGCATCCGTATGGTCTATGATATGTACAGCACCTTTGGCTTTGAAAAGATCGTGGTAAAATTGTCCACGCGTCCTGAAAAGCGTATTGGTAGCGATGAATTATGGGATAAGGCAGAACAGGATCTGGCGCAAGCGCTCAAAAATAATGATATTGAATTTGAATATCAGCCGGGTGAAGGGGCTTTCTATGGCCCGAAAATCGAATTTACTTTATATGATTGTCTGGATCGTGCATGGCAATGTGGTACAGTACAGCTCGACTTTTCTCTGCCTGAGCGTTTAGAAGCAACTTATGTCGGTGAAAATAATGACCGTCAAACGCCAGTGATGATTCACCGTGCTATACTAGGTTCCGTTGAGCGCTTTATTGGGATTCTAACCGAAGAGTTTGCCGGTTTCTTCCCAACTTGGTTAGCGCCAATGCAAGCCGTGGTGATGAACATCACCGATAGCCAAGCAGAATATGTCAACGAATTGACCAAAAAATTACAAAATGCGGGTATTAGAGCTAAAGCAGACTTGAGAAACGAGAAGATTGGCTTTAAAATCCGTGAGCACACATTACGTCGCGTACCCTACATGTTAGTCTGCGGTGATAAAGAGGTCGAGGCAGGCAAAGTTGCCGTGCGTACCCGCCGTGGAAAAGACTTAGGTGTTTTCGATGTCGACGTATTGATTGAGAAGCTGCAAAACGAAATTCGCAGCAGAAGTATTCATCAGTTGGAGGAATAAGGTATTAAAGGCGGAAAAAGAGTACAACCTACGCGTCCGAACCGTATTAACAGCGAGATTCGCGCAAATGAAGTACGTCTGACGGGGATCGAAGGCGAGCAGCTCGGTATCGTTAGTCTGCGTGAAGCTTTAGAGAAAGCCGAAGAGTCGGGTGTCGATTTAGTTGAAATTAGCCCGAACGCCGAGCCGCCAGTTTGTCGAATCATGGATTACGGCAAATTCCTCTATGAAAAAAGCAAGTCTTCTAAGGAACAGAAGAAAAAGCAGAAAGTTGTTCAGGTTAAGGAAATTAAATTCCGTCCTGGCACTGATGAAGGCGACTATCAGGTCAAACTACGCAACCTGATTCGTTTTCTCGAAGATGGCGACAAAGCTAAAATCACACTGCGTTTTCGTGGTCGTGAAATGGCACACCAGCAGATTGGTATGGAAGTGCTTAACCGCGTGAAAGAAGATCTGTCTGAACTGGCAGTGGTCGAATCCTTCCCATCGAAGATCGAAGGCCGCCAGATGATAATGGTGCTTGCGCCGAAGAAGAAACAGTAGGCCATCAAGTAATGCTGCGTCAGCCTCGGCTGGCGCCGTATTCGCCTGTTGTTTTATATTATTAACAATGCGAAGTGGATATTTGTAAAAATGCCAAAGATTAAAACTGTACGTGGCGCGGCTAAGCGCTTCAAAAAGACTGCCTCTGGCGGTTTTAAGCGTAAGCACGCGAACCTGCGTCATATTCTGACTAAGAAATCAACTAAGCGTAAACGTCACCTACGTCCGAAAGGCATGGTGTCAAAAGGCGATTTAGGTCTAGTTATTGCCTGCCTGCCGTACGCATAAGTCATTTTTTTAATTACAGAATATAAAACAGGAGAGCTACTATGGCTCGCGTAAAACGTGGTGTTGTTGCCCGTGCTCGTCACAAAAAAATCTTAAAACAAGCTAAAGGTTATTACGGAGCACGTTCACGTGTTTACCGTGTTGCCTTCCAGGCAGTCATCAAAGCAGGTCAATATGCTTACCGTGACCGCCGTCAGCGCAAACGTCAATTCCGTCAGCTGTGGATCGCGCGTATTAACGCAGCAGCTCGTCAGAATGGCATCTCTTACAGCCGTTTCATCAATGGACTGAAAAAAGCGTCTATTGAAATCGACCGTAAGATTTTGGCTGATATCGCTGTATTCGACAAATCAACCTTTACTGCGTTGGTCGAAAAAGCGAAAGCAGCACTGGCATAAGTCAGTAGAAAAGGGAGCTTGCTCCCTTTTTTATTTTCTACTCTCGAATTGGACTCTACTTATGAATACCGTTTTTTTTCGTTTCTTTTTTTTCTTTAGCCTCTAAACAATTGAGGCTTTTGCGCATGAGATAAGAAACGAAAAAACGCGCGAAAAGCCTCCATTAAGGAGGCTTTGTCGTTTTTAAGACTTGTCGTTATTCATTGTTACATAGCATAACTTCCCAGATAGACTGGATAAAAGAGGAAAGACATGTCCCAACTCGCAGAATTGGTGTCCCAAGCAAAGGGCGCGATTGACGAGGCGACGGATATCGCCACATTAGACACGGTGCGTGTCGAATATTTAGGTAAAAAAGGTCACCTTACTTTACAGATGACCCAATTGCGTGAGTTACCTGCCGAAGAACGCCCAGCGGCGGGCGCAGTGATTAACGAAGCAAAAAGCCAGGTACAAGAACATCTTAATGCGCGTAAAGAGGCTCTAGAGAATGCGGCACTGAATGCGCGTTTAGCCGAAGAGACCATCGATATCAGCCTCCCTGGTCGTCGTATCGAGAATGGCGGCCTACATCCGGTCACGCGCACTATTGATCGCATCCAAGGCTTCTTTAGTGAACTCGGCTTTAGCGTGAAAACAGGCCCAGAGATTGAAGATGCCTACCATAACTTCGATGCCCTGAATATTCCAGCGCATCATCCGGCTCGTGCCGATCATGATACTTTCTGGTTTGATGCAGACCGTCTTCTCAGAACGCAAACTTCAGGTGTACAGATCCGCACCATGAAGGCAGAACAACCGCCTATCCGTATTATTGCGCCGGGCCGCGTCTATCGTAACGACTACGATCAAACCCACACGCCGATGTTCCACCAAATGGAAGGGCTGATCGTCGATAAAGATATTAGCTTTACCAATCTTAAAGGTACGCTGCACGATTTCCTGCGTAATTTCTTCGAAGAAGATCTTCAGGTCCGTTTCCGTCCGTCCTATTTTCCCTTTACCGAACCTTCTGCAGAAGTGGATGTGATGGGTAAAAACGGTAAATGGCTAGAAGTGCTTGGCTGCGGCATGGTGCATCCTAATGTCTTGCGCAGCGTTGGCATCGACCCTGACGTTTACTCTGGTTTTGCCTTCGGTATGGGGATGGAGCGTTTGACTATGTTACGTTATGGCGTTAACGATCTTCGCGCATTCTTCGAAAATGATTTACGTTTCCTCAAACAGTTTAAATAAGGGCAGGTTATCCAATGAAATTCAGTGAACTCTGGTTACGTGAATGGGTAAATCCGGCCCTAACAAGTGATGAACTCTCAAACCAAATCACCATGGCAGGATTAGAGGTTGATGGGGTTGAAGCCGTTGCAGGTGTATTTAACGGTGTGGTGGTCGGTGAAGTGGTCGAGTGCCATCAGCATCCAAATGCTGACAAATTACGTGTGACCAAAATCAACGTCGGTGGCGAGCATTTACTCGATATCGTCTGTGGCGCACCAAACTGCCGCCAAGGGTTAAAGGTTGCCGTGGCCACGGTGGGCGCGATTTTACCGGGTGATTTTAAAATCAAGCCGGCTAAGCTGCGTGGCGAGCCCTCTGAAGGGATGCTTTGCTCCTTTACCGAGTTAGGTATTGATGTGGAGTCAGAAGGGATTATTGAACTACCCGCTGATGCACCGATCGGTCAAGATATTCGTCATTACCTCCAGCTTGATGACAACACCATTGAAATCAGTGTCACGCCCAACCGTGCTGATTGCTTAGGGATTATGGGGATTGCTCGCGATGTAGCTGTAGCGAATGGCCTGCCCTTCAACGTCCCCGCTGTAGCAGCGGTCACCCCCACTAGCGACCGTCAATTCCCCATCGAATTAACGGCAGGCGAAGCGTGTCCACGTTACTTAGGTCGTGTGATCGAGAATATTGATATCAATGCCCCGACGCCACTATGGATGCAAGAAAAACTGCGTCGTTGTGGTATTCGTTCGATTGACGCCATAGTCGATATCACAAACTACGTCTTACTTGAACGTGGTCAGCCGATGCATGCATTCGACTTAGCGAAGTTAGCTGGCAAGATCGAGGTGCGTCAGGCGAAGCAAGGCGAAACCTTGACCTTATTGGATGGCAATAACGTCACACTGACTGATGACGTTCTGGTTATTGCTGATAACGAGAAAGCGCTCGCGATGGCGGGGATTTTCGGTGGAGAAGAGTCCGGTATCTCTGCAACCACTCAGAATGTCTTAATAGAATGCGCCTTTTTCTCACCATTAGCGATCACGGGTCGCGCTCGCCGTTTCGGTCTGCACACTGATGCTTCACACCGCTATGAACGCGGCGTCGATCCAGCGGGCCAATACGCAGCGATGGAGCGTGCTACCGAGCTATTATTGGCGATCTGTGGAGGCCAAGCCGGTCCAGTTATCGAGAAAACTGCTGAGCAACATTTACCCAAGCCCGCTGTAATAACCTTACGCCGCAGTAAATTAGATCGTCTGATCGGTCATGAAATTGCTGACCAAAAAGTCACCGATATTTTGACGCAACTCGGTTGTGACGTCACTGCAGCTGAGCAACAGTGGCAGGTGGTTGCGCCGACTTGGCGATTCGATATGGAGATCGAAGAAGATCTGATCGAAGAAGTCGCTCGTGTCTACGGTTATAACAATATTCCTGACGTGCCAGTTAAAGCAAGCTTGATTATGCCTGCGCACCGTGAAGCGAATCTCGCACTGCAACGCGTCAAAACCCTACTGGTCGATAAAGGCTACCAAGAAGCTATTACTTATAGTTTTGTAGACCCTAAAACGCAATCTTTGCTGCATCCACAACAGGAAGCCCTCATTCTTCCTAGCCCAATCTCTGCGGATATGTCGGCAATGCGGTTATCGCTGTGGACTGGCTTATTAGATGCTGTGGTCTATAACCAAAACCGTCAGCAAAGCCGTGTGCGTCTTTTCGAAAGCGGATTACGTTTTGTCCCTGATAGCCAGGCACCTTTAGGGATCCGTCAGGAAATGATGCTATCGGGCGTCATTGCCGGCGCGCGTTGCGACGAGCACTGGTTAATCGAGCGTCAAAATGTAGACTTTTTCGATCTGAAAGGGGACTTGGAAGGGCTACTCGACTTAACTGGCAAAACTGAGCTCATTTCCTTCCGCCGCACTGAGCACAATGCACTCCATCCGGGGCAGAGTGCTGAAATTGTGCTGGCCGGCGAAGTGATCGGCTGGATTGGTGTGGTACATCCAGAGCTGGAACGTAAACTCGATTTGAACGGCCGTACTGTTGTCTTTGAACTCTTATGGGACAAATTGGCAGAGCGTGAAATCCCGCATGCTAAGCCAGTGTCTAAGTTCCCAGCCAACCGTCGCGATATCGCTGTGGTGGTCTCAGAATCGATTAATGCAGCAGATATTATCGCTGAGTGTAAGAAAGTTGGCGTAAATCAGTTGGTTGGCGTAAACTTATTCGATGTATACCGTGGAAAGGGGGTTGAGCCAGGTTTTAAGAGCCTTGCACTAAGCCTGCACCTACAAGATTCCACGCGTACACTTGAAGAAGAGGATATTGCTGCCACGGTAGCTGACTGTGTTGCAGCGTTAAAAGAGCGATTCCAGGCAACCTTGAGGGATTGAACCGATGGCGCTTACAAAAGCTGAAATGTCAGAATATTTGTTTGAAAAATTGGGTCTAAGCAAACGTGACTCTAAAGAGTTAGTGGAACTTTTCTTCGAAGAGATTCGCAGTGCGCTGGAGAAGGGAGAACAGGTCAAGCTATCGGGATTTGGTAACTTTGATCTTCGGGAAAAAAACCAACGTCCAGGACGAAATCCTAAGACCGGTGAAGACATCCCGATCACTGCTCGCCGAGTCGTGACTTTCCGGCCTGGCCAGAAGCTTAAAAGCCGGGTTGAAACTGCAGTACCTAAGAAAGGTTAATGCAGATACCCTAATAATAAAAGAAGCTGCCTCGGCAGCTTTTTTTATCTCTAGTGCTTGCGTTATTGTTTAGGACAAGGAGTGGAGGCTTATGGTTAAAACGTTTCTTTCTCGTAGTATGCCGTTTTTTGCAATATTGCTAGCGTTCTTAGTGATTGGCTGTAGTAGTCATGCGCCTTCACCCGATGCACGGCTTTCAAACCCCCGCGTGGTCCACCGAGTATTGAGTGACCAATTGGTGAAATGGCGCGGTACGCCTTACCGATACGGTGGTTTAAGCCGCAGTGGTATCGATTGTTCCGGTTTTGTATATCGCACTTACCGCGAGCGCTTCGGTATTCAGCTACCGAGAACGACCCGTCAACAGAGTGATCTTGGCACACGTATCCGTAAAAAAGACTTACTGCCAGGCGATCTGGTCTTCTTTAAGACAGGTTGGGGCGAAGGGGGATTGCATGTTGGCATTTACGATACCCAGAATCAATTTATTCATGCGTCGACCAGCCGCGGCGTGATGCGCTCGTCGTTAAATAATGTCTACTGGCGAAAGGTTTTTTGGCAAGCGCGTCGTCTATAACGACTTTCGTCCGAGGTAAAAAATGAAATTTGTACATCAATGGGCTAATCAGCTGCCAGAACTTTGCACAGAGGTCATGCCTACGCCACTACAAGAAGGCAGGCTTCTCTATCTTAATCGCGCGCTTGCCGACGATTTAACTCTTCCAGCCACAGAAACACTGCAAAACTCGTCAGTATGGTGGGGCGGTGAACTGCTCACAGGCATGCGTCCGGTTGCTCAAGTTTATAGCGGTCATCAATTCGGGGTGTGGGCCGGGCAGCTGGGCGATGGGCGAGGCTTACTTCTTGGTGAACAAAAACTCGCGTCAGGTGCGAAGGTCGATTGGCATCTGAAAGGGGCAGGTAAAACGCCTTATTCTAGGATGGGAGATGGTCGAGCAGTATTACGCTCAACGATCCGCGAATTTCTCGCTTCCGAAGCCATGCATGGTCTTGGGATCCCTACAACCCGTGCACTAAGTATTGCAACGGGGAGTGACCTTGTGCAGCGCGAAGTGGCAGAGCCGGGCGCGATGCTCATCCGCACAGCGGAAAGTCATCTACGATTCGGACACTTCGAACATCTGTTTTACCGACAACAGACCGACGCATTAACGAAACTAGCGGATTATAGTATCGAGAACTTTTGGCCTGAGCTTCAGGATCAAGCGGACCGTTACTATCTGTGGTTTGCCGATATCGTGCGACGCACTGCAACGATGATTGGACGATGGCAGAGTGTGGGGTTTGCCCACGGGGTGATGAATACTGACAATATGTCATTGTTAGGACTCTCGTTGGACTACGGCCCGTATGCGTTTATGGATGACTACAATCCTGAATTAATCTGTAATCATAGCGATTATCAGGGACGTTACGCCTTTGAAAACCAACCTACTGTCGGTTTGTGGAACCTCAACCGTCTCGCGCATGCGCTATCTGGACTGTTGCCAATGGACAAACTTAAGTTGGCGCTGAAGGAATATGAGCCTGCGCTGATGGCGGCTTGGGGAGAACGCATGCGTGCCAAACTCGGTCTCTATGACACCCACTCCCAAGACAACGATCTATTGATTGAGCTTTTCACATTAATGGGCCGCGAGAAAGCGGACTATACTCGGACGTTCCGACTGCTGAGTTATGCGGCGGGGAGAGATAAAGGCGGGGCATTACGCGACGATTTTATCGACAGGGCTGCTTTCGACAGTTGGTTTTTACGTTATCAACAGCGGCTTGAACACGAGCCGATGGATTCGGCTGCGCGACAAGTGCGGATGCTTAATGAAAACCCAGCGATCGTACTGCGTAACTATCTGGCGCAGCAAGCAATCGTTGCTGCAGAAAAAGGGGATACCACAGAGCTTGAAGCGCTCCACTTGGCGCTGCAGAACCCCTTTGCAACCCAGCTTGACGGCAGTGCCCTTGCGAACCCCCCACCGGAGTGGGGAAAGCGATTAACGATTAGTTGCTCAAGTTAACAGGCTATGAGCCTAAGCTTGGGAGGGGACCGCTGCGAGTGTTGCTAACAGTTGCTCGGTATCTTCCCAGCCTAAACAGGCATCGGTAATGGATTGGCCATAGCGGTCATTACCATTGCCCTGCCAATCTTGACGTCCTTCAACCAAAAAGCTCTCAACCATTACGCCAGCAATACCATGATTCGGATGGCTGAGCTGTTCAGCAATATCACTCGCCACCTCAAGCTGGCGCTTATGCTGTTTTAAACAGTTTCCATGACTACAATCGATGACCATACGGTCAGAAAGCGATAACGCCGCGAGGGCTTCTTGACACGCTTTCACATACTTCGCTTGGTAGTTGGGTTCTTTACCGCCGCGAAGAATGACATGGCCATCAGGGTTGCCTCGTGTTTGGTAAACTGACATCTGACCCTGTTTATCCGGAGAGAGAAAGAGATGTGAAACTTGGGCGGCCCGCACAGCATCCATCGCAATCTTACAGTTACCGTCTGTACCGTTTTTAAAGCCGACGGGGCATGACAGCGCCGAAGCCATCTCCCGATGAATTTGGCTCTCTGTTGTACGTGCCCCAATTGCCCCCCAGCTAATCAAGTCAGCGATATATTGACCGGTCACCATATCGAGGAACTCGGTTGCCGTCGGCACCCCTAGGGCATTAATATCCGAAAGTAACTGCCGGGCGACAACCAATCCATGATTAATATCGTGACTGCCATCGAGGTGGGGATCGTTGATCAGACCTTTCCAGCCAACAATAGTGCGGGGCTTCTCAAAATAGGTGCGCATCACGATTTCGAGACGATCTTGATATTTCTCACGTAAAGACTTGAGTCTTGTCGCATATTCGACAGCGGCTGCAGTGTCGTGAATCGAACAAGGCCCAATAATCACCAGCAAACGTGGGTCATGGCCGTGAAGAATTTGACTGATTACATGACGAGTCGCGTGGATCAGTTGTTGGCAAGGCTCGGTAATAGGGACTTGCTGATTCAATTGGTGCGCGGTCATTAAGGTTCCGACTGGCACCGTTCTAAGTTCGTCGGTTAACGTCATGGTTTACTCTGTTGTCTGACTCACCGGCAACATGCCGATAATTATCTCTCAACAATAAACGAAAATAGCGGGGAAGAACATCGTGAATTCTGGGCAAAAAAAAGCCCGCCATTGGGCGGGAAAAGACTACACACAGCAATTCAATAATTAAGACAGGTGAAATAAAACGCGTCTGAAAAAATAATACCCTGTCAGAACAGGGTAATATGTAAGAATTCTCCCAGAAGCGGATCAGTGCTCTTTAGGGACGCGTATTTGGCGCTGATTCTCCGCGATGTGTCGCGTATCTTCGAACAGTTCTTCTAGCACCTCTTCAGGCGGTGCATCGGGACAAGGGGCTTCATGCATCCAAACATGTACCAGTCGATACGACACGGCTAACACCACTGGTCCAATAAACAGCCCAAGCATACCAAAGGCGATTAGGCCACCAATGACTCCTGTCAAAATAATCAGCATGGGCAGATCAGCACCGAGACGGATCAGCATCGGGCGGATCACGCTGTCCATTGAGGCGACGACTACGCTCCAGATAACGAGAACAGTGCCCCACGTTGTATCACCCGTATAGTAAAGCCAGATAATCGCCGGTATCAGTACCAACAGCGGTCCGATTTGGATTAGGCAGCAGAGAATAATTAATACGGTAAGGATGGTCGCATAGGGGATACCCGCTAAGGCTAAGCCAATGCCCGCCACAACGCCTTGCAACAGGGCTGTTACTACTATCCCCAACGCCACCGCTTTTATCGCCTGATTAGCAAGAATCACCACGGCATCGCCTCGGCTCCCTGCCAACCAAAACGCGAAGTGACGGATACCCATGGCCACGCGTTCGCCTCGCCAATACAGTAGGGCGCTAAAAAGCAGCATCAACGCTAAATGTACGAGTAGGCGACCAAAATGCCCTGCTTGTGCGACAAAGAAACCGGTTGTCCGGCCAATGTAAGGTTGAACAGTCGCGAGAAGTTGTGCGCCACCACCTGCTACCATTTGATGGTAGTAACGTGAGGCTTTGTGCCCAACCATAGGTAAGCTGTCAAGCCAAGCTAACTGTGGCATAACCAAGTGCCCCGCACTGAGCCAATGGAGCACTGGCTGTGCATTATCCAATACGCTACTAATTAGTAAGGCAATAGGAATGATGAACACCAAAAGGATAATAAAGGTCATCACAATAACGGCTAGGGTACGCCGGTTCCAGAGCAAGCGCTGAATACGCTGCATCATCCCCCACGTCGCAATGACGACCATTCCCGCCCAGGCAAAACCTAAAATAAAGGGCTGTACGACCCAAAAACAGCTCACAATCATTAACAAGAAAAATATTAATGTTAGTAACCGTTGTGGAATACTTCGCTCCGGTGGAAGCGGTCTACTCATGGTAAATGTTCCTTGTATTCATAAAGGCTAGCTTTTTATCTCCCCTATGATGCTTGATTCGCCGCCTGAACAACATCTCTTTTCGATAAATTTGGTAATCCAACAAGGCAGCGCCCTGAAAATATGTTAAAACAAAGGAGTTGATCGAAGACCACTTTTAAAATTGGCAATGGGCAAATGATTCCACAACTACATCACTCTCCTGGACAGACAGATCTAACTCGTAAATTTTTACAACAACTCAAACACCATGGATTTACGGGAGATATTGGGCAGCGCTATGCCGACCGCCTCAGCATGGCAACCGATAACAGTATTTATCAAAACTTACCGGATGCGATTCTCTTTCCTAAATCTTTAGCAGACATCGTAACGATCACTCAATTAGCTTCAACCGATACGTATCGTAAGATAACCTTCACTCCACGCGGTGGTGGAACCGGCACGAATGGACAATCGCTAACGAATGGGATTGTGGTTGATCTGTCGCGCCATATGCGGGGCATTCTAGAATTTAACGCGGAAGAGGGCTGGGTCCGTGTTGAGGCGGGCGTCGTAAAAGATCAGCTTAATAGCTGGCTAAAACCACAAGGCTTCTTCTTCGCACCGGAACTCTCGACCAGTAATCGTGCCACTATTGGCGGCATGATAAATACGGATGCGTCCGGGCAAGGCTCTTTGGTTTACGGTAAGACGTCGACCCATGTATTAGGATTACGCGCAGTACTGCTCAATGGCGAGGTGGTTGACACTTTACCGCTCTCTCACCAGCAAGCGGAGATGAAGGGGCAAAGCTCCTCACAAGAAGCGACGATCTACCGTGAAGTGATGAGTAGCTGTTTAGAAAACCGTGCACTGATCGAACAGAAATTTCCCAAACTTAATCGCTTTCTTACCGGTTACGACTTACGGCATGTTTTCTCTGACCAGGATGAATGCTTCGATCTAACACGCATACTCTGTGGTGCGGAAGGGTCACTCGCCTTCATTGCAGAAGCGACGCTAAATGTCTTGCCGATACCTAAGGTGCGTCAGCTCGTTAATATCAAATACGATTCCTTTGACTCTGCGTTACGTAATGCCCCCTTTTTGGTAGAAGCAAAAGCGTTATCAGTCGAGACGGTTGACTCCACAGTGTTAAATCTTGCGCGTGAAGATATCGTCTGGCATTCGGTGAGCGAATTGATTACCGAAGTGGAAGGGCAGGTGATGCAAGGCATCAACTTGGTTGAATTTGCCGGGGATGACCTTGAGCAGATTGAGCAACAGGTAGCCGAGCTATGCCAGAAACTGGATCAGTTGCGCGAGACACATCAAGCAGGCGTGATTGGCTACCAGTGTTGCCGAGAGCTAGACCAAGTCGAAAGAATTTACGCGATGCGTAAAAAAGCAGTAGGGCTGTTAGGGAACGCCAAGGGGCGCGCTAAACCGATTCCATTTGTTGAGGACACCGCAGTCCCACCTGAACACCTTGCTGATTACATTACGGAGTTCAGAGCGATTCTGGACCAGCATAATCTCTCATACGGGATGTTCGGCCATGTCGATGCTGGAGTGTTACATGTGCGTCCTGCCTTAGATATGACTCTACCCGAACATCACCAACTGATGCTGACAATATCAGACCAAGTCGCTGAGCTAACCCGTTCTTACGGCGGGCTTTTATGGGGTGAGCATGGTAAAGGCTATCGTTCTGCTTACAGCGCTGACTTCTTCGGGCCTGAGCTTTATTATCAGTTACGCCGTATCAAAACGGCGTTCGATCCCGATAACCGTCTAAACCCAGGAAAAATCTGCCAGCCGTTAGATAATAATACGCCACTGTTGGCCATAGACAGTCCTACACGAGGTGCCTTTGACCGGCAGATACCTGTGGTCGTACGGGAGAGCTGGCGGGGAGCCATGGATTGTAACGGTAATGGCCTCTGTTTTAACTTCGACGTTAACAGCCCAATGTGCCCGTCGATGAAAGTTACTCGCGATAGAATTCATTCACCTAAGGGCCGAGCAACTTTAGTGCGTGAATGGTTACGGCTGCTCTCCGAGCAGAATATCGACCCCGATTCCCTAGATAGTTCGCCAGGCTTCTCGCTGCGCTCGCTTAGCCAAAAGGTCAAAAACAGTTGGGGCGCTAAAACTGACTATGACTTCTCTCATGAAGTGAAAGAGTCGATGAGCGGATGTCTGGCCTGCAAAGCCTGCGCAACACAATGCCCGATAAAAATTGATGTCCCAGCTTTTCGTGCACGTTTCTTAGCGCTTTATCACACGCGCTATTTGCGGCCGGTAGCTGACCATATTGTTGCTAATATCGAGCCTTTACTGCCGGTGATGGCGAAAGCCCCTCAGGCTATCAATTTCTTACTCGCGAAGCCATGGGTGAATGAACTGAGTCGGCGATATGTGGGGATGGTCGATTTGCCTGCCTTATCTTATCCGACGATACGTCGTCAGCTTAGTGGCCACGCTGCGCTGACCACGACCCTTGAGGACCTACAAGGGATGTCTGCTGAGCAGCGTGCCGATTATGTGGTAGTAGTGCAAGATCCCTTCACTAGTTTTTACGAAGCAAATCTAGTCAATGATTTAGTGCAGCTGATTACGGTATTAGGCTTTAAGCCGGTACTGTTACCTTTCGTGCCGAACGGTAAGCCTCAGCAAGTAAAAGGTTTCTTGAAACGCTTTACTCGTACGGCTAAGAAAAGCGCTGAGGTGCTGAATCGCGTGGCGGCATTAAATGTGCCGATGGTAGGCACTGATCCGGCTCTGGTTCTGTGTTATCGCGATGAGTATAAAATGCTGGGCAGCGAGCGGGGGGAATTTAATGTACTGCTGGCTCACGAGTGGCTTAAAACAGTCAGCTTACCCTGCGCGGATTCGGTTGATGTTAAGGAGCCATGGTATCTCTTCTCACACTGTACAGAAGTGACTGCATTGCCATCAGCGTCACAGCAGTGGCGAGATATCTTTAGCCAATTTGGTGCTAGGTTGCATACCATCAATGCAGGATGCTGCGGGATGGCGGGGACCTATGGCCATGAAGCGCGAAACGCGGAGAATTCGCGTAATATCTTTGGCTTATCTTGGCAGCCACAGCTGGCGGATAAGCCTATCGAGCGTTGCCTTGCAACAGGCTTTTCATGTCGAAGCCAAGTAAAACGCTATGGTGGGGACAAGATCAAACATCCTCTGCAAGCATTATTACAAATGGCTCGACAACGGTCACAATCCCTTTAGCTCATTGAGTCAGCGTACTGCAAGAATTCTCGTTGCAGTTCGCTGGCTTTCTGCCAATTCCCCTGTGCGATAAAGACCTGACAGAGTCCTGTCATCGAGTGACGAGCGAGCTGAATAGCTTGCGCCTTGAATAACGCCTCACGTTGAACATTACTGTGTAGCTGCTCAATCAATTTTTGATGAAGACCAAATAAGACGGCAAAGTAGTTGTCGTCATCCCCTTGCGTATAGCAGTAATCCGCAATTTTAAGACTTAAATCGTTGAATTGACGCAACTGGCTTAGTGTACAGTGTTTATGATAAAGCGGACGTTCAGCGAGATAATACTCGACACGTAAATCTTCTAATGTGTGCTGATAAGCTTCTAGATTACCGGTTATCCAGAGCGAGAATGAGTGGGGGATAGGCATAATAGCTCCTTATTTAATGATAACAATTATCATTATCATAGCGAGTTATTATGGGTTTGCAAGAGTTGATTAGAGATCGAATGAAAAAAAA
>Ga0308166_1000810_pt1 | contig 37681 bp, 50 predicted proteins | sample PhyCR2_2_FD_202137 | JGI IMG/M metagenome (GOLD analysis project Ga0308166, IMG submission 202137) | Phyllosphere microbial communities from UC Gill Tract Community Farm, Albany, California, United States - DLSLCC.R2 | ecosystem: Host-associated > Plants > Phyllosphere > Unclassified | place...
CGGCATTCTGCGCGTGCTTATTGAGCAACACAATCTTAGCCTGAGCGACTTCGAAAATGAGATCGGTAAAAAATCGCTGGTTAGCCGAATCCTCAGCGGCGAACGTCAGTTGACTGTGTCGCATATACGGGCATTATGCGCCCGGTTTGGCCTGTCGCCATCTCTGTTTTTCTGATTTAAGCGTGCTGCGATGGACTATCAAGATTCGATAAGTCTTTATATTTTATTGGTCCGTGCTCTGAAGAAACGCCTCAGTTGAGGATTTTAAATATTTATACAACAATATGAAATAAAAGGATTTTATTTCAGTTAACGTCCACATATCGACCACGCTAACAGAAAGCCCCGCATTGCGGGGCTTAGACGTTTGAGCAGGCTTGCATCACAGTGCTAGTTCGATCTGATTATCGCCGTAATGATTTTTGGGGAAAGTCTTCGTCGGGATCGGGATACTGAAGTTGGGCTTTGATTCGGTGATGATGGCATCGACTTCTGTCAGCGTGCGGAAGGTGATCCCGCAGTAAAGGTTGTTGCACTGGTGATAGGCGCGCTGGATGCAGACCTTTTTATCAAGATATTCACTGTTGCGCGTTCGCGCTGACGCGCCGCATTTTGGACAACGATACATGGCATAATCCCCCTTCCGGTTCCCGGGGATTATAGCGTTATGCATCGCCCTTGCTCAATTATTCCGCTGTCGCTGTGACTGTCCAGTCGGTCAGCCTGACTTCAAATTCCAGTGCCGTGTAAAATCCCTGCCGTGTCACGGTGTGCGTGGCCTTTGTGATGGTCCAGTCACCCTCATCAATGTCTGTCTTGAAGCCGTACATGATCGCGTGCAGCTCCGGGTAAAGTTCTGCGCGGCCGCGCGCCAGCTGCATGCTGAATTCTGCTGCACCCCGTTTCAGTGACTGCCATTTAGCGACGGCTGCTCGCTTTGCGGCAAGCTCTGTTTTAAAGGTCTGACGCATCACATACACATTGCCTTCGGCACCATTCAGATAATGGCCCTCACGGCTGCTGGATTTCGGGGCGGTGTTCTTCCTCTGCCCGCGCACCCGGGTCTTTCGCTTCTTCCCGAAATTGAGATCCAGCCAGTACGCCTCAACGCCGGTATAGGCGTCACGGTCGGCAACCCGGAAGCTGTGGCTGTCGCCGCTGGCGCGGGTAATCATGACGGAGGGAAGAACGCGCCCGCTTACCGTTCTGCCGGTACCGGGCGTGAAAAACAGCAGCATGCCGTTTTTTATCGTGGTGGCGGCCCCGAGCATTTCAGCCATGCGGGTTAAAAAACTGATGTCTGATTCCTGGGTCTGATCGGCGTGATCGATTTCCAGATTTGCCAGCTCGCTGCTGATGGCCGGCGTCAGGTTGTACCGGCCAGCAATGGCGGAAACGACATAGCTTACCGTGCAGTTATGCCAGCTGTACTCGCGCTTAACGTTGAAGTCATCGCGAAAATCCGCGCTTCTGGCCGTAATGCTGAGGCGGTCAGGCGGGCCGCTGTGGGCGACCTCATCCACAACAAATTTACCTTTTTCGACCAGCCCGCCATTCTGCCAGCCAATGGCGACCCGGATCTCCGTTCCCCGGCGCGGCAGCTGGAGCAGGCCGTCTGTATCATCCAGCTCAATCTCCACCGTATCCGCCGTAAAACCCCTGTTTTCAGTGACGGTAAGGCTCAGCAGGCGATCGTTTACCTGTGTGACTGTCTTCCCGCCCACCTGAATATCAAATGCCGGTCGCGGGCTGTAGGAGGCGAGCACATCACCCGCCTCATCGGCGAGCGTACCCGCTTCGCTCAGAATGTCGCTCACTATGTTCTCTCCGCTGCATCAGTCCTCTGTCTGGTTCACATGCTCAACGCGCGCGCGGGCAGCATCAATGCCTGCTCAGTGTCAGCGGGGGGCGACACTTCGCAGTGCGTGAACCCGCTTCAAGGGCAGGGCAGCATGATGGCAGTACACATGACGGAGAACCCACAGTGGCTAAATTTCACCACGGCACCCGGGTGACGGAAACCACCGATCTCGGCGATGCCATTAACGATATTGACTCATCCGTCATCGGCGTTATCTGCACGGCGGATGATGCGGACGATGAAACTTTTCCGCTCGATACACCTGTACTGCTGACCCGCGTGGTTTCAGTGCTGGGTAAGGCAGGCACCACCGGCACGCTGCTGACAACGCTGACTGCTATCAGCAACCAGTGCAGCCCGAAAGTGGTTGTTGTGCGCGTGGCGGATGCGGATAACGCAACGCCGGATTCCAGCAATGAAGATGCACCAACGCAGGACAAGCTTGTCATCGGTGGTCAGACAAAGGACGGGCGCTATACCGGTATGTATGCGCTGCTTACTGCGGTGCAGAAGGTGGGCGTCTCGCCGCGCATTCTGGCCGTTCCCGGGCTGGATACAGAGAACGTCGCCACGGAGCTACAGGTGTTTGCCGAAAAGCTGAAGGCGTTTGCGTACGTGTCAGCTTATGGCTGCAAGAGCGTCAATGAAGCCAAAAAGTATGCTGCTAACCTGACCGGCCGTGAACTCATGGTTATCTGGCCTGACTTTGAAGCTGACGACAGCGCGACGGGCAAAACCGGCGTTATACCTGCACCAGCCGTAGCCGTGGGGCTGCGTGCCAGAATCGACGACGAAACCGGCTGGCACAAGTCCATCTCCAATGTAGCGATCAGCGGTGTAACCGGCATGACGCATGACGTCTATTTCTCGCTGGAGGACACCGACAGCGACACGGACGATCTTAACCAGGCCTGCGTCACCACCATTATCAAACGGGACGGCTATCGCCTGTGGGGCAACCGCACACGCGACGAAGACACCTATGTCTTTGAGGTGTACACGCGTACGGCGCAGATGCTCCGCGTCATGGTTGCTGAAGCGCACGCTAAATACGTGGATGGCCCCCTGACACCTTCATTTGCGAAGGCGGTAGTTGATGGTGTTAACAAGAAGCTCAGCGCACTGACCACGGCTGACAGGCTGCTGGGCGGGACGGCCTGGTATGACACCACCGAAAACTCAAAAGACACGCTGCGACAGGGAAAAATCACCATCAAATATAACTACACGCCCGTGCCGCCAGCAGAAGATATTGAGTTTATTCAGGACTTCACCGACAGCTGGTTTGACGTGTTCGACACGGCGGCCGCGTCGTCTGGCAGCTGAAGGAGATTAGAAAATGGCTTTAGCCGGAAAACTCAAGCAGTTCAATATCTTTGTGGATGGTAAATCCATGATCGGGGTGGCTTCAGAAGTTACGCTGCCAAAGCTGACACACAAACTTGTGGCCTATCGCGGCGGCGGCATGCTGGCCCCTGTCAACGTCGATCTGGGTTTCGACGATACCGCCCTGGACATGGAAATCACGATGGGTGGCCTTACCGTCGCATTGCTCAGCCGCATGTATGAGGACACGGCAGATGCGATGCAGTTGCGCTTTACGGGTGCGTTTCAGGATGAAACCACGGCGGGCTACACCACCTGTGAGATCCAGACACGCGGCCGGTTCACTGAGATGGACCTGGGTAACGCGAAAGTGGGCGAGGACACAAGCCACAAATACACGCTTAAAAATACCTACGTCAAAATCACCGTTGGCACAACCGTCGTGCTCGAGGTGGACGCACTCAATATGGTGCTTGTCGTGGGCGGCGTCGATAAAGCGGCCGCGCTGCGTAAGGCACTCGGTATCTGATTTTAATCCCCCGGCCGGGTAACGGCATTGCCCGGCCAGCTTCAGAGGTATCACCCATGACAAAGCAGTCAGAAAACACCGTCACGCTCACCAGTCCGATCAAGCGTGATAAAGAATCCATCGATAAAGTCCGTATCACCGAAGCCATGGCGCACCCCGGTTCGCTGCGTGGCCTTAAGCTCTATGAAGTCATGCAGAGCGATGTCGACAGCATGTTCAAATTACTGCCCCGCGTCACTGAACCGATGCTGACAGAGATCGAACTGATGACCATGGATACGCGCGACTTTACCGCACTTGTCACTGCGGCCGTCACTTTTTTGGCGCCACTGCCGGACGCGTAACCGACGACGTTACAGAACTCTCGTTTAACTGCATTGAAGATGTAATGGCGGATATCGCCGCCGTTTTTCACTGGCCGCGTTCCGAACTGTGGGCAACGCCCGTACCTGAGTTGCTGGACTGGCGGGAACGCGCCGTCGAGCGATTCAGGGCAATGTATGCAACAAAATCTCAGCATTAAGGTGGCGCTCGCCGCCATTGACAAAATGACCCAGCCCCTGACCGCTGCCCGCAAGGCCAGTCAGGGGCTGGCTGGCGCCGTAAAATCCACGCACGACCAGATTAAAACCCTCCAGTCGCAGGCAAAAAAATTCGACGCTACCAGCGCATCGGTTAAAAAGTTTGATGAACAGCTTAAGACCGCTACGGATCAAATCAGAAAGCTGCGCCAGGAGTCTGGCAAAACTTCTGAACGAACAGAAGAGCAGAAGGCCGCTATTGCCTTACTTGGCAGCCAGATAGGAAAACTCACCCGAAAACGCGATAAAGAGATTTCGCAGCTCAACCTGCTGCGCGGCAGCATGTACAAGCTGGGTGTCAGCATGCGTGAAGGGGAGAGCGCTACTGATGCCATTACCACGCGCACTGAACGCTACACCAGTCAGCTGTCCCGCCAGGAGCAGCAGCTTAAGCGCGTGACCGCTGCGCAGACGAATTATGACAAAGCCATGGCGATGCAGAAGCGTCTTGCTTCGGTGGGCCTGAAGGCCAGTGCCGCAGGTGGAGCGCTGCTGTGGGGCACCATGCGTAGTCTGCGTCCGGGTATGGAGTTCGATAAAGCCTATTCGCAGACGCTGGCTGACGCCCAGCTGGATCGAAACAGTGAGCAGGGCCAGGCGCTGCGGGCGCAGGCCAAGATGCTTGCCAGGACAACGCACTTCAGCGCGGTGCAGGCTGCACAGGGGCAGGATCAGCTGATCTCTGGTGGCATGACGCCGCAGAATGCACAAAAGGCGATGCCCGGTATGATTAACCTGGCGCTGGCTGCGCATACGGAGCTGGGCGCGGCGGCAAGCGCCGGATCAAACGTACTCGATCACTTTCAGCTCCAGGCATCACAGATGGGGCATGTCAGTGACGTTCTGGTCGGGACGTTCACCCATTCCAAAACGAGCCTTGAATCACTTGATGAAACGCTGGAGTACGTAGGAACGGTTGCCAACAATGCGGGGATCGGGCTGGAAACGACGGCCGCCGCCGCTGCTATGCTGGCGAAAAATGGTCTCAAGGGTTCGATTGCGGGTACCGGGCTGAAAGAAACATTGACAGGTTTGTATGCCCCCTCAACAGAGGGAGCAAAAGCATTAAATACACTGCATATCAGTACAGTAACCGCAAAAGGTGGTACGCGAGCCTTTGCTGATGTGCTTCAGGATTTATGGAAAAAAACACGAAACTTTGATCAGGGTTCGCAGCTCAATATCTTCAAAACGCTATTTGGTGAGCAGGGCATGCAGGCCGGTCAGGTTCTGGCAAGGGCTGCTGCCGAAGGCAACCTACAGGCATTTAATGACTATCTGCTGAAGCTGAAAGGGGTTGCCTCTCAGACGTCACGCACGATGACCGACAATTTCGACGGCGATATGCAGATGCTGCATTCTGCGTGGGATGGCCTCTGGACCGAAATGGAAGAGCGGGCTGATTCCCCGCTTCGCGGTATTGTGCAGAAGCTGACACGGGTTATTCAGAGCATGACGCAGTGGGCACAGGCGCACCCTCAGCTGACAGGAGCCATCATTGATACTGCCCTGGCTGTCAGTACACTTCTTCTGGTTGGGGGAACACTGATCACTACAGTGGCGGGTATTCTGGGATCGATATTTGCGCTTAGATTGGCTGTAAGATTGCTGGCTGGTAGCGGAGGGTTTGGGTTGCTAACTTCTGCTGTCACAACTTTTGGCGAAGTGTTTAGTAGTGTTATCCGGTTGGCCAGTATTGAGCTTGTTGGACTGGCCACCCTGATTGACTGGCCTGTTGCTCTTCTTGTGTTGGCTATTGGCGCCATCGGGGCGGCTTTCTTGTTTTGGTGGGAACCTATTAGAAAATGGTTTTCCCACCTTATTGAAAAACTGGAAAGTACAGCCAAAACAGGAAGCTGGTTTAAGTCAAAAATGGCTCAGTTTGCGCTGGATATCATTAATGCTTTTAAACCACTTGCTGATTTTTTCGATTTGATTGACCAGAAAATAGACTCAATTATTCAGCGTACAAAAGGGTTTTTACAGCGTCATGGGTTGATGGCATCCGACAATCCTGTCTTTTCGCCTGACAAAATGCATATCCCCCCTGATATGTCATTCCCGCCCATTCCCGGGGCAGATGCAGGAAGTCCCAAAACGGGTGAATCATCCTTTGGCAACGTGAAATGGACGCCGCCCGGGAAGAGCAAAACAGGCGGGAGCGGAACGCCGGTAAACAACAGCATCAATCGTCTGGGCGATATTGTGTTTAAAAAACTCCCTGCCTGGGTGCCGCTCAGCAATGGTTTTGTCCAGCCTAAACTGCTGGCCGGTGCTGGCGTTTCAGGTAGTGCGCTGACGTCATCGCATGCTCAGACCGCACCGGCCATCGGTACAAACGTCTCTGGCGATGTAAACCTGCATATTCATATCCCGGGTGCTGAACACATGGATCGCCAGCAGCTGGTCGCGGAGATTGGCCGCCAGTTAACCGAAGCATTAAAAAAACTCAATCGCCAGAAACTTGCCAGCCTGAAAGACAGGGAGTAAAAAACCATGATGATGATCCTGGGCATGTACGTTTTTGCCCTGAAAACCGCACCTTACCAGCAGCTCGAGCGGGAGAACTCATTCAGACACGTCAAAGCTGAAAGGGTAGGGGCGGCACCGCGCTATCAGTACACAGGGCCAGATGAAGAGCCGGTCACGCTCAGCGGTACGCTCTACCCTGAAGTCAGCGGCGGCGATATCTCACTGGCCGCACTGCGTGCCATGGCGTACACCGGCAAAGCCTGGCCGCTCATCGAGGGGACCGGCACAGTTTACGGGATGTTTGTTATTACGGGGCTGAAGCAGACGCGGGCTGAATTCTTCAGCGACGGCAAGGCGCGTAAAATTGACTTCACACTGACGCTGAAAAAGGTCAGTGACGATCTGCTGGAAAATCTGAGTGATTACGCTGGTCAGGCTGAAAGCTATTTATCGGATGCATTCAGTAAAATATTTTAGACAATACTGACGCTAAGAAGATTAAAGCCACACCTCTACAGGGTGTGGCTTTTGTTTATGGCTGTTCCGGCCAGGCTGTCGCGTTGTGGCTTGAGGTGTTGCAATTGATCGGTTGGAACGATCAATTGCGCCAAAACGATCGACAATACCCATTGGAGTTGAAAGGTTAATGCCGTCACGCTTTGTCCAAATCAGACAATATGGATAATTGCGATCATGAAAATATTTGTTATCAGCCTGGAGCGCTCAACACAGCGGCGAAAGTTGATTCAGGAAAGACTCGGTAAACTGGGACTGGAGTTTGAGATCGTCAACGCTATTGATGGACGAAAATTAACTGAAAGCGAAATAATCCTGTCTACCCGCCCTCTCAGTTACGCGATAGAGCGTGGTGAAATAGGGTGCTCTTTGAGTCATTTATCTGTTTATGCCAGGATGATTGCTGATGATGTAAGTTCTGCTCTCATTCTTGAAGACGATGCAATTCCCTCTCAGGATTTACCTGACATCTTAAAGCACCTGGAACGTGAGTCAGTGAATGAGCCACTCGTTACCGTTCTTACCCCGGCAGGTCAGTACGTTTCCCATGCAGAACAAAAGCTAAGTACCACCCATGGCATTCACCGATTTGTTGAAGGCACGGGTGCCTACGGATATGTCGTTAATCTTGCCGCCGCAGAAGGGCTTATAAGGTTCCTGTATCCGGTCTGGATGGTCAGTGACCGATGGCAGTTGATTAAAGAAAATGCTATCTGCCAAATCCGGTGCGTAATCCCGCCTGTCATCTCCCACCCGCCGTATGATGATGGTGAACTTTATAAAATATCGACGGTTCATTCTGATGAAAATTTAACTGCCCTGAAAAATGAAATCTGGCGAAAAATTAAAAAGAAGCGTCGTTTCTCTGTAAAATTACGGCGTGCCTTATGGCTGATTTTTGCTAGGAAATTTATCAGAATTGAAAAGTGCAGCTGAATAGCTGGGCCAGCTGATGCTGGCCTGAGTTCTGAAATTTCAATCGGGTTGTGACGGCCATGCAATGGCGTTATATCCGACTTCATCTTTCACCGCTGAGATATCTACCGCTTTAACCGCCTTGATATACGCCATCCATTTAATCAGGCTGGCTTTATCTTCGTCACTGATGGCGTCCAGCTGAAGCTCTGTGCGCCAGTCGGCGGTGGCGGCGTTCGCAGCGGTGAACAGGCTCTGGCGCTGTGCCTCAGCTCTCGCCTGCCATTCTTCTGCTGTGTATGTACGCGGCACAATGTTTTTGCCGTCATACATCCAGTTGCCACTGATATCGATTCCTTCAGGTACATCATCTGCGGCGACCTCTGCGACAGAGTTATCTACCGGCCACAACGTTGAAACATCATAATTCATTGAAACAATGATGCCCGCACTGTTGAAAACGACTTTCAGTGTTTCATCGGCAAACAATTTCTGCGATTCATACCAGTCACGACCGGCATTGTCCTTCAGAAACAGGACGGACTTACCGGCAATCATTTCAGCATTATAAACTTGCAGTTTTTTTAAGGTAATCATCACACTAACCCTATTGTCATCCAGTTACCGTTAATGCAGATTTGCTCAGCAGCATATAAAAGGCTCATATTCGCCACGTCTGAGCTGCCATTATTTTTAGCGCCAATGGCCACGCATCCTGCTGGCAACTGCAATCCGTTGCCACCAACCTTGCCCGACCATTGTGCAGATGCCTGTCGCTGACCACTGATAAAGCTCTGATTAATCCAGTTATTGTTATTGCCAATGCGTGCATCTATCTGCCCGGCAATCCAGTTACTGAGATATCCGCCCCATACACTGCCATATACATTGCCGTCTGTTGCTAACCACGCACCGCCAGCCTGGACATTACCAGCAGCATGGAAATTACCATTCTGATCAAACACGAACGACTGAACGCTGCTGAACCCATCAAAAACAAGTTCCCCATAAGCCAGCGTGCCAACATGCTCAACGATGCGCATAAAGAATGACGCGCCGTCTTTAAAGTCCTGGTCACCGCCTCTTGCCTTTAACGTCGTGCGGAACATCGGCCCGTAGAGAAAGTCTCCGACGTTACCTTGCAGAACGCTGGAAATAACCGTAATGCTGGCGTTTTCATTCAGGTTTCCGCCCCACATAGGGTAGGAATTACTCTGTGCGGGCGTGGGTGGATTGACCGTGGTGAACAGTTCGCCCTCATCTGAGGTGTCCACTGTCAGGTGTGCTTTCCCGTCCTCACCCCAGTCGATATAGATACGGTGGTTACCGGATGAGTGCAGGCCGCCGTTGGCCTCTACGGCAGTCCAGTTACCAACCTTATCGAGCGCAAGGGCTTCTTTGGCTTTATTAACATCAGCCAGATCAGACAGGTTTTCCGACACCTTCAGGCGCGAACTGGCGTTATCGTTGGCAGCCTTCACGGCTTTGGGGGTTGCCGCTTTTTTCTCATCGTCGCTGTCGGTTGCGCTGCTCAGCTGCACAAAGCCTTTATCGTCCAGTGTAGCGTCAGGGTGATTACGGCTTTTTTCGTGCTCCTTAAGTCTGCTGTTAACGTAATCCTCCGTCGCGATAACGAGGCTGTCATCAACGGTAATATTTACCGCGCCTGCATTCGATATCGCCATCAGCATGCGCACTATCTGGCTGCTGCTGGCGCCTTCAGACGCGGCAGGTTTGTACGTCACCGGCATCTGACTTACCGCAACGAGCACGCCATCGGAAGTAAAAATGCCTGCCTCACGGATCCAGAATCCACCCTTATTCGCAGGGATAATGGCTTCTGCGGCCACAACCTGTCCTGCGGCATCAGTTTCTTTAATTGAGTTAATTTCAACACGCGCCACCTCATTGATCAGGGCGGTCTGGCTGCTGGACGGTGTGACTTCGGCGCCGTTGCCATCGCCTACGGCAAAATACTTCAGGCTGATGGTTTTGCCGCCTGCAATGGCGTCTGCAATCAGGGTCTTGCCCTTTTCGGTCATCAGTGAGGCGAATTTCTTAGCCACTTCTATTCTCCTGCTTCAATGGTTATCACACTGCCGCCGATGAGCGCAGCGGCGCACCATGTCGTTACTGTGGCTTCTTCAATGAAAACCATGTCGGTGATATGGCGACTGAGAGGTTTTGACAGGTAGACCATGCGCTTAATGCCGCTGATGGTTTTGTCATCCAGCCCGGTATCAGGAATGCTGATATTGAGGCGGAACGTGCCGGGCACGCCGTCTTCCTGCCACCACTCAATAATTTCAGCACTGGCGCCGTATTGCGTGACCGCCCGTTTTACGGCGGCAACGGTCCCTTTGTGCTGATGCAGATAAAAGGCGTTCTTAACTGCCGCCCGCTTCTGGGCTTCTGTCCAGTCGCTGTCCCAGCGGTCAACGGAAAACGCCCAGGCCAGATAGGGCAGCAGGGGAACCGGACACCTGTCGGGGTTCCACAGGTCACGGAGCGGGACAGGTGCGTCGTAAAAGAGTGACATGATCCGCGCCAGATTTTTCTCCCAGCGCGTCGAGTTTGGCGGCAGCAGCTGCCGGATCTCCTGTTCAGTCACTGCTCTGGCCTCCGTTCTCAGCGATCACGTTTATCTGATAGCGTATACAGCTGGCCGCCTGGGTCCTGCTGACCTCAATATCCGCGCTGGGCGCGTTGAGAATAATGTTCTCCACGCCGTCACAGTTAAGTGCGCCGATCAAAACGTTGTAGCGGATGCTTTCACCTATGCGGCGGCGGGCAGTGATGTAGTCCGTCAGCTGCTTCTCAACGGTCTTTTTAATCAGCTCTGACTGCGGCATTTCAGAGAGAACCAGCACGGCGTCAACCTGATAGGGAATGATTTCAGCGCTCTGCACTGTCACTCTGTCCGCCACGGGGCGTCTGTCTTCCGGCGACAGAGCATCACTGACCGCCTTCAGCAGATCATCACCTGCGGTGCCGTCGCCCTCTGTGGACAGAATGGTTACTGTGACGCAGGCGGGTGAGGGGCTGTCTGCCTTTGCATCGGATACCCGACCGTCTGCCGATCGCGCGAAATACTCATAGGCTTCTGTCGGTCCTGCAACACTCAGCGCTTCCATCGCCTGCTGTGTGCGCAGGCGGAGCGCTGTATCTGTTTCCATTACGGCCGGTATAGGGGGTGTAACGGTGTTATCAGCGGGTGTGACGGTCAGGCGCTGGACATTGAAGTCAGCCGCCAGGTTATCCAGATCGCTGCCGGTCGCGAGTGCCAGCATATTTGCCTGCGCGGCCTCGTTGATGCGCTGGCGTAGCAGGTTTTCAAGATAGACCGAAAACTCCAGCAGCTTTTCGCCCGGATCAGACGACAGCGCCAGCGCACGGGCGACCGCTTCCTGTTCCTCTACCGGGAAATAGCTAATCAGCTGCTGCCTGCGGCTTTTCAGCGTGGCTTCATAGTCGAGTGACTCTACGACCACCGGGGCGGGTAATTGCGAGAGATCGATAGCGCCGCTCATCATGCCCCTCCTGTCGTCAGGGGGGAGGTCAGCGTGATTGTTGCCTGATTATCCCTGCGTGTGGCCGTCAGGGTCAGCACGATCCGCCCCTGTGTCGTCTCAGCTGTTACTGATTTCAGCGTGATGCGAGGTTCCCAGCGGGAGATCGCAGAGTAAGCCGCCGAAATGACCTTCAGGCGAAGCGTGGGGGTCAGTGTGCCGTCAACGAGTGAGGGCAGATCGCTGCCATAGTCCCGCAGCATCAACCGGGTTCCTTTGGGGGTAGTAAAAATGTCGGTTACCGACTGCTGAATATGTGCCAGATCGCTGACGCTGCCGCCCTGCTGGCGATTGAGGCCGGTATAGTGTGCCGTTGTCATTTCGTTCCTTCCGTCCAGCTGCCGCCATGCTCAACGCCGCCGTGCTCATGGTCATAGGGTTTGACGCCGTTGATCGTCATCGCGCCGGTAAAGTTGCCGTTAAGTTCGCCGCCCTGCGTAATACTGAGCGTGCCGGCCGTCAGTTTTTCTGTGCAGGTGACATTGGGCGAGTTCAGCGTGATGCTCTCATCAGCCTTTACTTCGGCTGTCCTGCAGTGAATTTTGACGGGACCGTCATCCTTCACAGTCAGCGCTTTTATGCCGCTCAGGCTCAGGGTGCTGCTTTCCGGGTCATAGCTGAATGCAGCACCATCGGGCCAGGTGATAACACCGCTTTTAATGCCCGCTGCCGGTGCGGGGTGATCGTTGCTGTACAGCGAGCCGATTATCATGGCCGTGGTCATCTCACCGCACGGCGCCAGAATAATGACCTGTTCACCTACTGAGGGCGCATGCCAGATAACCGCATCACCCGCCCGGCTGGTTGCCCAGCGCACCCAGTCTGTTACGTTGTCGCCCGTGCTCACGCGCGCGGTACGGGCGTCCTCATCCAGTGCCGTGACAGTACCGGTGCGGATCAGATTGCACAGCAGGCGGAACAGTTCGGCGGTAGTTGGCATAGCAGCTCCTTTAAATCAGAGCTGTTATCGTGCCTTACGCGCGTGAGAACAGCGGAGGGGTTTACGGTGTGAGCGGGCGCTGAGACGCTTTAGCGGGCGGGGTTGAGGTGGGCGTAGATGGTGTCAGCGATCCACTGCAAATCCTCTTCGGCCAGACCCAGCAGCTCGCGAACGGGGTATTTTGCTCTGAAGTGTTCACTGAGATCGTCAACCAGGCCAAACTGGTGAATACGGGCTATCGCTGCGGCTTTACCGTCAAAGCCGACTTCTGCTGAATCAGTGGCTGAACGTGCATGCAGAAAACGGTAAGCCCGGATGCGCTGGAACATCAGCCCCTGCCGCAGGTTACGTCTGATAGCCGTTTTGTTAAGGTCGATGTGAAGAAATTCGTCAATGTCGGCGCGTTTAAATGTCCTGAATCCGCCCGCCTGCGCGTCGTAACCTGTAATGACCGGTTCGCCGTTCGCACCTTTGCCGTGCCGCCAGTTACTGATTTCGCGAACCTGATGGCCGCGTGCCCATAAAAAGCGCATATGGCCGATATAGGTTTTGATCTCGCGCGTTTTGCGCGGCGCAAACCGGGAGCCGTCAGGGTTGAGCTGGCGGCGGATACGTCCGGCCTGGCGTTCCCGCAGCCCTTTAGACAGGGTGCGGGTCAGCCTTCGGCGACTGACCGGCGTCAGCTGTCCCACAACGGCAGACAGCAGGCTGTCCAGCTCAAGAAACAGCTGCGCGTCACTCATTATCCGCCCCGGCACTCAGGGTGTTCAGATTGTCCTTAAAATCAACATCCCATCCGGTCGCGTCCAGCCCCATCATTTCGGCATAGTCGGGTTCGTCGCGCGCCGTAATCACGGGGCGGCCCTGCGCGTCCCGGCTGACCAGTCTGACCTCATCAACCGGCAGACCGAAAAGAATGTCGGCGCAGTTGTTGCTGAGGATATCGGCTGAGAATGAGACTTCTCGGACGCGTTTGTCAGGGTTAAAAATCAGGTCGGGCTGATGCACCTTTGCCCAGGTGAGGATTGCCAGGCTCAGCCGATCGATGTCCCCCGGGTAGTCCAGCACAATAATCTCAAGATGATAGCGGTACTCGAAAGAAGCCGATTCCTGGCCGGTCGCTACAAGCGCACCTTTTCGGACTCCCATCCAGAGATTTTCCGGGTTATCCCTGAGCCATGGCACAGCCTGATTAAGCTGCTGGCGCAGCACATCAACTTTCAGCATTGACATAATGATGCCTCTGAAAAAACGGCCGCAGGTGCGGCCGGTGACTTGTTACTGCTGGCTCTGACTCTCAGCAGCTGCCTGACCATCGTCAATACCGTGTTTGTATTGCAGGTGATCGGCGTACGTCTGCACGTCAGCGCGGAACGCCTCTTTATCATCGGCGATCACTTTGTCGCTCAGCGCTTTAGCCACAACACCGGATTTATCGGTGAAGGCAGCGGCGATTACGTCAAAATTACTGCCGCAGGTCTGACGGACGCTGGCTTCATCGCTCAGTGTCAGATGATCGACAAATTCCGTTACTGCGTTGCTGACCTCATCCGATGAGGGTGCGACATAAGCCTGTTCGGCAATGCTGTTAACAATGGTATCGCTGCGTAGCGTGTCGAGCGCCGCGCGCTGAATGGTGCTTGCCTTGATCATGGCTGATTCCTCTTTGACGGTTTGAACATGGCCTTGGAGCCAGCGAAAAATCCACATGGTGATCCCCTGTGGCTATTTAAGGCACTGCTGCCTGATATAGTCCTGTAGTCCGGCTATCTGCTGCCGGGCTGTCTCGATTCGCTGCCTGAGGATGAAATAATCCCGCTGAGCGGCGTCAGTAAGTCGGGCGCGGGCTGCATCATCCACGCGGGCGGTGGGGGAGGATTTACCCGCTGACAGGGCTGGGCAGTCTGCGTGGAGCTGCAACCGCTGACGGCCATCATCAACGTCGCGCTGCAAATCATTAATCTGGTGTTGCGCACTGGCTAATGCCTCCGTGTGGGTTTTGTCGAGCGCGGCCAGACGCTGCTGGCGTTGGTTAATATAGGTGATGGTGGCGGCCTGCCGTCTGGCTACCTGTTGAGACTGCTGTGCGGTAGTGCGCCAGGCTATGGCTTTATCGTGATAGTGATCAGCCGTCCAGGCGAGCGAGATAACGACTGTTACCAGCGCGACAATGGCATATTTGCTCACGACACAAACAGCGCTTTTTCCGCTGCCCTGCGCTCAACCAGACCCGGCAGTTTTTGCCCGCCAGCATTCACCCATTTACCGAACTCACCAGCTGCACCGGCATAATCGCCCTCGTTCAGTTTCTTCAGGAGCGTCGACCCAACGAAATTGCCTGAACCCAGGTTGAAGATGAACGACACCAGCGCGTCAAACTGGTTCTGATTCAGCTGAGCGTTGACGCTCGCGCCGATGGTCCGCTCAGCGGCCAGACAGTCCTCCTTCAGCCAGGCTTCGGCCTGTTCCGGCGTACAGGTGTCGTCCTCTTTCACGTTGTGCGTATGGCCGTAACCAATAGTCAGCACACCAGCCGGGCAGTGGTAGGCTCTGGTTTTCAGACCTTCGGACTGCTTAATCAGGCGGTAGCCGTTTTCACTTGTTTTCATTTTCACTCCCGGCTTTGGTGCCACTCTCTTCAGGAACGCGGGTTTTCATGCTGGCCATGACGTTCATAATCGACAGGCAGCGCTCGACGCCGATCCCGCCAATAACAATACCGACCAGCAGCGCGTGATCCGCCTGCCAGCCGAAGTACTCCAGGGAATTAATCACCCCCATGGAAATCAGCAGGCAAATCAGCCCCGATAGAAAAGCATTCCGCCAGGATTTACCGTCATACAGGGTCACCATCAGCGCCATACCGAACGACGCCAGCGATCCGTAAATAGACGGGGCGTTGGTTTTGACCCACAGCAAAGAAACCTCCCAGAAACCAGGTGGTATATGGTTATTGTTCATCCCGACTCCGGTCAGGTAACGGAAATAAAAAGCCACGCATCAGCGGTGCATATCGCGCGGTATGTCGCCGCAGTCGTGAACGGTCAGTGGCACAGGGTGTGGGACGGGTGCGGCAGACCATCCCGCAGCTGCACACACGAAGCCTCAGCAACCCGGCCAGAAGCGCGGCCGCCATAAATACACCTCGTTTTTTCTTCAGTCCCATAGCTGTACGATCTCCCTGGTGCTGCTTTTTCTGATGTCGGGCAGATAAACCATGGTGCCCGCTGGCAGCAGCGGCCCCAGCTCGCACAGACCCGGGTTAGCCTCATAAACCTGTACGGTGACGCCCGTACATTCGCCATAGGCACGCCAGCAGAGAAGGTCCACTGTGTCCCCCTGTTGCGCCGTCACATTCATCTACACGATCTCCGCCATGCCGCGCGGCAGGCCCATGATGTCGCGCAGTGCCCACTGGCTGTCCCGCCAGGCGCTGTCTATCTGAATGGAAAGTGCTTCGGCGTGTTTTTCGCCATCCCGCGAGGTGTCGATATCCCGGTAGCCCTCCAGAAGCAGCGCTTTGGCGGTGAACCACACGGCACGCTTGTAGCGCAGGATGAGTACGGACTCATCGCCGATCCTGGCCGCTGGCATGCCATCCAGGGTGTCATAACCCGCAGCCTGCTGAAGTTCGCGCCACTCTGCCAGTTCACTGTTGACGCGGGCCATGCCTTCGCGGCAGGCATGCAGCAGTCTGTCATCCGTGACCTGGCCGTCGAGCCGTACGGACAGGCGCATTTCTGCGGCGTCCATGTCCGGCCAGAAATCGCTGTTAGCGATAGTCATCTCACCGGTCGGATTGACCGAAACCAGACTCATGCTTTATCTCCTGAGAGGTCGGGCGGTGGACGACGGGGAAACAGCGGGTCATTCAGACTACTGCTACACCGCCGTGCCGCCCGGTGCGCGGGGGCACGTTCGTTTAACAGGCTGACTCAGTCACCCTGTTTATTGTTCTCACCTTCAGCTGCGGGCGGGGCCGGTGGCGCATTGTCCGGCGAGCTGTCAGCCTGGGCAGAAGCCTGCTCGCTTCGGGCGATGGCCCGGCGCAGGGTATCGATCTCTTTCTTAACCCCCGCACCGTCATTCAGCGTCATAGCCTGAAGGAGGTATTCCAGTGCTTTTTGCTGCATATCGGCGTCACCGTGGCGAAGTGTCAACCCCAGCAACTTGAACAGTTTGGCGCGGACGGCATCGGGCATATCCTCTTCCGCCATAACCTCATCAAGCCGCAACAGCATGGATGCGGGCAGCGGGCGCGCTGCGGTATCAAGCTTGACCGCCGACAGCGCCGGGTTGCAGATCTCTTCCACAAAGAACGCGGCCGGCGTGCGATTCCAGTCGTCTGGCAGCGGTAGCTTGTGACGCACAATGTACTCAATCAGCGGCATGGCTTCTTCTGCACAACCGGCGTCAATCATCCAGGTGGCGCACATCACGACAACCTTGTCGGGGCGGCCACTGTCAGCCGCCAGCGTGCCGTCAATCCAGCCCTGATAATCCGGCAGCATTTCGCGCTTAAGCTCCGCTTTGCGCTTATTGCTCTGGATACCCTTCAGGCGTTTTTCATCCTGATAAAGCCGGTGCAGGATCCTTTCTTCGTCCGACAGGGCGGGCGATTGCGCCGCTCTGCCCGCCGCCCGGATTGCTGCATGCTTCTGACGATGGAGGAAAGCAGGTGATGGCATGATCTGTTCCTCTTACTGCTGGCTGTGGTTTTCGCCAGCCCAGGTAATGCCCTCAACCAGGCAGCCAAAGCCGTAATCTTCGATTACGTACGCGTCATTGCTGGAGCTGTACGTTGCGATGCGGTTGTATTCCGGCTCTTCGCGGATGGCCTTGCGGTGCGCCGAAATCTGCCAGTAAATCGACAGGTTAGCGAACGACGTAATCAGCATGGCGCCAGCCGGGAAGTAAGGCGCGATGTAGGTTGGCATATTGCCGAGGCGCTGCTGCGCAATCAGCAGCTGGCCCGCCAGCGCTTCACTGTTAGGGTTGGTCTGACTGAGCGCATTCACGATCGGGAACTCGCGCTCATTCATCAGATCGCGGCCGGTGATGACAACCAGATCGGGATGGTCGATATACCAGGGATCGAGCAGCTGGCGCGCCGCATCGCGGGCCATAGAGTCCAGATTGCCGTAATCACCCTTTTTAACGATGGTGTTGTCGTCGTCGCGGCTGGTAATGGTTTTCCCGGTCAGGACGCGCTCAGGTGCGCGTTCGCGGTACTTCTGCAGCCAGCCAATATTGACGTCCTGCAATAGCGGGTTGCTGGCAAAATCAGACTTTTTAGCCCGTGATGTGCCGTTAAAACCAATCATCAGACGGTCCAGCGCGGTGCGCTGAACAATCTGATTGCTCAGGCGGACCTGGAAATTGGGAAACTTCGCCCAGGCATCCAGCTTGCTGTAGGCAATATAGGTGTCGGTATTGGTCTGCTCGCAGCGGTATCTGTCCTCGTCCAGCGTATCCACGGCGCGCGGTTCGCGGCGGTCGGTATTGGAGGTGTTAGTGCTGGACAGCGGGCCACTGACGCCCAGGCCGATTTTGTCGCCCTCCTGCTCATCAACGCCGATAATGTTAATGCGCTTGAGCATTTCGCTGGAGTTCTGGATCTTGTCTTCGAGGCGCTGTTCAACGCTCGGATCCACGCTGAATTCAATCCCGCGCTGCACGTCCTGGAGCGTGGAGCCATTAAGCTGCGCCTGCTTTGCCAGGTAAGCGTTAAACTTGACGCGGGTATCGTTTTTCATTGCTGCCATTGTGTTTTTCTCCGTTCGCCCGATCAGTAATCCACTTCGGTTTCGGTTTTTTCTTTACCCGTGGCAGGCGGTCGCTGCGCATAATGCTGCGGCTCACTCTCCAGCTGCGTTTTGAGGGCGTTATGATCCTGCTCCAGCTGGCTGAATCGCTGTTCCAGCGCGGTTAATGCATCCTTTTTCACCGTGTTGCTAAAGGTGTTAAGCAATTCAGCCTGGCTTTGTGCAATCAGCTCAACGGCGTTCTGTAGCTCAGTGGTGTTCTGCTCCTGCTTTTTCGCATTGCCAAACAGCAGGGAGCTGATGCGGGTGAAAAATTGCGTGCCACCCTCTGGCTGCTCTGGCTCTTCCTCAGCAAACGCCAGCGTGATTTCTTCTGCCGCCGTGAACAGCGCACCGGGAACAGAGTGACGCGCGGCCAGCGGGCTGGCTGTCGGGTTCTGGGCGCAGAACTGAAGGTAGGATGTGCCCAGGCTTGCCGGGTTATCTGTCACCGCCATGCCCATCAGATAAGGTGTGCCGGTATCCGCGAAATCCGGAGCGATTTCCACACTCGAATAAACCTTCTGGGCCTTGCGGTTCAGGGCAACCAGTTCGTCGGTAGGGGTCAGCTGTGCGTAAAGCCCCAGCTTTCCTTTGAGCGGGCCATCCGGGATCGCTTCGGCTTTTAACGCAACGACATCGCCGTATGCACCAAAGGGCGAGGTGTCCGCACTGACCATGGGGGCGTAGCCTCTGATGTGCTCGCAGTTAATACGCGCACCGTACACTTCCGGGTTGTATGACGCTGCTGCGCCCTCAATCCATTCACGCTGAATAACGCGTCCGTCAGTGGTTGCGCCCTCTACGGCGATGCGCTGCCAGTCGGTTACTTTTTTCTTTGCAGCCATTTTTTGCTCCGGTTTGATTCGGTTCTGGTGCCTATGTTGAGCACCCCACGGACGGGCGGCAACGTGTTCGCCGTGTCAGCGCAAGGCGACACGTCCCGCTGATACTGCATCGCGCGCGGGCGCGATAGGCTCTGCGCCATGGAAAACACCGATCTGAAATCGCAGGCAAAAAATCTCTACTGGATGGGGCGTGATATGCGCGCTATCTCGCAAAGCCTGGGCATCAACATCAACACGCTTTACAGCTGGCGCCGCCGTGATAAATGGGACGAGATCAGCATGGCCGGGCGTGCGCATGATCGCGCCCTGGTGCGCTGGCTGGAGCTGAATAACAAGCCTGCCGACGAGCTGACGGCGCGTGATTTCAAAGTGATGGATTTTTACAGCCGTCAGATTGCCCGCTTCGAACGTGCGCTTCAGCGGCAGGACGAGGGTGAGCGGAAGAAGAAAAAGGGGCCGAAAAACTTCCTCAGCCCCGAACAGATTGCCGCCCTGCGACAGAATGCACTCGATACGTTTTATGACTATCAGCTGGGATGGCTGAAACAGCGCGAGCTGGGTCAGCGCATCCGCATGATCCTGAAGTCACGACAGGTCGGCGCGTCCTGGTACTTTGCGCGGGAGGCGCTGCTGGACGCGCTCGACTCCGGCCGCAATCAGATATTTCTTTCAGCCAGTCGTAATCAGGCGCTGAACTTTAAACGCTTCATTCAGCGATGGGTTAAAGAAGTCTGCGACGTCGAGCTGACAGGCGGCAATGAGATGGTGTTGGCGAACGGAGCGACGTTGTATTTCCTCGGCACATCTGCCGCAACGGCGCAGTCGTATACCGGCAATCTCTATTTTGACGAATTTTTCTGGGTCAATAACTTCCTGAATCTGCGCAAGGTCGCGGCAGGTATGGCGACGCACGATAAGGCTGGCCTGACCCTGACTTACTTTTCCACGCCATCCAGTGAAGAGCATGAAGCCTATAAGTTCTGGACAGGCGATCTGTATAACAGTCATCGCCCGCGTGACAAGCGCGTCGATATCCCGCTGACGCACGACGCACTTCAGCACGGCCTGTTATGCGATGACGGTGCCTGGCGGCAGATCCTGACGATTAAGGATGCTATCGAGAGGGGACTCGATCAGGTCACGCTCAGCACCATAGAAGATGAAACGCCGCCTGATGACTTCCTGAATCTTTATATGTGCCAGTTCGTGGCGCGCGGCCAGCGGGCCTTTGACTACAACAGCCTCATTCGCTGCGGTATTGACGGGGTCGATGAGTGGGGGGACTGGCGGCCGGATGCACCCAGCCCGATGGGTGATCGTGAGGTCTGGCTGGGATATGACCCGAACGGCAGCAGCGGCAATGGTGACAGCGCCGGACTGGTTGCCGTGGTTCCGCCGTCTGTACCGGGCGGCAAGTTCCGCGTCATTGAAATTATGCAGATTCAGGGGCTGCCATTCGAAGCGCAGGCGGAGGTCATCCGGCAGTTTACCCTTCGCTATAACGTGACGCACATCGGTATAGATGGCACCGGCGTCGGTGAATCAGTAGGCAATCTCGTCAAAAACTTCTTCCCGGCCGCTGTCGTGCATAACTACAGCGTCAGCCTCAAGCGTGCGCTGGTCATGAAGGCACAGATGCTCATCCGTGGCGGACGTTTTGAATATGACGCAGGCCTGCTTGATCTGGTCAGCGCCTTTATGACTATTCGCCGGGTAGTCACGCCGGGCGGGGTAATGACTTACGAATCCGATCGCGCGCGCGGCAGTAACCACGGCGATCTTGCCTGGGCGACGATGCACGCGCTGATTAACGAGCCAATTGGCGCAGAAATGGCCGCAGAAGGCGGCGTCTGGGAGTTTTAATTATGTCAGATACCACAGCAGGCAATGCCGCCTGGCTTGATATGGGTAAGGTTGCGCAGGCCGCTATGGCGGCCGGTACGCCATCCGCCGTCATGGAACAGGGTAGCGCGCCGGTTGAGACGTTCAGCGCGATTACGCTGGATTCACCCGTTCCGCTTCACGGCTGGGGCGACTTTCTGGACTGCATGGAGTGCGCGAAGAACGGGCAGTATTACGAAACCCCCATCAGTTTTTATGAGCTGGCCCGTTTGTTTGGTGTGGCACCCTATCATCAGTCTGCCCTCTACTTTAAGCGTAACGTTATCGCTGAGTGCTGGAAGCCGCATCCCTGGCTGACACGGCATGATGTTAACGCCGCTGTGCTGGATTACCTGGTCTTTGGTAACGCCTATTTCGCAGTGGAAAAAAATCGTCTGGGCACGCCGGTAAGGCTTCGCCATATCCCGGCCAAATACACACGTCGCGGCGTTGACCTGGAAACCTACTGGTTTGTGCAGAATGATGTGCAGGATTTTTCTTATGCACCCGGCAGTGTCTGTCACATCCTCAACCCGGAGATCCATCAGGAAATTTACGGGCTGCCTGAATATCTGGCGGTCATGATGTCGGTTTATCTGAACAGCGACGCGACAATGTTCCGCCGTAACTATTTCATCAACGGCAGCCACGCCGGGAAACTCATCTATGTTTCAGACGCACTGGCGAACCCGCGCCAGATTGATGATCTCAAAAAATCCCTGGCAGGCGTCAACGGGCAGAAAGCCTTCAAAAATATTCTGGTGTATGCGGCAGGCGGGAAGAAAGACGGGATCCAAATCATGCCGTTCAGCGAGATAACCGCAAAAGATGATTTCAGCAGCATCAAAAATATTACCCGAAATGACATGCTGGCTGCGCACCGCGTCCCGCCGCAGCTGATGGGTATCATCCCTAACGAGGCTTCCGGTTTTGGTGACGTTGAGAAGGCGGCAAAGGTGTTCGCTATAAATGAGCTTTACCCGATTATGTCGAGCCTTAAGCACCTTAACGACTGGATCGGCGCGCCCGTGTTCGACTTTAACCCCTATGCACTGGCAGAGGTGTCGAACGGTGGATAGGGCAATCATCTTTGGCAGCGGGCCGTCACTCACGGCAGAGGATGCAGATGTCGCAGCGTCATCGGGCTGGCCGCTGATTACAGTGAACTCCAGCTGGCAGATGGTACCCGACTGTGACGTCATCTATGCGGGCGATCTTGAGTGGTGGGAACAGAATCACGCGCTGATTACTTCTGATGCTGCGCGCTGGACGTGTCACCCGCTGGCCGCGCAGCGTTACCGCCTGAAACTTCACGTCGCCCGTGGATCGTACAACTCAGGCATGCGCGCAATACAGTTTGCCGTCAGCCAGGGTGCCCGGCGCATCCTGCTTCTGGGCTTTGACTGCTGTACCCGTTCCGGGACGCACTGGCATGGCGATCACCCGGCAGGGCTGAGAAATCCCGTACCTGATACGCCCGCACGCTGGCTGCGTCACTTTGAATCGATCGCCTGCCTGCGTGACGTTGCCGACATCATAAACTGCTCACGCATAACCCGCCTTACGCAGTTCCGCCGCATGGCGCTGACGGATGCGCTGCTGCTTCCTTCCGGGGATTCAATATGAACACACCGCTGTTAATCAACGGCATGCAGGGGCTGGGTGACAACATCTACCAGCGCGCTTTTATACGTCACCTGCCGGGCTGCTGGCTGGCGACGGCCTGGCCTGAAATCTATGAGGGGCTGGACGTGCATTTCGTGCGCTCCGGGACTCGACTTCGCACCCAGCGAAAAAACGAGATGCGATCCCGCGTGCGGTATGAAGCGCCGCCCGTTGACGCAAGAACGCTGCGAATTGGCTACGGTGCTTCACTGCTGGCGCAGGGGTCAATTGCTGATGCCATGCGAAAGCAGTTTGGCGTGACAAACCCCGTCTTTGATTTGCCTGACTTTGGCTCGCTGCCGGTGCGGACGTCACGGCCGGTCGCACTTATCAGGCCTGTAACGGCCCGTCGCGAGTGGCTGAATCAGGCCCGTAATCCCGATCCCGTATATATCGCTCAGGCTGCGCGCATACTCCGGCGCCACTTTTATGTGGTCAGTGTTGCTGACCTTGCTGACGGCGAGGAATGGCTGGTTGGTGATCCGCCTGAAGCCGATCTGAACCTGCACAGTGGCGAACTCAGCGTTACGCAGTTGCTGGCGCTGGCTGATAAAGCTGCCGTTGTTGTCGGTGGCGTGGGCTGGATTGTGCCTGCGGCTGTCAGTTACGGCACGCCGCTATATGTGGTGCAGGGCGGGTGTGGCGCCCATAACGCGCCGCATATTATCACCGATCCCCGAATGAACCTGCGCCGCGTCGGATGGGCGAGGCCGGATAACTACTGCATGTGCGGGCAGATGGCGCACGCATGCAGCAAGCGCATTACGCAATTCGATGAAAAATTTACGAGGTGGCTACATGAAAATGTTCTCTGATCACGTCCGCAATGGCCTGGTGTTCCTGCCTGAGATTGGCGTAGGCCGGTTTCCGGTACCGAAACAGCGCCCGTACGATGCCGGATACTTTGCCCGCTATCAGCGAATGGCAAAAACACCGATGGGGCGTGCCCTGACGCAGGCCCGGATCGCACTGGTTGCGCGGCATTACGCGGGCACCCTGTTGGACGTGGGCGTCGGGTCGGGTCAGTTTGTGTTGGAGCGAAATCATACGCTGGGCTATGCCGTTAATCCGGCAGGGATTGAATGGCTTAAATCTCATGGTCGCTGGGCTGACCTGTACGGTGAGTGCTATCCGGCGTTGAGCTTCTGGGATGCGCTGGAGCACATCGATGATCCCGAGGCTGCCGTTGCCCGCGCGAAAAAATGGGTCTTTGTTTCCATTCCGATATTCCGTGATGCCGATCATTTGCTGCGGTCGCGGCACTTCAGGAAGGATGAACACATCTGGTACTTCACCCACGCGGGGCTGCTTCGCTGGTTCGATGAGCAGGGCTTTGACTGCCGGGAGTGGAACGAGGCTGAAACGTCTTTGGGACGTGATGGCATCCATTCCTATGCATTCGAGCGTCGCCACTCCCCTGCATAACACCTGACATAATCATGCACCTGCCGACCGGCCCATTGCGGCCGGTTTTTTATGCTCGTTACCCTCTGAATCTTTACCAGATCCCATCTCGCCACAACCCCAATACCTGCCAGCGATAACAACGCACTGTAACGCGTTCTAAGGCCATCAAGGTTTGACAGGGTGCTGCGCCATTCCTGCGGAGAAATACGCCGTGCATGGCACAGCCAGCGCGGCAGGCTGGCCGGGCGGGGTGGTCTCACCATGCCCCGTAGCGGGCGCGTGTCCCCCACCACACCCGCACACAGTTTATGCACGAAATTGTGCAACTTTCAGATGCACCAATGTCCCGCCAGCACTGACGGGACGGGGTATTAATCATGAAAAATTTACTTTCAGAATTGCGCAGAATTGCGCTTCAACAACTTTAAGATAGCCCAGCTATGGCTGGGCGGAGAAATGAAAGCTTTTGAGAGGATAAGATATCAATACTAATAACTTTACTAGGAGATAGGTTTATCGGAAGGAATATTAGCTTTTTTGATTTGTTCTAAAATAGCTTCACCTGTCTTTACTTCTTCCAATAGAGATGAAAGTGAGTTTTCTAAATCCATTTTATCTTGGCATATGAATTTCTGTCCGTTGTATCTTATGTAGCATGGATAACCCGCGCTATTTTGTTCCCATTCAGCTAGCATAATTGCATTTTGCTTATTGCCGTTGAGGATTGCTAAGCCTTCAAATTCTTCCATCTTGGGCGGTATGAAGCTGTCAATAAATATATTGGCTGGTCTGGATGGTTCCCTATCTACGGCTCTTTTAAAAGTCACCTTGCCAAATGTAGCCTTGTTTTCACTAATGTCTTTAACTTGGGCGTTTATATTATCAAAAATAAGAGTGATCTCTTTTTTGTTTCTTTCTGCCTCTTGTGCTGCCTCAATGCCAGCTTTAAGCGAATCTTTAAAATTTTTCATTTCAATATCTCTCTATCGACGAAATTACAGGTAGATGATCAAGCTTTGAATTCGTATTTGTAATAAGCCTGATTATCTCTTTGTTATAGTACACTTCAGTTTTCTCTTCATTGAGATACCATGTATTTCCGCGAAGAAAGCTTGAAGAGAAAATGATCTGGTCAAATGTTTTCCAGCGACTTGTCTTATTGTTTTTATGATAATACGTGCCTCCTCCCCATAATTCGGTGGTGCAGGGGTGTAGGTCTTTGTTAACCATTAACCGCCAAAATGGGTTGTATAAAAGGCGGGGTTTTTTCTTAACAAGAAAAGTATCTTTTGTGGAAAATAAAGCTTCAGTAAGACTCTTGTTAAAGGGTTCATCATTGAAGTCGCCAAGTATGACGATATTTTCTATGTTACGCTGTTCAATACTTGCAGACACTGCATCCATGAGCAATGTTCCAAGCTGAATCCTAAGTGTATCATCTTCACTAACATGAAGTCTGCTCACCCAATGAGCAACATAAAGTGTAATTGGTTCCTGAAATTCTTTTATCTGAAAGTTTAATTCCTGAGCAGCGTGTATTTTACCATCCGGTTGGATTTTAGTGATTAAGTCTGTATTTATTATCTGGAGTAAATTGGATTTATAAATTGTACATATGTCATATCTTTTTCTTCCGTCATATACAGTTCCGTCATAAATCGAAAACTCACTCCCATTAAACATGCCCGATATATATTCCACATCGGCAGTGGAAACCTCACATAAGCAAATTACATCAACTGACTTTTCATTTATCAAGCGCCATAATGTCACTAGTACAAATGCTTTGTGCTCATCACTTGATAAGTTTTCTTTTGTATGAGGGGATAAACTTGTGTTCCACCACGAAAAAGTTATTTTGTTAGACACTTATCATTTCCTAAATAATAACTATCTTAATTTTTTATAAATTGCCTTATAAAACCCAAACCCACACAATTCAGATGATGGTATCATTCCCGCTTTGAAAATAAATACCTAGCCATAATCAAAACAACACCAAAAACCTCTGCAAGAGTACCGCTCATATAGAGATTCAAAGCAAACTGCTCAAAGCTAAGTAATTTCGCGCCTACTAAAACGAAAACAGCATTCATGACGAGCAACTGACCGACCAAAATGCAAATAAAAGACCAAGCAAAAATCTTTTTGAGCTTAGTGTCGCCCTTCAAATCTTTGGTTTTAGCTTTTTTGTGGGCGTTGTCAGGATCTTCTCTGTTGAAATATGCTACAGAAGTGGCAGCGGGAGCTTTGGACGCGGCGCGCTCACCTCTGGCTTGACGCGCCGCTTCTGTGACTGACGCTTTAGCGGATGCTTTTATTTCATCATCAGACATTATCGTCAGTTAATCCTAAGATTTTTAAGCCGGAATTTTATAGCATCATCTGAAACACCAAAGAAAGACGCCATAATTGTGGCAGGACAGCCTTCTTTATGTAACTCCCTGACCTTGTATTCGGGCATAAGCAGGTTTGCAGCAAACTGATTGGCAAAGATTTCGTCAGGATCACAACCTTTAGTTGCCTGCTCTCCCCGGAAATCTATGAACTGATATTCAAGTTCCTGCCCATTGTCAGTGCGTTTAGCGTAATGCCCTAACTCATGAGCACAGGTAAACCTCTTACGCGAGAGGCTATCTTCGCGATTGAGGATGATTACGGGATCATGCCCGGGGTCTTTATGTAACGCCCCAGAAATATTGCTATCAAGATCTGTTTCAACGACATCAAGCCCAAGTTGACCTGCTATCCACGCAGGATCAACAGGGAAACCTCTGTCAGCCCAGACGCGGCGTAGAAGAGCTTCAGCAGAATTTTTTGGCATAATCACTCCTCCTCAACTGGTTGAATTTTGTACATCTATTTAGTGCACTACTATCTCACACTTCGGTCAGGAAGAAAATGGGGTTAGATGGGGTTAGATGGGGTTAGATGGGCTTAGATGGGCTTAGATGGGGTTAAAAGTTTTTACTTGACGAATACATTATAGCCACTCATTAAGGTTCTCGTCGGTGGCGCAACGGTAGCAGCCTGCGCCTGTTGATGGATTTGCCGTGCTCAGTTCTGAGCCACAACCGCACCAACGGCGCACCGGCCTGATCTCCAGTTCATTTTTGTTCCGCAAAGTCGCCTCGCGATTATCATCCAATCGTATACGCGCCCCTCTGCTTAGGGCCGCAGTGAGATCTGGCGTGTAGGACATGCCCTGCGCGGCGCACAGGGCGATCACCGCAGCGGCTAAATCATCTGAAATCTGAAGTACTGGCGGTGGTGCGAGCGGTAAATTTTGTGATTTTTTCTCATTCCGGCAGCTGTTGCGCATAACCCTGAGTGCTGCACGGCGTTCCTGGCGTGTTAATGACGCTGGAACGCGCAATTTTTCGGCGGGTAACTCTGTCGATAACTCACGGGTTCTGCTGATTTTTTGGTCGCCCGTAGAGTTATTGACAGAACTCCAAGGGGCGGCGCCGCCGCCCTGAGTATCAAAAGATCCAGAACCAAAGGCGGTGCCGGATTTATCTGGCTGCTTTTTGCGAATCGTCCAGGTTTTCAGACGCGTGCATTGCCGCGATTCCTCGCCAATATGCGGCGACCAGACGCCCGTGATTTTGCGCGTTGTCTCGCCGTAGGCATTTGACTCCTCGCTGTCCTCATAGGCAACGCGGACGGCATAGCTCTCGCGCGGAATGAGCACGCCCCCCTGTTTCTGGATGTAGGTAGCAAAACAGCCCACATCAGCAGCGGCTGCCACAGCGTCCATAACCGGATCGGGCAGCAGTGATGCGCCGCGCCGGTAAGTGCCCGCTTTGATCATGATGCTGGTCAGCTGATTGCTGAGTTTGCGTAATTCCCGATAGACCGTGACGGGCGGCTGTCCGACCGGCTGAAACTGGCGCAGGCGGTGCTGGGACGCCCAGGCCATAGCAAGGCGGGCTGTTTCGCGCAGCGGGCGGCCTGTCTCTTTGTCTGTTTCGCCATCCAGCGCGTATCCATCAATATTTTTACTGATGTACTTTGCAATGTATGCCGTCGCGCTGCCTATTCTGGGGTCCATCTTTTTGGCCTTAAAACGGGCTGCTGTATTTTTACCCAGTTCTGCACGATCTTCGCGAGTGAAGTAATCGCGGAGAATCGCTAACGCAGGTTTAACTTCATCAGGCGGGAGGAAGATCAGCACATGCCAGTGCGGCGTGCTGTCGTGGTGTGGCTCGGCAACACGAAAGCCATACGGCCTTAAATCATGGCGCTTCAGTTTGGCCGTGGCCCGCCCCCACACCTTGCAAAGATATTTCTGCGCATCAGAAGGGGTAGCGCCATTCCATTTGGGGTTGGCGTGGCCGCTATGGTTATTGCTGTGATATCGGGAGGGGCAGGTGATCGTCAGAAACAGTCCTGTGTCGCCGCGCGACATCGCCACCTGTTCGACACCCATCATTCGGGCCATTAACTCATGCCGACGAATCGCAGGATTACTGACGCTTGCCAGCGCCATGGACTCTAATGACGCAACGTTGCCCTCGTCATCCTCCAGTTCATGTGTAGCGATAAACTGCCGGTTTTTACGGCGCTGCTCCTGCCAGGCTGATAATGCATCCTGGCTGACATAAGGATTGCGGCGTCTGTGTATCTGCCCGATCGCACGCAACTGGCACTCGCGCCAGTCGTTACGCAGTCGCCAGACCTGCTGCCCCCACCAATCCGCGCTCATCAATCTGCTCAGCGCAGACAGGCACAGCATTTTATCAAAGCGTTTATTCAGGGATCGCCAGTATGGTGGCCGGATACGGAGAGTGGTCACCTCGCGGCCGATGTGGCGATAAAGCCATAACAGGTCTTTATCGCTCAAATCCTCCAGTTCTGTTTTCAGCGCCCGACACTCAGTGAAAAACATTTCGCTGATTTGCGATGCCAGAGAACTACCCCAGGTGAGAACCTGGCGTCGCGTCTGTTCAGGCAGATGCGGCCAGCGCCGGAACCAGTACGCCCCCAGCTCTGACGGAGTAGCACGGGCGGCGTGTTTTTCCCGGACGGCATCAAGCCTTTTGACGGCTTTAAGTATGGTATTGCTGAGAAATGCATCACGCTGTTCAGGCGGGCGGTTACGCTGGAGCCAGTCAACCTGATTAAGCAGTGGCTGTCGCAGAAAAACGGGCAGCGTACTTAGTCGTGACAGAATACCGTCAGCGGATTGTAACCACTGCTGGCGGTCATCCAGCCAGGCGTCACGCTCTTTCAGCGCAATGCACCGCGCTATTGCGCGTGCGGCTGACTGCTGGCGCGCATCAAACTCTTCAGCTGTAATCGGCGGCGCTTCTTCACGGGGATTGAATGCAGGCCGGGCTGCATTCCATGGGTAAATACCGGGCGGCTGTTGTGCCGCACCGGTAAAGGGTGGTGGTGGGGATGGCGCTAAACGGCCGCGCGGATTACCGGCCATGTCAGATTCCTACCAGCATGACCGTTCTGATGAATGCTATAGCAGCCTGAAGCGTCAGGCCGTTGCCTGCGGCGCGAAGTCTTCCCACTCTGCCGGAAGTCCCATCAACCAGAGGCTTAAGGCCGGGTTTAACCGGCCGCCACTTTCCATCCCGGCAATGGAGCCAGTCAGCATCTCGCCAGAAACCATTAACCGGGCCGGGCCTGCTATCGCTGCCACATCCTGTAAGCGTTTCTGGATCTTGGTTCCATTCGGCCGGTACGTGCTCAAAGCCTCCCCGGGGCATGGTGAGCGATCGTTGCTTGTCGTCGGTGCCGGCCAGCCTGCAATCTGTGCAGCCACATCGAGTCTGTCCGTTGATAATTTCCCGTTGCGAATCCTGCCGCCCTGATACCCCCCTTTGCCGTCCGATGCTGTCGGGGTCGCCCAGCCCGCCAGTTGTGCAGCCGTCTGAATGTTCATCCCACCCTGCCGGCCACCTGTTCCCGCGCCTTTCCCTGCGTTCGCTGTTGGCGTAGGCCATCCAGTAAGCACGCTCGCGGATGTGCGGCGCACCGACGCTCGCAGCCGGAAACGCAACCGACCCGAAGGCATAACCCAGACTTTCCACGTCAGTTTGTACAAGGTCGATCCAGTCATTCGCGTCTTTGCTTGCAGATTGTTCGCCAAGAACCACGACAGGGCTGCACTGGCCGACAAGCCAATGTGCGGCGGGCCATAAGTGCCGCTTGTCAGCAAACCCCGCCCCTTTGCCTGCCGCGCTGAAAGGCTGGCATGGGCATGAGGCTGTCCAGATGGGTTTGTTATCGGGCCATCCGGCGCAGCGCAGAGCGAGTGACCAGACGCTGAATCCTGCAAAGAGGTGAACCTGTTTGAATCCCCGTAGATCGTTGGGTGTGACATCTTCAATACTCCTGTTATCAACCACACCAGGCGCAATGCGGCCGGCATCGATAAGATTGCGCAACCACTGTACGGCGAAGGGATCTATTTCGTTGTAATAGGCAAGAGGCTGGCTCATTTACATACACCGGTGTAATCAATGTCATGGGCCAGTGAGCCGATTTCGACCATAGCTCTATAGGTTGCATTGCCCATGACTGGGCCGCAGTCCGGGCACATGCCACCGCCAGCGCTGTTGCAGCCCTCGCAGAGTTTCAGGCGGCCGATCAGCTCATTGGCCGTATCGCGGGATTTCGCGCTCACTGAGCGCTGTACGGTGATTTCATGCATGCGGAAAGGGTGGTAAATCTGGCGGGTTTCGGGCGTGCCGCTGCCGGAAAACACCGATGTTACGCCGTGCTCGTTGAATGCTTTGACCAGTGTTTTAACCAAATTCCTATGCTGCTCAGCTCCAAATCCGGCAGTGTGATAGCTGGAAAAATTCGCGGTATCGCTGGCGGGCAGGTAGGGAGGATCGCAGTAAATGGTAGCGCCCTCTGCGGCATGGGTGAGAATGGTTGTACGGAAATCAGCACAGATGAAAATAGCTCGGGTGTCGCGCACCTTCTCAGCAAACAGGCGGATCTCCCGTTCCGGGAAATAGGGTGCTTTGTAGCGACCATAGGGCACGTTGAATTCACCCTGCTGGTTATATCGCACCATGCCGTTGTAACCGTGCCGGTTGAGATAGAGAAAACGCAACGCCTGCGTAAAGTCCCACGTTGGCAACGCCCAGGCTGCCGGGCGAGGATCGTTAAACATGCTGCGAGTCGAATAATAGGTTTCCTCATTGTTGCCATCGCGGAACAGAGCAGATCGCGCTGTGCTAATGAAATTCTCGGTATCACTGGCAATCACGCGATAAAAATTAATCAGGTGCGGATTGATATCGCCGAGCACATAACGCCTGTAATCCGTATTCATGAACACGGACGCCCCGCCCACAAACGGCTCAATCAGGCAATCTGATTTCGGCAGGTGAGGCAGCAGATCTGGCATCACGCGAGATTTACCGCCCGGCCATTTCAAAGGCAACGTTGTTGTCATTTATGACTCTCCCCGTTATAGGTTTCGTGGGTCATCAGCCGCCAGTGCCGGCCACCGTTTTTGCTGAGCAGCCGCCAGCGTCGGCCAACCCGTATAACGAGATAGCCGTGGGGTTTGATGCGGGAGAAATTACGGGTGCCGCGTTCGTACTGTCGCAGCATGCTTACCGCGCGGGCGTATATAGGCGTAATTGCACAGGTGCCGCTCATCGTGACCGTCATGTTGCTGTCCTCTGCTGTTTTCAGGGCGAGCGAAGCCTGGCGGGTTTACGCCATAGTTTTGCTCAGGGTTTAAATCAGGTGTTAGTGACTGGTGTCAGGGTTTACCCGTCCGATGTCGCCTGGCCGGTAACGGGCCGGTACTTCGCGTGCAAGGTAGCGGATAGCCTCCATGCCGCGCGCTACGGTGCGGCGCTGGGGCGGCGTAAGATCCTGCCAGGCGATGAAGATGTCTTTGCCCTCAAGTTTGCGCATGGTCTGGTCAGTACATTCTTCAGCGACGGCGTTCCCCATGATGAAAATCGCTTTGCGCTGCGGGGCTGTCAGCTTCTCGTAACGCTCTGCTGTTTCGTTGCGACAGGCGGCCGCTTCCAGCTGATGGTGGATCCTGTCCAGCCAGCGCTGATGGGTTTCGAGCTGTAAGGGTGTTTTTTTTTCTTCGATACCGTTCATCGTAATTACCTGTAATGACTGATGTATCCGAAGCGGCATTACTTAATAGCGCTTCGGTTAAACCCGTTGACTCAGATCAAGGTGCCGGACGTTTGCCCCCGTCCGGCGTGGGGTTTGGTGGTAGGGTTTTCACGCCCCTGTTTCTTTCGACAGGACCAGGGCTGAAAACTCACCATCCACTTACACGGAGGACAAATGTCCGATACTGAAAACTTTCACCAGCTCCATGCGCCTGCCCCTAAACCTGAAAAAGAGAAGGAAGATCGCAAGGACGACGAGGAATAAACCATGACAGAGCAACCGACTGAGCACGACCTGCAATTTCGTATCTGGTACAGCTACTGGCTGGAAATGATGGTGGCGACCAGTAACCGGCGAGTTGATACCGTGATCAACACCGTGATGCTGGTTCTTGGCTCCGGTGTATTTGTTCAAAGTCAGCTCAGTTGGTTGTTTGGTGGTGTCATTGCCGTGCTCAGCGGATGCCGTATCGCCTGGAAGTTCGCCCAAAAAGCTGAAGCCGCTGCGCAGCAGGCTCGGCGCTACTCCGCGTTGATTGACGTCATGGCCGGGTTGGGCGTTGACGAAATATGTCAACGTCTGTCCATGATTCAGGAATTCGATAGCCAGGTTTTGGGAAGCATGGTTAAGCCTGCAAGACAAAAAGCGTGCATTGCCATGGGACTGGCGCACCGCGAAACACTCAGCTTTACTGAAAAAGTCACTGCGGCCCTGACGGGCGGCATTCCAGACTGACAGCCTTTTCATCTTACTTCCTCCCCATTAGCACTTTTAACCGGGGCGCTACTCAACGAATGGCGCTTCGGTTAAACCCGTTGACTCAGATCAAGGTGCCGGACGTTTGCCCCCGTCCGGCGTGGGGTTTGGTGGTAACTTTTTCACGCCCGCTCATTCTTGCAGGACTGACGGGTATGAATTTCCACCTACCAATCAAGGAACGTTTATGAAGTTCATGATCGAAACGTTTAACCATACCTCCCGCTGGGTACTGGAGAGCTATGAAGGCGAACCACTTATCTCTGGTAATGAATTTTCCAATTTCAGTTACGCTATTAAGGATCTTCAGGCTTTTGCACTGGATACTGAAAAATCTCCAATTATTTGTAAGGGTCAGGTTTTATCAGGTTCAACTGTTAATTCATCCGTGAGGTATCCGGTTGAGTTTGAAGTCAGCAAAATGGCTACGTGCTGGGTTTGGCACCTGTACCATGACAATAAGGAAATTTATTCCAGCTCCAGCCTGATTAACCCAAATCGTCGTTATGCGACGGCAAATTCAGCCTTAAGAAGTGCAATTCGTTTTCGTGCTGAAATGGCATTTGCACCCGTCTATGAGTCAGGGGGCATACTGGTTAATGCATCGCATTTTTCTAAGACCTTCGCATTAACTCGCGCCATTGCCGATCCTCACCCGTCTGCTAAAAGTTTAATTCGTTAAACCAGTGGGTTGAATGTGATTGCTCCTTCGGGGCAATCACTAAAATCAACCTCGACGAAGAAACGGGCATCAGGGGCGTTATATTGAGTTGCCAATATATCCCGCATGATTTTTAAGAGATTTTTGAAAGCGACATCTGCTTTGAAGTGACCACCATGAAACAGGACATTTGTCCAGTAACTGCCTCCCCCGGTAGCCGTTCCATAGTCAGTCAGGCATGAAAACTCGTTGAGCGGGAAAAGCGCTTTAGCGCGTGCAGTCTTAATGTAAACAATGGATTCTGATTTCTGGCACGGCACAGGAAAATCCCCCTCCGGCCACTGCTTTGCAGAAGCTGGCGCCAGCGTATCTATTAGGTGGTTCCCTGATGTGTTCATCGCTCTTACCTTTTTATGTCAGAAATAAACAACACGATTATGATCACCGACAGGACGCGGAATAATTCCGTTTCTGCAATCTGTAATCATCTGACCAATTTTGCATTCCGCTTCAGAATCACCGGAATACTTCGCGGCAAACTGCAACGCAATAAAAGCCATACCTAAACTGAGCGTGTCCTTTTTGCCGTTGTTTTCAGCGTCAAAGTGATACTGCTGAAGAATCTCGTTAATCAGGACTGTATAGGCTTTATTCATTTTTACCTGACCTCCAGTAATGCTGACCGGAAATTACCTGATGACACCGCAAAATACGGCCAGACCGTAAATCACACCGCCGATTGCCATTAGCGCCAGCACGGCCAGCACGAACAGACAGAGCATGAAAAGCGTTTCAAACATTGCGCATGCTCCGTTCTGCATAAAGCCGGTCGATGAATCGCATCGCTTCAGCCGCTGCAAACTCGCAACCGTAATAGACACCCTCTTTAGAAATGCCGTACAGGTTGCGCGGGCGTACCGGCGTTCGTGGCGATTTGGTTATCGTAAAACCGCGATAGATAGCGGCTTTTTTACTTACTCTGATGATGGCGTTTGGCATTGAAAAAACCTTAATCGCGGGACACACCTAACCATTTGAGCCAGCCGTCACGGATTTCTTTCGGGCGGCTCTCGAATGCCAGCTTCAAACCGTTATTCCAGGCTGGCAGATAAACCCATTTCTCGCTGCGTGCTGACGGGTTTAGCGGGTCGGTCATATCAATAACCGGCAGTTTACCTTTGTCGATCATTCCTCTAACCGCATCCCCCGATTTGCCAATCAGGCGCGCGAACTCCTGATAGGGCACAGCATCAGTGCCTAGCACTGTTGTTGCGAGTTTCGTTAATTGATTTTCCATCTGTTAAACTCCCCTTTGACCGTCCAATGCACTTAGATGGGCTTGGATGGCTTACAGTTGAACCTATAAACATCAATGTTGCACTTGATACGTGCAAGAGTACATCCACAATGAAAATTGCGTCAATGTCTATCGGAAAAAAATTGCGTGCCATAAGAGAGGAGGAACTTCTTAACAGGCGTCAAGCCGCTGATTTGACGGGGATTCCTTATGGAACTCTCAATAATTATGAAGGTGACAGAGCCATGCCTTCGACTGAAGTGCTTTTACGGCTTCTCCAACTTCCTGAATTTCAGAAGTACGCATTATGGTTAACAACTGATCTAACCGCTCCAGAGGCAGGGCAAGTTGCCCCAAGCGATTACGTTTTGCGCAAGGTCAGCAAAGCAGAAAGTGTTGGGAAAAAAACAGGTTAGAAGGCGCCGCAATTAAATACCTCTTTCGAGGTAATTGGCTAAATATTTACTTTCATACCCTTATCATTGTTACGTTATTTCACAATGGTTTAACGCCATTATCACAATAATTAAACTATGAAAATGAGGCGGAACAATGTTTACCAACTTTTGCAAGCGCTTAAGACATATCTTAGATATTGAACAAGTTTGTGGCGATGAGCTGGAGAGGTTATTAGGCGTAGAGCATAGTAGTTTGAGTTGTGGCGAGCCAATCCCCATGGACATCACCGTGCGATTGCTGAAACACCGACGACTGCAAAAATATGCCATGTACCTCATGACAGATCATATTGCGCCAGTCGCCGGCCAGATATCGCCGGATCTCGCACACTGTGGGCAACCCTTAACAACCTGTTAGCACTAAGGCCTGAATGCTGGCAATCATTGTATGAACATTATTTAAATGAAGTTGAGGATGTAAAAAACCAGTTACCTGATAACAGTTTTATTGGTGCAAATAATCAAGCCATCCTGGAGAAAATGCTATGAGCATTAAAAAACTCAGTGATGGTCGGTATGAAGTGGACATCAGGCCTGACGGTCGCAATGGACAGCGGATCCGCAGGAGATTTAATAAACGGCATGAGGCGGCTGCATTTGAGCGTCATACGATTAGCAACCGCAGCGACAAACCCTGGCTCAATAAACCCATAGACGCACGACCCCTGTCGGATCTTATTGAGCTGTGGTGGAAACTCATAGGTAAATCGGGTGATCACGGGCAGTCAGAAAAAAATACGCTGCTGCGTGTTTGTCAGGCAATGCGCAACCCGGCAGCTTGTCAGATTGATTCGGTCAAGGTAACGGAGTTCAGGGCAATGCGCCTGGCCTCGGGTTTAAAGGCGAGCACGGTAAACCGTGAGATTACCTCACTAAGGGGGATGTTCTCTGCGCTAATCAGGTCCGGGTTGTTTAAAGATCCTCACCCAATCAGCGGGACAAAAAAACTCAGGGAGGCTAATACCGAGATGTCCTACCTGACAAGCACCGAGATAGCTGCGCTATTGGCGATGCTGGAGGGTGATAATAGGCGGATTGCGTTGCTCTGCCTTAGTACAGGGGCGCGCTGGGGTGAGGCAACTCGGGTAAAACGAGATCAGATAACACCCAGCCGCGTGACGTATCTGAGAACAAAAAATAACAAACCTCGAACCGTTCCGATCTCAGAGGAGGTGTTTTCTGAAATAGTTCGGGTCGAGTCGGGATTGCTGTTCCCGAAAGTAAATTACATGTTGTTCAGAAAAACACTACGGCAGGTTAAGCCGGATTTAGCGGCCGGACAGTCTACACATGTGATGCGCCACACGTTCGCTACGCATTTCATGATAAATGGCGGAAACATACTGACTCTGCAACGCATTCTGGGGCACTCAAACCTCATACAGACGCTCAGCTATGCGCATTTTGCTCCTGATTATTTGATAGATGCGGTGCATTTCAATCCGTTGAGGGGTGGCATAACTGCGCCGGGCATAACGTCCACGATGTGTCCACAGACGGATAATTTAGCTGTTTTATCGTCCACAAACTGTCCACACACAGATGCGTTGTAATTGCTCTGAATGACCTGAAATGCAGGCACGCCGTGGCATGCAGCTCAGCCTGCCTAGTATGATGGGCATAAAAAACGCCTCAGTTGAGGCGTTTTTCATCACCTCCTGAATCTGCACTCAGGTAAAACGCAGTGCCAGGTTAAAACCTTCTGCCGACTCCACCACAATCGCCTCGGGCTGCTCCTGAAAGGCAATGTCACCCTTCACCAGCGCGCCTTTCACCAGGGCGAGATCCTCCGTCTCAAAACCCAGCGCGACCATCCGGGCGCTGCCATCATAGTCTTCCGGCAGTGGGCCAAACCGCTGCTGCGCATAGTCTGCCGAAGCAAACCGAACCGTGGCAGCACCCGCGCGCAGGACAAAGGCCCCTTCGGGACAGGCGAGAACCCTGGCGGCCCCAAACAGGCGGCTATAGACCAGGGCTGAAAGCGCCGGATCCTGCGCGACAATCACTAACTCACTGATATTACGCACGCCATTGGGGTGACGCTGCCATGCCGGCTGCCATACCGCTTCGGGCGTCA
>Ga0308166_1000811_pt1 | contig 37605 bp, 25 predicted proteins | sample PhyCR2_2_FD_202137 | JGI IMG/M metagenome (GOLD analysis project Ga0308166, IMG submission 202137) | Phyllosphere microbial communities from UC Gill Tract Community Farm, Albany, California, United States - DLSLCC.R2 | ecosystem: Host-associated > Plants > Phyllosphere > Unclassified | place...
GCCGGCCTGCGCGGGCCGACCTTGATGGAAGACTTCATCCTGCGCGAGAAGATCACGCACTTCGACCATGAGCGCATTCCCGAGCGCGTGGTGCATGCGCGCGGCTCGGCGGCACATGGTTATTTCGAGAGCTACCAGGACCTCTCCGCGCTGACCCGCGCGAACATCTTCTCCGCCCCGGGCAAGAAGACGCCCGTGTTCGTGCGTTTCTCGACGGTGGCCGGCGAGCGCGGCTCGACCGACACCGCGCGCGACGTGCGCGGTTTCGCCGTCAAGTTCTATACCGACGAAGGCAACTGGGACCTGGTCGGCAACAACATCCCCGTGTTCTTCATCCAGGATGCGATGAAGTTTCCGGACCTGGTCCACGCCGTCAAGCCGGAGCCGCACAACGCGATGCCGCAGGCGGCCAGCGCGCACGACACGTTCTGGGACTTCACGTCCCTGATGCCGGAATCGATGCACATGCTGATGTGGGCGATGTCGGACCGCGCGATCCCGCGCAGCTACCGCACGATGCAGGGCTTCGGCGTGCACACGTTCCGCCTGGTGAACGCCGTGGGCGATTCCGTGTTCGTCAAGTTCCACTGGACGCCGCTGCAGGGCACGCACTCGCTGGTCTGGGACGAAGCCGTCAAGATCAGCGGCGCCGATCCCGACTTCCACCGCCGCGACCTGTGGGAAGCGATTGAGGCGGGCGAGTTCCCCGAATACGAGCTGGCGATCCAGGTCTTCACGGAAGAACAGGCCGAAGGCTTCCCGTTCGACGTGCTGGATGCCACCAAGATCGTGCCGGAAGAGCTGGTGCCACTGCAGCCGATCGGCAAGATGGTCCTGAACCGCAACCCGGATAACTTCTTCGCCGAGACGGAGCAGGTGGCGTTCTGCACGGCGCACATCGTGCCGGGCATCGACTTCACCAACGACCCGCTGCTGCAGGGCCGTATCCACTCGTACGTGGACACGCAAATCAGCCGCCTGGGCGGCCCGAACTTCCACGAGATCCCGATCAACGCGCCCGTCAACCAGGTGCACAACAACCAGCGCGACGGCATGCACCGCCAGACGATCAACCGTGGCCGCGTCTCGTACGAACCGAATTCGCTGGCGGGCGGCTGCCCGTTCCAGGGCGGCCGGATGGCCGGCTTCACCAGCTTCCCGCAGCCGATCACGGAGGACAAGGTGCGCGGCAAGCCGGCACTGTTCGCCGACCATTATTCGCAGGCGCGCCTGTTCTGGCAGAGCCAGACGCCGGTCGAAAAGAACCACATCATCGGCGGCTTCCGTTTCGAGTTGACGCGCGTGACGGTGCCGGCGATCCGCGAGCGCATGCTGTCGATGCTGGTCAACGTCGATGCGGCGCTGGCCGCCGCCGTGGCCGATGGCCTGGGCATGGACGTGCCGCCGCCGCAGCCGCTGGCCACGACGCGCCCGCTGCCGGAGTATCCGCCGTCGCCCGCGCTGTCGCTGTTCGCGCGGCCGGGCAAGACGGGTATCCACACGCGCCGCGTCGCCATCCTGGTGGCCAACGGCAGCGACGTCGATGCGGCGCGCACGATCTACGCATCGCTGCTGGCCGACGGCGCCGTGCCGCGCATCGTCAGCAGCAAGCTTGGCAAGATCGCCGGCTGCAACGGCGGCACGCTGGACGTGGAAATCACGCTGGAAGCGGGACCGTCGGTCATCTATGACGCGATGATCGTGCCGCCCGGCGACCAGGCCGCACAGGCGCTGTCGAAGGACGCCCATGCGCTGGAATTCACGCGCCTGCAATATCGCCACTGCAAGCCGATCATGGTCGTCGACGCGGGTGCGCAGCTGCTGGCCAAGGCCGACATTCCATCGAACCTGCCGGACGGCACGCCCGACCCCGGCATCATCGGCGCGGAGCCGAGCGACCTGACGCCCGCGCTGGCCGCGTTCAAGGACGTGCTGGCGGCCCACCGCGTGTTCCAGCGCGAGACGGATCCGCCAATGGTGTGACGCACGAGGTAGCGGCGGCTCTGCCTTACGGCGCGCCGCTCGTGTGCAGTTCAACCGGGCCGCCTGAATGGGCGGCCCGGTGCTATGCTCGACGTTATCGGGGTATCCTCAAAAAAAACAACAAGTCAGGTATCGCATGGATGTATATGCACCGCAGACCTGGAAGCCGCACGAAAAGCCGATGCTGCCGGGCTCGCCGTCGTCGCCGCTGCACTCGACGCGGCGGCGCATCGCCTATCTGCTGGTCGGCTTCATCGTCGCGCTGACGGGGGGACTGGGCAACGCGCTCGTCACCGTCAACCTGACGTATGCACAGGGCTCGCTGGGCGTGTATGCGGCCGAGATCCAGTGGCTGCCTGCCGCCTACGTGATGGGCAACGTGTCGATGAATCTGCTGCTGGTGAAGTTCCGCCAGCAGTTCGGCCTGCGCCTGTTCACGGAACTGTTCCTCGTGCTGTACGCGCTCGCCACGCTGGCCCACCTGTTCGTGCACGGTCTCGGCTCGGCGATTGCCGTGCGGCTGGCCAGCGGCATTTCCGGCGCCGCGCTGACGACGCTGGGCCTGTACTACACGCTGCAGGGGTTCCCGGCCAAGCACCGCCTGAAGGGCGTCGTGCTGGGCATCGGCTTTTCCCAGCTGGCGCTGCCAATTGCGCGGCTGTTCTCCACCGAGCTGCTGGAGATCGCCGAATGGCGCGGCCTGTATTCGTTTGAACTGGGCCTGGCGCTGCTGTCGCTGGGCTGCGTGCTGCTGCTGAAGCTCCCGCCGGGCGACCGTATCCGCGCATTTGAAAAACTCGACTTCGTCACGTTCGGGCTGTTCGCGCCGGGTATCGCGCTGCTGTGCGCCGCGCTGGCGCTGGGGCGCACCGTCTGGTGGTTCGAAGCGCCCTGGATCGGCTGGTGCCTGGTCGGCTCGATCGTCCTCGTCACGGCCGCCGTCGCCATCGAACATAACCGTAAGAACCCGCTACTGAATATCCGCTGGCTGACCACGGCGAACATGGTGCGCCTGGCGATGTCCGTCGTGCTGATCCGTATCGTGCAGTCGGAAGCGACGGGCACCGTCGGCTTCCTCAACGCGCTGGGCCTGCAGAACGACCAGATGTTCGACCTGTGGGCCGTCACGCTCGTTGCCAGCATCGCCGGCATGGCCGTCAGCGCGCTGACGATCTCGCCGGCGCGCATCCAGGTCTCGCTGATGTTCTCGCTGGCGCTGATGGCCATTGGCGCGTGGCTCGATGCGCATGCGACGAACGTGACGCGGCCGGCGCAGATGTACCTGAGCCAGTTCCTGCTGGCGTTCGCCGGCACGTTCTTCATCGGCCCCGTGTTCGTTTCCGGCTTCGGTGCCATCATCGCCCAGCCGAAAAACCTGATCAGCTTTTCGCTGATGTTCTCGATCACGCAGAACCTGGGCGGCCTGCTGGGCTCCGCCATCGTCGGTACCGTGCAGGTGATGCGCGAGAAATTCCATTCGAGCCAGCTGGTCGAGCACCTGACGTTGCTCGACCCGCAGGTGGCCGCGCGCATCCAGGGGAGCGGCGCGGCATTGGGCGGCACGGTGATGGATCCGGCGCTGCGCAATGCCCAGGGCGTCGCGTCACTGGGCGCGGCCGCCACGCGCGAGGCCAACATCCTGGCGTACAACGATGTCTTCCTGCTGATTTCCCTGGTGGCCGTCGGCACGCTGGTGTGGATGATCGCGCATTATGTGTGGCAGCACATCACGGCCCACGTTCCCGTCGTGCCGGCGCAGAACGCCGAAACCGGCATGGCCAAAGTCTCACTCAATAACTCCGGATCGCAATGAGCGCAAACGATACTCCTCCTCCCGTCGCGGCCCCACCGGTCGCACCAACGCCGGCACAGCCGGACCGCCGCCAGCAGTGGGTCGCCGGTGCCGGCTTCGCCCTGGTAGCCCTGATCGGCGTGCTGATCGTGCTGTACGCGTGGCGCCTGCCGCCGTTCACGAGCCCCATCGTCTCGACCGAGAACGCGCTGGTGCGCGGCCAGGTCACGGTGATCGGCACCCAGCTGTCCGGCTACGTGACGGACGTGCACGTGCAGGATTTCCAGTTCGTCCGCAAGGGCGACCTGCTGGTCGAGATCGACCGCCGCATCTACGAGCAGCGCTACGAGCAGGCCGAGGCCCAGCTGGCGGCGCAGAAGGCCGCGCTGGCCAACTGGGAGCAGTCGCGCCGCAGCGCCGCCGCCACCATCGCGCTGCAGGAAGCGGCGCTGACCAACGCGCGGGCGCAGGCCGAACGCGCCGCCGCGGACCTGCGCCGCGTCGAGGAACTGGTGCAGGACGGCTCGTTGTCGCAGCGCGAGCGCGATGCCCAGCGCGCGGCCCGTGCGCAGGCCCAGGCGGCCGTCGCGCAGGCGCAGGCGAACGTGGAAATCTCGCGGCAGTCGTCGCAATCCGTTACCGTCAACCGCGCCTCGCTGGAGGCGGCCGTCGCCAATGCGCAGGCGGCACTGAAGGCGGCGCAGGTGGACCTGGACAACACGCGCATCATGGCGCCGTCGGACGGCCAGCTGGGCCAGGTCACGGTGCGGCGCGGCGCGTTCGTCAACTCGGGCGCGCAGCTGATGGGCCTCGTGCCGCAGCAGATGTGGGTCATTGCGAACATGAAGGAAACGCAGATGAACGGCGTGCGCGTGGGGCAGAGCGCAACGTTCAAGGTGGATGCACTGGATGGCGCCGTGCTGACGGGGCAGGTCGAGCGCATCTCGCCGGCGACCGGCTCGGAGTTCTCCGTGCTGCCGGCCGATAACGCGACGGGCAACTACGTCAAGATCGCCCAGCGCATTCCCGTGCGCATCCGCATCGATGCCGGCCAGCCGCTGGCGCCGCGGCTGCGGCCCGGCATGTCCGTCATCGTCAGCATCGACACGTCGGCGGAGCTGAACGACGCCGCCACCAATCCCGCGCCCGCGGCACGCCGGCCATGAGGGCGGCAGTTCCATCGCTGCTGGCGGCGCTGCTGCTGGCCGGTTGCGCCGCGAAGGTGGCACCGCCGCCGCCATCGACACTGCAGGTGCCGGCGGGCTGGCGCGCGCCGCCGCTGGCGGACGTCGCCAGCCGCCCCGTCGACCAGGCGTGGTGGCAGGGCTTCAACGATCCCGCGCTGACGGCGCTGGTGACGCAGGCGCTGGCGAACAACGGCGACCTGCGCGTGGCGCGCGCCCGCATCGAGGACTTCCGCGCCCGCGTGCGTTCGGCGCAATCGGGGCAAGCACCGACGCTGTCATTCGACACGGGCGCGGCGCGCTCGCGCACCTTGCTGTACAACGGCCAGCCGCACGTGGGCAACGGCTACCAGGCCGAGTTCCAGGCGGCATACGAGATCGACGTGTGGGGCCGCCTGGCCAACGCCACGGAAGCGGCGGCGGCAACGCTGCGCGCCGAGGAAGCGAACAGCGACGCCGCGGCACTGTCGGTGGCAAGCAATGTCGCCAGCGGCTACTTGACCCTGCGCGGGCTGGATGCGCAGCTGGAACTGGCGCAGGCGACGCTGCGGCTGCGCGAACAGTCGCGCGACCTGGCGCGGCGCCAGTTCGAAGTGGGTTACAGCTCGCGCCTGGAATGGCTGCAGGCGCAGGCGGAATACGACGCGGCGGCCGAACAGATCCCGCAATTGCAAAGGCAGATTTTCGAACAGGAGAATGCGCTGTCGATCCTGACGGGTGGCGTGCCCGGCCCGATCGCGCGCGGCACCACGCTGGCCGACCTGGCGCCGCCGCCGGTACCGGCGGGCCTGCCGTCCGACCTGCTGCGCCGCCGGCCCGACATCGCCCGCGCCGAACAGACGATCGCCGCCGCCGTCGCCCAGCTGGCCGCCACGCGCGACCAGCTGCTGCCGTCGTTCCGCCTGACGGCTACGGGCGGCATCCAGTCGACGGAATTCAGTGACCTGTTCCACGGCCCCACGCGGCTGTGGCGCCTGGGCGGCTCGCTGGTGGCGCCGCTGTTCGACGGCGGCCGCGTGCAGGCCGCCACCGATTCGGCGGCGGCGCAGCGCAACCAGGCAATCGCTACGTACGAGAATACGGTGCGCCAGGCATTCGCCGAAACGGAGAACGGCCTGAACGCCATCGCCCGCCTGCGTGAACAGGTCGTGCAAAACGACGCCCGCCGCGCCACGGCGGCCGAAACGCTGCGCATCGCGCACAACCGCTACCGCAACGGCTACGCGGCCTACCTGGAAGAGCTGGACGCCCAGCGCAGCCTGTACGCCGCCGACGTGGCCCGGCTGCAGCTGCGCACGCGGTTGCTCACGGCTTCCGTGGATCTGTATCGGGCGATGGGGGGAGGGTGGGTGGCGCCGTGATGCTTTTCACCAAGCTCGCGTCCGATTGTACGCAACCGGCAGCCGAGTAAACAAATTGCCACGCTAACCATCTTCACTGAATATCCTGCGGTAGCGCAAAATACCTTCGCCATTGATTTTGAACTCGTTTGTGACGCGGGGACTCATTTCGATAAATCCGGCCATAGAGTCATGAACATAATTACCAAAGAAGTGCTCAATTTCAGGCGTAAGTTTGTTTGGATCAATGTTACGTAGCACGTCTAAAAGTTGGCTCTGGGCTTCATGAGCCGTTGAGGGGAGTTTCTTATCACGTATTTTGGCTAGTTTGCGATTGACCGATTCCTGTAGATTATAGTCTGGAGTGGCGGGGTCGACATAATATGCATGAGGCGATGGAGGCGACTTTTTGCTATCCTGATGAGGAACTGCGGGATTATTATGATAGATATGGAAATTCCTAAGCCTCTGATTGAAGGTGTCGCTGGTTATGGCGATATAGCCTTTATGTTTTGCGGATGCCCTTTGGTAAAATGGAAGCGAGAGAGGTTGATTTCTATATTTATACCGATAACTTAAATATAGACTCATATGTTTTCTGTGTAGATCCTCTACTCTGCCGGGTTTGATTTTTGCGGCTTTCAAATAAGAGTTGAAGCTGTCAACGACGCGAGCTGTAGGCGTCAGATATCGTTTTTCGGTATTCGACAACTGATTCCACGGGGCCAGTGGGACGCCAGCTTTTCGAGCCTCGTGATACATCTGTAACCCAGGTATCGCGGCAAGCGAATCCTCTGCGTTGGTGGAAATTCCGAGATCGTTCGGGGCGTATCCGCCGCCAAGGTCTGAATGCGCGCCAGGGTACATTACCTCCTTGGCGTTCGCTGGGTATGTTTCTTTCGATCGCACGGAATCTAGCGGGAACGCCGCCCGCACTTCATGCCCTGCAACGAAGTGTACACATTGTTCGATTGCCGGATTGATGTGCATGTTCCCGTCGGCCCACGATTGGTGCCCCTCAAGAATAAAGTTCGGCATTGAGTTGGGAATCCCTACTGATGCAACCGTGTCGAATATCCCAAGAAAACCTAGGCGGATCGGTACGTCGGCAAAGGTCCAGCCCCCGTTCGCTTCTTCGCATACTTCGAAAAGCCAGTTGCAGAAAGCTCGAGCCTCCGCTGCACCGCGCGAAAATCCAAATACAGAAAGGTTTATAATTTCGATTGCTGGTTTTTTACCCGCAATGGCCTGCTTGAGATTGGCTTGCCACGTGCGGAGGATTTTTCGCCGAATCGCTGGTGGCGTGAGCGATGACGCCATATTGTCCGCGATTTTGCCTGCGAGGCTTTCTTCGATTAAGTCAATGCCATTGACAAACCGATTGGCAGCGTTGAAAAGTCGGGTCAGCCCCCAAGTTATTCGGTTCTCCCCATTCCATGCAAATGGTCCACCGAGGTCTGCACCTTCGTCCTGAATTTGTGGAAACGGTGTGCCGACACCGGGGATATAGTATCGGAAATTATTGCCGCCGCTATCGGGGAAAGCATGAAAAATCTTGACAACATTGCTATGCTTCCGTTTATCTGGCGGAAGATCTAGAAAATCAATCTTACGATTATTGCCAGTTCCGTCGAAAAAGATCCCGACATTAATTTGTCCTGCACACGATGGCTTTGCGGTAGCTTCCACGGTGCAGTTGAGGGCCTGTGCCCTCTGCAGTGTTTCTTTCGACGACAAGCGGCGTAATCCGCCGCTGGGGAATGGTTGAGCGGGTAATGTGGACATTTTATTTTTTGGCAGGACGAGGGTAAGGGTAGCCCGGGTATCGCTCAGTCTTCGTGGTAATGAGTACCTTTACCACGTCGTTTGGATAAAAATGAACGACTAGCGATCCGAAGTCACCATCGGTATATTCCGGCACGGCAACGATCTTTTCCTTATATCTCTCAGGGTGCGCATCATCGTCAACCCATCTGATCGTAACTTTGAGATCCTTGCTCCATCGTCTCGGTATGGACACGCAACATACAAAGCTGCCTCCACCGCCATTCGCGCTGATGTTGGCTCCGCTATAGCCATTTACCGCAAAATCAACTATGTAGTTATCTGTATAATTCAGGCCTGAAAGTGATACTGCTACGGAACCTTCAGTGCACGCAGATAAACTTGTCAGCAGAAAAATAAATAGGATAAGTTGGACGCGCTTAATCACGTGCCTGCATTGGCGCAAAGGGATCAGTATTTCGCTGGGCGGTGCATTGCGCTTTTTGATATTAAAGATCATTTGATTACGTGGATGTGTGCCAGGTTTCGATCTAAATCTGGAAGATGGAATTGTCACTGTTTGGCGTGAACGCAAGAGGCGTCATTCGCCGTCCATTAACGATAAAAGCGAGGAGATCAGCGCTCCGGGCTTCCACGACGAAGATAGCAAGCTGTGCAATGATGTGTCGTCTCTGATATTCTGCTCCGAAACTAATGAATATAAAGCAAGACTTACGATGTCGCGGAATTGCTCAATGCCTTGTTCGGTGCCGAATGTGCACACATTGGCAATTTTTGCATAAAAGCCTGCATGATCATGCGACGGTAAAAGTTCCGGGTGATCCCGCTCAATGATATTGATCACGTAATCTGGTACGCCAGAACTGACCAAGAAACCGAACTGTTCATCGCTTAACGTGATGTCGTCGGCGGTGTCCAGATAGGTGTTAACTTGACCGATTTTCGCCGAAGATATTGTACCTGCACGGTCGATATATAACCATTCGGTGACGGGTGCTGATAAGGCATCCCACAGGGCCGTATCCGGTGCCGTGGGAAGTACTTCCAGGATTCGCGTGTCTGCAAACCGAAGAATGAACTCCGCACCATCGACTCCTTTGACGTTGACCAACCTTTTCCAATGATTGACTATCTCGACAGCGCTGTACGGCGATGCGACAAAGCTCAGCATGGGCCGGTTCTTACGATGTCGTGCCAGCGACAGCAGCTTTGAACGTAATGCGTCAGTCTGAACTGGGAGTTCAAGCAGGTAAGGTGATACGTCCAGCAATTCGTATAGCTCGTCCGAATCATACAAGCAAGTTTTCTTATCGAACGTTAGCTTGTTTTTTGAGTCGGCGTCGAATGCGCTGTCAACCAGTGTGAACCATTTCATATCAGGGCGCTTTTCGATGGCGCAAGCGACGGCGTCCGTCATCTGAATAGCATTGCAGGGGTCTACGGCGAAATACATAGGTCGTTTTATTTCAACGAAAGCGCGCTACCCGTGCGCAGAGCTTTAAGGAGACATTCCACACAGACGGCCCGCGGAAGCTTTGGCAAAGGATGGTCCAGTTGTTCTGGGCCGCTAAAGCTCTTCTTGCCGGCACGAATCGTCATCTTGCCGGGTGCTTGCACGGTGATGTTGCCACCCTCGATCGTGATATTCGCACCTCCCGCAGTTGACAGGCTGATGCTCTTCGCTGCGGCCCAGTCGACCCCGGCGTTCGCGCTGATGACGGTCACGTCGTCTCGTGCTCGCACGCTCAGCTTATCCCCTTGGGCCTGAAACTCTACCGCGTCCTTCGCAGCGATCATTTGCAGCCCGGCACCTCCTTCGCCGGGGTTGACGGCGCCGCCCAGTACGCCGATAGCTTGTCCTGTATGAACCCTCATCTGCCCGCCGGAGATGAGGTTCGTATCGGCGCCACTCATCAGTGAAATCGTATCACCGCTTGAGAGTTGTACTGCTTGCCCGGCCGTTAAACCCAGCCCGGCTTTTGCGCTGACGGCAATGATTGGTGAGCTGGTGTGGGGCAGGGTACGATTACTCGGCTTCGTTTTCTTCTCGTCGGTATCTTCCAGCGCCGTGTCCAGGTCTGCGTCACTTACCATCCCTGACAGTACGGTGAGCATTGCGGGAAGTGGGGCCTCTGTGTCGTCCAGTATGCTGCCTCCGTCCTTGGTCGTGCCAAGATGGCTGGCAAGGGCTACGGTCTGGTGCACTGCCGCGGCTTCGCTGAACGTTTTGCCGAGCTGTGCGGCCTGCTTCAGCAAGGCGATCCCTGCGGCGTTATCGCCCGCTGGCTCGCGTGCGCCGGCGGTATGGCTGATTGTGTAGCTCGTAATCAGCAATCCTGCACTGCCACGCACTGCGCCGTAGGCATCGGTGCGAAGCTCCGCTCCCTGGCCGCGCAGGCTGCCACGATAATTGTCAGCGCCATGGATCAGGTGGCCCAAATTCAGTTCGCTGGATGCGAAGGTACAGCGCAGTTGCACACGTCCTTGAGCGTCGGTGTCGTCGAACAGAAGCTGGTTGTAACCGGCGGCGCCGAACTCCTTGGTCCGGATACCCCATTGGGCCGCGCCATTGTTATGGCCGCCCGAATCCGGCGATGCGCCATGCCACACCGGGCTATTCCCAGCCGCAAGATTGCCTTGGCCAGACGTTTGATGGTCGTTCGCTTGTGAAAACGGCTGAGCGCTATCGATATCGTCGCTTCGCCCACCAGGCGTTTGAGTTATGCCGCCCTCGCCGCGTCCGTTGTAGAGTGCGCCGACCACGATAGGACGGTCGATATCGTTTTCGAGAAACTGAACCAGCACTTCCTGACCAATGCGAGGCAGGAATTGGCTTCCCATGCCACCGCCGGATGAGCGCTGCGCGACTCGGACCCAGCAAGTGGCAACGCTGTCCTGCCAGTGGTAGCGAATACGCACGCGGCCCAATCCATCGCAATACAACTCGTCAGCGCCGACAGGTTGGTCATTGCCGTCGGGACCGATGACAGTTGCGGTCTGGGCACCGTAAGCTGTGGGCTTCCTATCGCTCGTTGAATGACTGTGTACCGGACGCGGACGCCATACTGTATCCGCCGCGACCGCATCGAAACAGTTTGCATATCCGGTAGCCCGGGCTTGTTCGATGGCAAGCGCGAATTCTTCCGGCGCACCGAGGGTGACCTCTTGCAGCAGCTCGGGAATGGGGCCAAACAGTTCTGCCAGAGCCTGCTGAGCCGATGTGGGAAGATTGTTGATTCCGACGCTATGCACCCTCAGAAGTACGTAGACGGGATCGTTCCCGTCAGCTTGTTTCAGAGGTCCTGCGGTCACAGCAATGCGCGTACCGGCCGACAGCGTCCTCACGGTGGAGCGGCCGTGCCAGGTTTGTGACGCAACTTCCTGAGCCTGCATCCGGATTTCGGCATAGTGCGCGGCCAGCGCACCGCTCGGGTACGCATACTGACCGGGTACGTCGAAGCTCTCGAGTTCCGGCAGCCTGGTATTGAGCGATCGTGCCGGAGCGCTGCCGCTCAGCGCTTTTTTGGCTTTGTAATCGTAACTGAGCAGTGTGGTGAGCGAGGACCTGAGCTTGCGCTTTGCATGCAGCGATAAGATCGTATCGCTTTTTTCACCAGCCCGTGCGCCGTGGAACCGGATTCCCCCGCCAGCTTTGCTACTGAAATCTTCAGGCACGGCGGAGGACTGTCGACTGTCAGCGAACAGTACCACTATGACAGCTTGCTCGACATGCTCAAAACGCCAGGACAATCCTTCTTCGGTCAGCAAGCGGTCCACGAATGCAAGGTCCGACTCACGATACTGGCAACAATAACTTCGCGCGCCCATGTCGGCCATAAATACCGCTGTTTCAGCGCTCCAGCGCCACTGGGCGAGAGGGCTGTACGCGGCAAAAACGTCATCGATAATTTCTGTAACCGTTTTGTCTTGCCACACGCGGCTGTTACGAACCTGGTCCAGTCGCCAAAGCCAGGGCGTAAGTCGAAGACGATACCGGGCAAACCCGCCGTCGCTGCCCAGCATTGCTACGGTCGTTATCTCGCCATTGAATTCCGTGCGGCTGCCGTCAGCTAGGCTTATAAACAAGGATGCCGATCGGCCAAGCAAATCTGCCACCGCCAGGTCAGCATCGGGGGAGATGGCTATAACGTCGCGCGTTGCGATCAAGTGCAATGCGTCCGATGAAGCGAATGCCTCAACCAGCAGTTCTGCCTCTTGTTGCTCGCCCGAGGCGCCCGAAGAAGCCTGCAACTTTAATTCGTAGAGTCGCGTGTCGCTGGCGAACCGGATTAAGGAAGCGGCCAGTTGTTGAAGTGTCGGATTGGCCATGGAATGAAAATATTGGCGGAAAATCAGGTGCCACGCATAAGATTAAGGGTGTCGATTATTATAAAACACAAGGGATGGCTGTCGCCCTATTAATAACAGCGGGAGCGCGATTATATTAATGCCGTCGCTCGCCCGCGACGGGACCAGACGGGCAGGCGCGGAGTCGGAGCTTGCGTTGCGACGCTGGGAGCGATCTTCCGCTCCAGAGCCAGCACGGTTATTTATGGGTTCACAGATCGGTATTGCAGCTGTGCGACGCCCCTTCCTTGCCCATGCCGACAACGGCCTTGACCTGGTTGGCGGCGCCGTAGACGAGCGAAATCGACTGGCCCCCGGGCATCATGAACTGGTACGCCAGCGTGCTGGCGCCGCCGTCCAGCAGCACCGTTTCCGACTCCGCCTTGGCGAGGTCGAATTTCTGATCGCCGATGGCGGCTGTGCCGCCGGCGATGCGGATCGTGACCTCGTGGCGCTTCATCAGGTCGCCCAGGTTCATGCAGTTGATCTTCTGGCCGGGAACATCAAGGAGTTTTGCCAGCGATGCGTGCAGCCCCTTTCCGTTCAGGGTCTGGATCGGCGCAGTCGTATTGCACATCAGCTGGCGCCCATGCGCGGAAATGGACGCGACGTTGGCAGCGTCTTTCCCGCCCGTCATCAGCTGCAGCGACGGGCCGTCGCCCTCTTCGATCAGCGCGGCGGATGCGCGGTGCGTGCCGTCCGGGTCGAGGTGGCGCATCAGCTGGATCGACTTCGTCTTGCTGAAATCGGCGCTGACGTCGGGTGCGGTCACTTGGCCATCCGCGGCCAGCACGATCGTGGCGCCCGGCATCTTCTGCGCCGTGCCGACCTGCTGGCAATCGCCGCTGTACGAGCCGGCGATCAGCGGCGCGACGGCAGGCCAGTAGTTCGGGGGCGGGGCTTCCGGCGCGGGCGCCTCGGCTTCCGCCGCGGCCTGCGTTTCGGCCTCCGCGGCGGGTGCATCTTCGTTCTTGTTGCTGCAGGCGCTCAGCAACAGCGCGACGGTCAGGGCGGACAGCAGGGTGGTGCGACAGGCCATGGGATCTCCAGTTTGACGAGATCCGTAACCTAGCATGGCGATTGCTTTTTTGGCAATCGCCAAAAGCGCTCGGCGCGCGTTACCGGGTGCGCGGCACTGGTTCGCAGCCGATCACCGGTTCTTTGCCGGCCAGGATGCCCACTTCCTTGACTTCGCCGCGGTCGTTGTAAAGCGCGACGAAGAAGCGCCCGTCCGCCAGCTCGGCATCGTACTGCATGCCGCGACCCTGACCAATCGTGAGCGACTCTCTGCGGGCGTGCGTCAGGTCCACTGTCTGGTCATCAATCTGCGCGTGGCCCTGCGTCAGGCGGAAGACGGCATCGCGCGGCGTGTCGTCCTCCGAGCGGCGGCACGCGACCGTGCGCTCGATGTCCACCGCTGCCGCCATCGACAACGCGAACGGCCGGTCCTTCAAGGCCGACGTCACCGTCACCCGCTCGCACTCGAACGCCTGCTTGTCGCTCTGTGCTGCGGCGCGATAGGTGTCGCCTTCCGGCAGCAGCAGGAAGTACGACTCTTCATATATCGTGCGGAACACCGCTGTGGCCTGGGGCTTCTTTTTGTCGGTGGTGCGCGACAATTCCGCCAGCAGGCTGTCACGCAGGTCGAAGGCTACACCGGGAGCGCGCACTTTGCCATCAGCGCCGACAACGATCTCCGCCGGGCCTTTGACATCTTCCTGATTGGGCTTGGCATCGCAGGTGCCAGTGTATGTTCCCGCCAGCAGTGGCCCCATGGCGTCGTAGGCCGCGGAAGCCCGGGCCGGCAGGGTATCGGCCAGCGTAACGCCGGGCAGGGCGGCAAGCAGCAACAAGGTTGCGCGAAGATTCATGATGGGTGACCGAGGACGAAAAACGGCCACCCTATCACGGCGGTTGCCTTTTCGGCAACCGCCGCGTTACGCCGTCAGCGCGAGCGGCGCGTGATGTGACCCGGCATGCGGCTCGTCCTGCAGCTGGAAGGTGTTGACGACCCCGGCCAGGTCGGCCGCCTGCGTGCGCAGGGCTTGCGCGGCGGCGGCGGCCTGTTCGACCAGGGCGGCGTTCTGCATCGTCATGTCGTCCAGCTGGACGATGGCGATATCGACGTTTTCGATGTCCTTGCTCTGCGTGCGCGTGGCGTCCGAAATCTCGGCCATGATCTGCGTGACGCGGCCGATGCCGTCCACCACGTCGCGCATCGTGTCGCCGGCGTGGCCCACCAGCTGCGTGCCGGCGCCCACCTTGCTGACCGAGTCCTCGATCAGCGCCTTGACCTCTTTCGCGGCGGCCGCCGAGCGGTGCGCCAGGTTGCGCACTTCGGAAGCGACGACGGCGAAACCGCGCCCCTGTTCGCCGGCGCGGGCCGCTTCCACCGCGGCGTTCAGCGCCAGGATATTCGTCTGGAAGGCGATGCCGTCGATGACGCCGATGATGTCGACGATCTTGCGCGACGACTCGTTGATCAGGTTCATCGTCGAGACGATGCCGTCCACCGCCGTGCCGCCCTGCTGCGACACGCGGGCGGCGCTTTCGGCCACCTTGCTCGCTTCGGCCGCGTAGTCGGCGTTGCGGTGCACGGAGGCGATCAGCTGTTTCATCGACACCGCCACGTCGGCCAGCGAACTGGCCTGGCGTTCCGTACGTTCCGACAGATTCAGGTTGCCGGAGGCGATTTCCGCCGACGCCGAGGCGATGGCGTCGGTACCGCCGCGCACGCGGCTGACGATGCCGGAGAGGCTGTCGCGCATGCCGCTCATCGCATGCAGCAGGCTGTCAGGCGCGGCGCGGGCCGTGTCGACTTCGCGGTGCAGTTCACCGCGGGCGATGCCGCGTGCCACGCTGGCGGCGTAGCGCGGCTCGCCGCCCAGCTGCCGCAGCAGGCCGCGCACGATGGTGGCGCCGATCGCCGTGCAGACGACGGCGCTGAGGATGCTGAGCGTGACGATCCAGTATTGTGCATCCTTGGCGCGCGTATTGGTCGTCGCGCTGGCGGCCGCGGTGCGTTGCTGCAGTTCCTTCAGCAGCGCGCCGATGTCGGCCACGATCTGGCGCCGCAGCGGGCTGCATTCCTCGACGAGGAAGGTGCCGTAGTGGGTCATGTCGTCGGCGTCGCGGTACTTGCGGGGACGTTCCAGTTCTTTCGCCATCTGCGTCAGGCCGGCGCGTACTTTCTGGTAGGCCGGGTTGTCGCGCAGGGCGGGATCGAGCTTCGTCAGCGCGGCGAGGTAGATGGCCTTCTGCTCGTCGACGATGTCCAGCTCGCGGCGGGCCGCGGCGGCATCGGTGAAAATGAAGGCGTTACGGGCCGCCATGCCGGTCTGGTCGAGCGCTTCGCGAGCGTCGTACAGCGGGTCGAGCTGGTCCCGGCGCAGCGTCTCGGCATTGACCAGGGCACCGTCGATCATGCGGACCTGCGAGATCGCGGTGATGGCCAGCGCGAATGTAAACAGCAGGGCGAACGCGAACGCTGTGTACAGTTTGGTGGCGATGGTGGCGTGTCTGAAGGCCTTCATGATGTCCCGGGGGGTTGATTTGATGAATGTGACGAATAATGACCTATAAATTGCCGCAGTGCAACCATAATTTACTGAATTTGACGGTTCAGTAGCGGTTCATCATCAAATTTGGCAAATTTCTTCCCGGACGTTTATACTCGATTCCATGAACAGCAACTCTGAATTAAAACCGGCCGATGACGATCCCGTCCTGACCACAAGCGCGGCCGCGCGCCTGCTGGGCGTTGCGACCAGTACCGTGCAGTTGTGGATGGAAAGCGGTGCGATCGAGTCGTGGAAAACGCCCGGCGGCCACCGTCGCACCCGGCTCAGCCGTATTGCCAGGCTGATGGAGCCGGCTGCGAAGGAGGCGTCGGCGACGGTGGGGCAGGCCGTCGAGGCGGCGATGTCGGATATGACGCCGGCCGAATTCCAGCCGCTGCCGACACCGGACTACCCGGTGGGCAAGGATGAACCAACCCGGCTGGTGGCGCTGGCCGCGTCGGGCCTTATCGATACACCGGCGGAAGCCCGTTACGACCGCATCGTGCGACTGGCCGCGGCCGTGACCGGGTCGCCGATCGCGCTGATCTCGCTGCTCACGGCGCGGCGTCAGTGGTTCAAGGCGCGCGTGGGACTGGATGCGCAGGAGACGCCGCGCGAGTGGGCGTTCTGTTCGCACGCCATTCTGGCCGAGGGGCCGTTCGTGGTGGAGGATGCGGCGGTGGACGAGCGTTTTCGCGCCAACCCGCTGGTGCAGGCCGACCCGCACATCCGCTTCTATGCCGGCGTGCCGCTGCGCGACGCGGCCGGCAACGCACTCGGCACGCTGTGCGTGATCGACCGCGAGCCGCGCAAGCTGCGCGCCACCGAGCTGCAAAGCCTGCTCGACCTGGCCGACATCGCGATGGAAGAATTGCCGGAGCCTGGTGACAGGCACTGATCGGTGCCTGTCACCGACGTGCAGCATGAGGCGCGGTTGACGGGGACAGTCACGTCAAGGATATGCCTTGCGGCGGACTGACGTTCTGGCAACTGGCGGTGGTCACCACGTCGGGGACAGGCACCTTTCACGCGGCCAGAGGCCGCGAGAAACGTGCCCGTCCCCAGTCGGGTTTGCCCCCCGCTGAACTCAATGCCCATGCCCCCCGACATTGCGCGGCACCGGATTGCCGACGGCATCCACCGCATGCGGCCCGTGCGGATGCTCGGGATGCGGGTGCTTGCGCAGCTTGCGCGCGATGCGGCCCAGCAGGTGCTCGAGATCGTCGACGTAGGTGAACACGGCCGGCACCACCAGCAAACTGAGTAATGTCGACGTGATCAGGCCCCCGATCACCGTGATCGCCATCGGCGAACGGAAGCTCGGGTCGGCGCCCAGGCCCAGCGCCAGCGGCATCATGCCGGCGCCCATCGCGATCGTCGTCATCAGGATCGGGCGGCTCCGTTTGTGGCAGGCGTCCACCAGCGCATCGAAGCGGCTCATGCCCGCCTGTCGCGCCAGGATCGCGTAGTCCACCAGCAGGATCGAGTTCTTCGTCACGATCCCCATCAGCATGATCAGGCCGATCATCGACGGCATCGACAGCGCGCGGCCCGTGACCAGCAGCGCCACGATGGCACCGCCGATCGACAGCGGCAGCGCGGCCAGGATCGTCACCGGCTGCATGAAGTCCTTGAACAGCAGCACCAGCACGCCGTAGATGCACAGCACGCCGATGGCCATCGCGATGCCGAAGCTGGCGAACAGCGACGCCATTTCCTGCGCGTCGCCCAGTTCGGCGATATGCACCGAGGGCGGCAGGTTCTTCATCGACGGCAGCGCGCGCGCTTCCTCGTTCAGTTCACCCAGCGAGCGGTTGCCCAGCTCTACGTCAAGCGTCACGTTGCGGCTGCGGTTCAGGCGGTCGATCTGCGCCGGCCCGCTTTCCATCGTGATGGTGGCCACGTTCGCCAGCAGCACGGGGCCGTTCGTGCCGGGCACCGTCAGGCGGCCGATCGCATCGAGGTCGGCGCGCACGGCGTCCGGCAGCTTGACGCGGATCGGCACCTGGCGCTCGGGCAGGTTCATTTTCGTCAGGTCGAAGTCATAGTCGCCGGCGGTGGCCACGCGCACCGTTTCGCCGATGGCGCTGGCCGTCACGCCCAGGTCGGCGGCGCGGGCAAAGTCCGGCCGCACGATGATCTCGGGGCGCACCAGCGAGGCGCTCGACGTGACGTTGCCGATGCCGTGCAAGGTGCGCAGCTCGCGTTCGACGCGCTGCGCGGCGCCCATCAGGGCAATCGGGTCTTCCGACTGCAGCACCAGCTGCATCTTGACGCCTGTATCCGGCGGACCTACCGTGAAGCGGGCGCCCGGAAGATTGGCCAGCTTGGCGCGCAGCAGGCTGTCGATCTCGCCCATCGACTCGTCGCGGTCCGTGCGGTGCACGGTGGTGATCGTCAGTACGGCGCGGCGGGCCTCGGCCGACGCGCCCGGCGCGAACGCATCGCCGGCCGAGCCGCCGCCGACGGAACTGAACACGCCGACGACGCCCGGCACCTGCATCGCCGCCTGGCGCGCCTGCTCGGCCGCCACGCGCGTCTGCGCCAGCGTGCTGCCGGGCGGCAGCTCCAGGTTCACCTGCGTCTGGTCGCGGTCCGCCGGCGGCACGAAGCCCGTCGGCAGCAGGCCCACCAGCATGATGGAGCAGACAAAGAACACGGCCGACGCGATCGCCGTGATGCCGCGATGGTTCAGGCACCACTTCATCGTGCGCATGTAGCGCGTCATCAGCCAGCCGTCCTTTTCTTCCTTGTGGACCTTCGGTTTCAGCAGGTAGGCGGCCATCATCGGCGTCAGCAAGCGCGCCACGACCAGCGATGCCAGCACGGCCAGCACGGCAGTCCAGCCGAACTGCTTGAAGAATTTGCCGGGAATGCCGCCCATGAACGCCGTCGGCAGGAACACGGCCACCAGCGCGAACGTCGTGGCGATGACGGCCATGCCGATTTCGTCGGCCGCTTCCAGCGCCGCCTGCATCGGCGTCTTGCCCATGCGCAGATGGCGCTCGATGTTTTCGATCTCGACGATGGCATCGTCGACCAGCACGCCGACGACCAGGGCCAGCGACAGCAGGGTGACGGTATTGAGCGTGTAGCCGAACCAGTAGATGCCGAGGAATGCCGGCATCACGGACAGCGGCAGGGCGGCCGCGGCCACGATGGTGGCGCGCCAGTCGCGCAGGAACCACCAGACGACGAGAACGGCCAGGATCGCGCCTTCGTACAGCAGCTCCATCGAGCCGACAAAGTTCTCCTGCACGGGCGACGCGTTGTCGATGGATTCCTTCAGGTCGATGTTGGGGAACTCGCCGCGCAGCTTCGCGACCGCGGCACGCGCGCCATCCGCGACCGCCGTCTCGCTGGCGCCCTTGGTACGGAACACTTCAAACGCGACGACGGCCTTGCCATCCTGCGTGGCCACGGCGCGCGACTCGGCGGTCGTGTCGGTAACGGTGGCCACCTGGTCCAGCCGCACGTGGCGGCCGTCGCCCAGCGGGATGTCGATGGCCGCCAGTTCCTGTGCCGACTTGACGGTGGCGATGGTGCGCACCGACTGTTCGGCGCCGCTGACGTCGCCCCGGCCGCCCGGCGCTTCACGCTGCACCTGGCGCAGCTGGCGCGACACGTCCAGTGCCGACACGCGCAGCGCCGCCATGCGGGCATCGTCCAGCTCCACGCGGATCTCGCGGTTGACGCCGCCCACGCGGCTGACCGAACCCACGCCAGGCACGGCCAGCAGGCGTTTCGCCACGGTGTTGTCGACGAACCAGGACAGGTCGGCGTCGTCCATCTTCGTGCCGCCCGTCGTGCGCGCGGTGGCGACGAACGTCAGCACCACGCGGCCGGCGGTGGAAACCTTGCTGACGACGGGATCGCGCAGTTCGGCCGGCATGTCGGCCTTGACGCGCGTGACGGCGTCGCGCACTTCGTTGACGGCATCCGACAGGTTCTTCTCGAGAATGAATTCGACGGTGACGGTGGCATCGCCATCGAGCACCTTCGTGTAGATGTTCTTGACGCCTTGCAGCGTCGCGACGGAGTCCTCGATCTTGCGCGCCACTTCCGTTTCCAGCTGCGCCGGCGCGGCGCCGGGCAGGTTGGCGGAGACGGTGACGATGGGCAGTTCGATATCCGGGAAGTCCTGCACCGGATTGGCCTTGTAGGCCAGCAGCCCGGCAAGGGTCAGCAGCACGAACAGCATGATCGCGGGGATCGGGTTCCTGATCGACAGGGCGGAGAAGTTCATCGTTCTTCCTTATTTGCTCGCGACGGCCGGCGCCGTCGCCGGGGCAGCAACGGTGCGTACCAGGTCGCCGTCGTTGAGGAAGCCGGCGCCGTTCAGCACGACCTGGGTCTCGGCCGTCAGGCCCGTGACCTCGATGCGGTCGCCCAGCCGGCGGCCCGTTCTGATCTTGACCTGGCTGACGCGCGAATCCGGGTTCAGGCGGAACACGTACGGGAAGCCGTCGCGCACGACGACGGCCGGCTGCGGCAGCGTCAGCGCGTCGGACTTGCCCAGCTCGAACTGGCCGGTGGCGAACATGCCGGCCTTGAACGGCGCGTTGCGGTTCAGGTCCGGCGGCAGGTCGACGTAGACGAGGGCGGAGCGCGTCTGCGGATCGACGGTGGGGGCCACGATACGCACCTTGCCCGTCAGTTCGCTGCCGTTGGCCGCCTTGACCTTCGCGGTGCCGCCGATGCGGATGTTCTTCAGGTCCGCCGCCGTGACTTCAGCGCGCCATTCCAGGCGGCCCTGGCGGATCATCTTGAACAGTTCCGTGCCGGTGCCCACGACGGAACCGACGGTCGCGCTGCGGGCCGAGATCACGCCGGCATCGGGCGCCACGACCTGTGTGTACTTCAGGCGCAGCTGCTGCGCCGCCAGCACGGCGCGCGCCGATTCGATGCGCGCCTTGGCGGTCTGCTCGGCCGTCAGGTACTGGCTGATCTGCTGTTCCGACAGCGCGCCGCTGGCCTGCACGGCGCGGGCGCGGCGGGCGTCGGCCTGCGCTTCCGCCGCATTCGCCTGCGCTTCGGCCAGCGCGGCCCGGGCCTGCGCCACTTCCGCGTTGACCGTATCGGCCGAGAACACGGCCAGCACTTCGCCCTTCTTGACGACGTCGCCCACGTTGACGCGCACTTCCGTCAGCCGCAGGCCGTTCGATTCATTGCCGATCACGGCTTCCTGCCATGCCGCGACGTTGCCGTTGGCGGTCAGCTGCAGCGGCAGCGACGCCGTGGTCGGGCGGATCGTGGTGACCGTCAGCGCCGGCGTCTGGGCCGGTTTCTTTTCTTCCTTGGCGGCGGAAGCGTTCATGGCGGCCATGCCGCCACCGGCGGCGATGCAGACGGCCAGCACGGCCAGTACGATGGTTTTGGTCTTGTTCATATACGTGTCCATTATTGTTGGGCGGGGCGGGTCCAGCCGCCTCCCGCTGCGCGGTACAGGGCGATCCAGGCGGCGCTGCGCTCGCGCTGCAGGCTGACCATCGCGTTCTCCGCCGCCAGGCGCGTGCGGCGGGCGTCTTCCAGTTCCAGCAGGCTTCCCATGCCGTTCTTGTAGCGATCCTGCGCCGCCACGAACGCGCTTTGATAGCCTTGCACCGCCGTGCGCGCGTCCTCGGCGCGGTCCTGCGTGCTTTGCAGGTTGACCAGCGCCTGCTCCACTTCGCGCACGGCTTGCCGTACGGTGCCGCGATAGCTGCTGACAGCGGCCTCGTAACGCTCTCGCGCCGCGTCCACGTTCGCGCGGCGCGTGCCGGCATCGAACAGCGGTACGGACAACTGCACGGGGCCGATATTCCACGTGTTCGCCGTGACGTTCTCTCCCGCCACGTGCACACGGCCGCGGCCCACGGCGCCCGCCAACGTCAGGCGCGGGAAGCGCTGCGCGCGCGCGCCGGCCACCTCGAAGCTGGCGGCCGCCACTTCGCGTTCGGCGGTGAACACGTCGGGCCGCTGTGCCAGCGTTTGCGCCGGCAGCTCCGCCAGCGCGATGTCCTGCGCCGGCGACAGCGCGGCCAGGGACTCGGGTCCCTCGGTACTTGCCAGGCGGCGTACCAGCAGCGTCTCATCGATGGCCGTCAGCGCCACCAGCGCCTTGACGTTGACGTCGCACTGGGCGCGCTGGGCGATGGCGCGGCTGTTCGCATCGGCGGCGCTGGCGCGTGCCTGCGCCGCTGTCGCCCGCGCCTGGAAACCGGCCTGCGCGGTCAGTTCCGTCAGCCGGGCCGTGTCGGCGCGCGATCTGGCATCCTGCTCCGCCACGGCCAGCAGGCTTTGGCAGGCGCGCCAGCCGTAGTATTCGTTCGCCGTTTCGGCAGCCACCGAGACGCGTGCGTCATGCCAGCCCGCCTGCGCGCTTTCCAGCCGCGCCTGCGCCGCATTGCGCGCGGCGCGGTTGGCCCCGAAGATATCCACTTCCCATGACGCCTGCGCATACACCTGCGATGTCGTGTTAGACGGCGTCTCGGCCTGCTGCTGGCTGGTGCGCGTCGACGTGGCCACGCCATTCACCGCCGGCGCCAGCGCGGCGCCGGCGGCCGTGCGTTCGGCCCGCGCCTGGCCGATGCGCGAACGGGCCGACGCGATCGTCGGGCTGACTTCCTGCGCCGCCTCGATCAGTTGCACCAGCACGGGATCGCCCTGGCTGCGCCACCAGCCCGACAGTTCCGTCACGTTACCGCCGTGCGGCAGCGGCGCCTGCCACTGCGCCGGCGCGCCGTCCGGCACCTGCCGCGCGGGTCCCGTCAGGCCGCAGCCGGAGAGTGCGAGTGCCGCCGCGACGGCCAGCGCACAGTGTGTGTTCCTCATACTGCTCCTTTTTGTCGTTTTTGCTGTTCCGCCAGCACGATCGCTTCCGCAAAATCGGCCAGCCGGGGAATCCAGTCGCGCAGCGCCTCCGGCCCGGACAGCAGCTGCGGCGTCAGCGCCTTGATCACGTCGCCGCCGATCATCAGGTGGACGCCGAACGCGGCGCAGGCATGCACGAGGCGGTGGATGTCGTCATCGACCGGCCCGCCCAGGTGCCGCGCCAGCACGGCGGCAAACGCCATGTGCTCGGCGCGGATGCCGGTGTTGAGCTCTTCGGCCCAGATGCCGCGCGGCTCCAGCACTTCGCGCAGCCACAGGCGCAGGGCCAGCTCGGCATCGTCGCCCTCCAGCATCGGACCAAGAAGTTGGGCGTAGTAGCCCTCCAGCGCCTGCCGCAACGTGAAGCCGGGCTGGTCGAACATCTCGATGTTTTTCTGCGGCGGCGGCAGGAAGTCGGTCAGCGCCGCCTTGTACAGGCCGGCCTTGTCGCCGAAGTAATAACTGATGGCGGACACGTTGGCACCGGCAGCCAGCGCGATCTCGCGCGTGGACGTGCGGGCAAAGCCCTGTTCGCCGAACAGTTTCATCGCGGCCATCAGCAACCGCTCGCGCGACTGCTCGCCGTCGGCACGGGATTTACGGGTGAGTTTGTCAATCATGCCGGGATTACACCACAGAAATCAAACGATTGATATAACTAAATCGGTCGTTTGAATAAGCTTCCGGACGCCGCGTTCCTCGGCTGACGCCAGCGCCTTGCGAATTGCGGGGATTGCGCCCTTGTCGAGGACCGATCCGTGCCGGGGACTGGCTCCGGTCCGCAGGGCCGGTGCCTGTCCCCGACGTTTATCTACCGACATTCGCGGTCGTCGTGCAATCCACGACAGCCGCGCCAAAGGCCATCCGCCGAAGGCAGCCATACGGGGGAGTGAATCGTCAAAGCGAACGGCGAAACCGTACCGCATCGGTCCGCCTGTCGGCGCACAATGCATCGGGAGATAGAAGTGGGTACTTACTTACAAGCCTCCGGACAGCAGAGAGCGGCTACCCCGAGGTGAATGCGACGAGTTGCCGATGCCCGGAGGGCGCGCGGATTCTGCGAGACATCCGCCGTAAGCACGGCGGACGGGCAAAAAAATGCCCGCAAGCCAAAGGCTGCGGGCGAATTCCAATTGTTCGGAGAACGCTTGGAGGAGACGGTTCAACTATAGCCCGGTTTATGTTGCGGTGCAATACCGTAGAACTACCGTGCGCGCCATTTCGTCAGATTTATGAGCAAAGAGGGGCTGGCAGGCTCATGTGCAGTTGCAACAAAGACAGGTTTTGAAATCGTTACCCGCCGCCTCCCCTGGTTGGCATCGCGAACGTAAACACGCTGCCTTTGCCGAATTCGCTGGTGAAGTACAGCGATCCGCCCAGCACGTTAGCCAGGTTCTGGCACAGGTAGAGGCCGAGGCCGGCGCCCTCGGCGTGGCGGGTCGACGTGGAATCCAGTTGCGAGAATGCCTGGAACAGCTTGGCCTGGTCTTCCGCGCGGATGCCGGCACCGCTGTCGGCCACGGAGAATTCGACGACCTGCTTGCCGTCCTCCGGCGTGCGCAGGCCCAGGCTGATGCGGACCATGCCCTTGTCCGTAAACTTGATGGCATTGTTGGCAAGGTTGATCAGGATCTGCGTCAGCGCGCGGCGGTCGGTGTTCAGCGTGACCGGCGTTTCGTCCAGCACCACTTCCAGCGCCAGACCCTTCTGCGTCGCCAGCGGGCGCAGCGTCTCGGCCACTTCGCCCACCAGGTCCTGGCACCGCACCGCCTCGATCGACAGCGTGACCTTGCCGGCTTCGATTTTGGCCACGTCGAGGATGTCGTTGATCAGCGAGAGCAGGTGACGCGCGCTGGAGCGGATGGTGTTCAGCTGCTTGTCCTGTTCCGTCGTCAGCGGGCCGGGAAGCTTCATCAGCAGCGCCCCCGTGAAGCCGATGATGGCGTTCAGCGGCGTGCGCAGCTCGTGCGACATATTGGCGATGAACGCGGATTTCATCCGGCTCGCCTCGGCCAGCTCCAGGTTCTTCAGCGCGATCTCGCGGTTGATTGTCTCCAGCTGTCCGGCGTGATGGGCCAGGCGCATATTCAGTTCGATCACCTGCCGCTCGCGGGCCTGCAGCTCGCTGTTGACCTGCACGGCCTGTTCGTACGTCGAGATCAGCAGGTCGAGGATCTGCTGGCGCTCGGCGTTGATGAAGTGCTTCTGCTCGCCCAGGTAGAGGGCGATGCCCACTTCCATGTTCTGGTTCTTGCGCAGCTTCTGGTTGACCAGCATGTGGCCGATGCGGTTCAGCAGGTAGTCTTCCGCATAGGGCTTGCGGATGAAATTGTCCGCGCCGCACTCGATGCCGCGGATGATGTCCTTCGGGTCGTTCAGCGACGTGACGAGGATGACGGGAATATCGCGCAGGCCCGCGTCGGACTTGATGGCACGGCACAGGTCATAGCCGTCCATTTCCGGCATGACGATATCGGACAGCACCAGGTGCGGCTTGCGTTCGTGGATGGCCGCCAGGGCGAGGCGGCCGTTGCCCGCCACGCGGGCCCGGTATTTGACGGACTGGATCAGGCGGCGCAGCCGCTCGGCCTGGGTCGGGCTGTCCTCGACGATGAGGATCTCGATCTCGCCCGGTTCGATTTCATAGCTGGCGTCCACGGACTCTCCCTGTATTGCTGGTGCTTTGGATGATTTTGACTATAGCGGAATCGGCGCAGCGGCGGCGCGCCTGCCGCGCACGGCGGCTTGCATCGTGCATGTCGTGATTTTATTCTGGTGGTTACTCGCCCTGGAAGCCGCCCGCCCGATAGGTCAGCACGAGCGTGTCGCGGTAACCGTGCTCGCCCAGCGGCTGGATCGGCGTCGACTCGTGGATGACGGCGGCGTCGTCGAGCAGCAGCATCGTCCACGGTTCCGTCATCGTGAAGCGCTTGCCGTTCGGTCCATCGGCCTCGAAGATGCGCGTCTCCCCGCCCTTGATGTCGTGGCGCCCGATAAGGATCACGGCAACGTAGTCGACGCCGTCCCGGTGCGCGCCTTCCGGCGTGGGCCGGCCGATGCCGTCGGCCGTGTCGATGCGGAACTGATGCGCCTCGACGTACCAGGTGCGCTCGCCGCGCACGGCGGAGCAGACGCGCCCCAGCGCCGTCAACAGGCCCTGCCAGCCCGGCTGTTCGATCGTGGCCGGCTGCACGGGCGCGAACATGCGGTGCATGCCGCCATGCAGCGCGTTGTATTCGACGGGCTGCCAGTGCGCCCGGTGCGCCGTCTGTGCCAGCACATCGCCTTCCTGCACGAAGCAGGAATGGCGGCGGCGCCGGTAACGGCCGCCGTCCTTCAGGTAACTGTCCAGTTCCAGCGCGTCCCACGCGGGCACCAGCTGCGCCAGCTCGGCCAGCGGCGAACCCGCCAGCGCGGCCACGTCGGCGGGCGCCAGCAACGCGTAGCCCTGCGTGCGCAGGGCCGTACCGACTTGTTCGAGAGGAGTGAAGACTGGGGCGGCCATGGCGTTGTTCATTGAACGTGGAGATCGCTTATTGTACGACGCCGCTAGAAGCTGTGTGACAACGTCAACCGCAGCGACCGGGCCTCGATCGGATGGAAGTGGATGTCGTCCCTGGCTTCGGCTTCGCCGGCCAGGCGCGATGCGTAGTAATACTCGATCGCGGCGGCACGGCGGTTCGCCAGGTTGAACGCTTCCAGCTCCAGCCGGGTAGTGCGATTGACGCGGTAACCGATGCGGCCATTGAGCGTGGCGCTGGCACGCGAGCGCACGCTGTTGTCCTCGGTCAGCGGGCGCGGACCGAACCAGCGCAGCCGCAGCGCACCGGACCACGGACCCTGCGACGTGACGGTGGCCGCCAGCTGCGCCACGCCTTCGACGGCGCCGGGGATATGGTCGCCCGCGGCATCGCCGTCGCGGTAACGCCCGCGCGCATAGGCCAGGTCGGCGTCGAGGCTGAGCCACTTGACGGGCTTGTAGTAGTTCGAGAACTCGATGCCGTAACGCCGGCTCGGGCGGCCCGCTTCCGTGGTGCCGGCGTCGCCGACGAACACCAGTTCCGAATCGAAATCGAGGCGGTACAGCGACAGCGTCGTCTGCAGGCCCGGCACCCACTCGCTGCGCACGCCCAGGTCGAGACCGCGCGAGCGGGCCAGCGGCGTCACGCGCGGCGTCGGCTCGTTTGTCTTCGGATCGACGGCGATGACCGTGCCGCGTGCATCGTTGCTGTGGAAGCCCGTACCTGCGTTGAAGTACAGCTCCGTTTGCGCCCACGGTCCCAGCACGATGCCGGCGCTCGGGCTGACGAGCGTGTCGCTGGACTTGCCGGAGTTCTCGAGCCGGTCGCTCGTCACGTCGAAACGGTAACGGTCGGCGCGCAGGCCGGCCACCGTGCGCAACGTGGAACTCCAGCGCGTATGGTTCTCGACGAACAGCGCGGCCGACGATTCGACGATGTGGTCCTGGCGGATCGTACCCAGCGTGCGGCGCGCGGCCGTTCGATACAGGCCGTTGTGGATATTGTCGTTCTGCGCCTGGATGCCGACGGTGGTGGACGTCAGCACGTCGCCCACGTGCAGGTGCCAGCCGTGGCGCGCGTCGAAGCCCGTCGTCACGCGGCGGTCCGGCTGGGCGAACTGGTCGCCGTTGACGGGATCGTCGGCGAAATAGGTGAAGTTGGAGAACAGGTCGAGGCGGTTGGCGATGACGTAGGCCGACACCTTCGATGCCGTGTCTTCGGTCGTGCGGCGCCACGCGCCGGAAAGGCTGTAGCGGTGCGCGCTGCCGCCGTCCGTCGGGTCGATCGCGTCGAAGCGGCCCAGCGTACCGGCGTCCACCGCGCGTTGCGGAATCTGGTCCGTCGCGTTCCAGTTCGCGCCATACGCCATTGCCGTCACGTGCCAGCCGTTGTTGGCGTAGCCCTGGCTGTAGCGCAGCACGCCATTCAGTTTGCGGTAGTCGTCGCCGCGCGTGAAGGGGCCGTCGTTATGCAGCACTTCCAGCGCGTACAGCAGATTGCCGCCTGCGGCTGCCGGCGAATCGGCCAGCAGCGCGCGGCGGTAGCCGTCCTGGCCGACGGTGACGTCGAACGCGCCGCGCGGCAGGCGGTTGGCGTACGTGATGTCGGTCGCGCCGGCGGACGAGAAGTCGCCGTTGGCGGCGCTGTAGGGGCCCTTGCTGTAATCGAGCCGCGCGGCCAGTTCGGGGATCAGGAAGTTCAGGTCCGTCCAGCCCTGCCCGTGGCCATGGCTGCGCTGGTTGACGGGCATGTCGTCCACCGTCGTGCGCAGGTCCGTGCCGTGATCGAGGTTGAAGCCGCGCAGGTAGAACTGGTTCGCCTTGCCTTCGCCACTGTGCTGGCTGACGATCAGTCCCGGCGTCGCCTCCAGCAGTTCGCCGGGGCGGTACGACGTGCGCGCGGCCAGCTGGCGCTGCGTGACGGTGCCGTCAGCCGCCGAGTCGGCGATGCCCAGCTGCGACGTGCGGGAGGCGTCGATCAGGACTCTTTGCAGGAACGGGTCGTCAGCTTGGGCGGAGAGGGAGATGGTGGCGAGGGCGAGGGGAAGAAGGCGTGTCATTTTTTCGTCAACGGTCGGCGGTGGCAGCACGTCGGGGACAGGCACCTGGCTCAGGGTCTTCGCCCCGGAGCCAGGTGCCAGTCCCCAGCTTACGGAAGCGCCTGCGTGGCGCGGGCGGCGGTAAAGGTCAACGTCGTGGCGGCACGGCCGGCGTTGGCGCCCACGTTGACGGTGTTGATCTGCGTTGGAATGAAGTCCGTCAGCACGCCATCGGTGATGACGGCGCCTGCTGACAGCGCCGTGTTGTCGATCTGCTGGAAGACGGTGATCGTGTCGGCGTCCGCCTTGATGCCGACCCACTGCAGCGGCAGGCGTTTGCCGGCCGCGCTGATGGTGAAACGCTGCTCGATGTACTGGCGCAGCACCTCCTGGTCCTCGTCCAGCCCCAGGTCGAAATGGCGGCCGTACAGGTTCGCCAGCAGCGCCTCGACATCGTGCGCCGTGTACGTGTGGATCACTTCCGTGTTGCCGGTGGCGGCGTTGTAGCCGATGTCCGCCATGCCCATATGGTAGTTGTGGGCGTGGACGGTACCGGCGCACATCGCCAGCGCCAGCATGAGACGTGCAAGGCGCATGCTTACTGCTTGCCCGCCGGCTTCGGCTGGTCGAGCTTCAGCGGCGTCTGTTCGGCGTCCTGCTTGGCCGCGGCGCCGTTGGCCGGTGGCGTTGCCTTGTCGTCCGCTTTCGGCGTTTTCTCGTCACCCTTCAACGGCGTGTTGAAGTCCTTCATCATGTCCGGCACCTTGCGCTCGGCCTTGAACAGCTCCAGGCGCGACGGCGCGGCCTTGCGCGGCCAGCTGTTGTTGGACGTGTCGATGTCCGCCGTTTCCCAGTACGGGTCCTGCGTCAGGGACGTCATCGGTTCGTCCGTTACCAGCAGCTTGGTGATCTTCGTCGGCGAGTAGCGCCACACTTCGGCGGGCACGCGCTCGACATATTTTTTGCCGGATTTGAGCGTGATCTCCAGGATCAGCGGCATCACCAGGCCGCCCTTGTTCGAGAAGTCGACCAGGTACAGGTATTTGCCCTGTGCCAGCAGCTCCTTCTGCCACGGCTCCAGTTCCTCCGTCGCTTCCCTGTACTTGTTGCGGTCCGCGTTCGTGACGGTGAATTCGTCATGCTCGTTGTAGAAGTCGCGCAGCTCCGGCTGTGCGTCGATCCGGCGCGGCATCGAGGCGTTGCGCTGGTCCGTGATGGAGACCGGCTCCTCGGCCTTGCGCGCCCGTGCCCAGGCCTTTTCCACTTCCGGAACCTTCGTGTCGACGTTGAATTCGCTGATGTAATCCAGGCTGATGTCGACGGCGTCCGTCGTGTAGAACCAGCCGCGCCAGAACCAGTCGAGGTCCGTGCCCGACGCGTCTTCCATCGTGCGGAAGAAGTCCGCCGGGGTGGGGCGCTTGAACTTCCAGCGGCGCGCATACTCGCGGAACGCGTGGTCGAACAGCTCGCGGCCCAGGATCGTCTCGCGCAGAATGTTCAGGGCGGTGGCCGGCTTGGCATAGGCGTTGTTGCCGAACTGGAGGAGCGACTCCGAGTTCGTCATGATCGGCACCTGATTCGCCGAGCGCATGTAGTTCACGATATCGCGCGGATCGCCGCGGCCGATCGGGAAGTCCTTTTCCCATGCCTGCACGGCCAGGTATTCGACAAACGAGTTCAGGCCCTCGTCCATCCACGTCCACTGGCGCTCGTCGGAATTGACGATCATCGGGAAGTAGTTGTGGCCCACCTCGTGCACGATGACGGAGATCAGGCCGTACTTGGCGCGCTTCGAATACGTCAGCTGGCCGGTCTTCTTGTCCTTGGTCGGGCGCGGGCCGTTGAAGGAGATCATCGGGTATTCCATGCCGCCCACCGGACCGTTGACGGAGATCGCCGTCGGATACGGGTAGTCGAAGCTGTACTTGTTGTACTGCTCGATGGTATGGATGATCGACGCGGTGGAGTACTTCTCCCACAGCGGGTTGCCTTCCTTCGGGTAGTACGACATGGCCAGCACGTTGGTGCCGTCCTTTTTATAGCCCTGCGCGTCCCAGATGAACTTGCGGCTCGATGCCCACGCGAAGTCGCGCACGTTCCTTGCCTTGAAGTGCCAGGTTTTATTGGCCTTGCTGACGGACTTCTCCGCCGCCTCGGCCTCCGCCTGCGTGACGATGACGACGGGCTTCTTCGCCGTTTTCGCCTGCTCCAGCCGCTGGCGCTGCGCGGCGCTCAGGACGTCGCCCGGGTTTTGCAGCTCGCCCGTGGACGCCACCACGTGGTCCGCCGGCACGGTGATCTTCACGTCGTAGTCGCCGAATTCCAGCGTGAATTCGCCGGAGCCCAGGAACTGCTTGTGCTGCCAGCCGGCGACGTCGTAGTACGCGGCCATGCGCGGATACCACTGGGCGATCTCGAACAGCGTGTTCTTGTCTTCGTCGAAGTATTCGTAGCCGGAGCGGCCGCCCAGCACCTTCTGTTCGTTGATCTTGTACGTCCACTCCATGCCGAACGTGACGCGCTCGCCCGGCTTCAATGGCGACGGCAGGTCAATGCGCATCATCGTGCCGTTGACCACGTACTTCAACGGCGCGCCGCCGGACGTTTTCACGTTCGAGATTTTGAAGCCGCCGTCGAACTCGCGGCCGACCAGCGTGCTGCGCAGGCCTTCGAATTTGGCGCCATCCTCACCGCGCGGTTTGGTCCACGCTTCGCGCGAGGGCGCGGTCTGCATGCGGCGCGCGTCCGAGTCGGGCTTGTAGATGTTCTGGTCCAGCTGCACCCACAGGTAAGTGAGCGTGTCCGGCGAGTTGTTGTGGTAGGTGATCTGTTCGCTGCCGCTGACGGCGCGGTTGGCTTCATCCAGCGTGGCGCGGATCGTGTAGTCGGCGCGCTGTTGCCAGTACTGGTGGCCCGGGGCGCCGGAAGCGGTGCGGTACGGCGTTGCCGTGGGCAGCAGCTCGTCGAGCTGGCGGAACTTGTCGTCGAACTTGTCCGCGGCGGTCACGTTGAGCGACGTGCATAACAGGACGGTGATACCGGCAATGGTAGAGCGCTTCATCGGACCCCCTGGCATTTTGAAAGTGAATTGTCGGGGTATTTTAAGGGCTCGCTACATGACGCGCGGAAAGTCGTTTTGTAAATATTCTGAAACAATACATGGAACGAAACCGCGGCGGACGTCCGCGCCGGCAACCGCACCTGCCGGCGCGCTGTCCGGGCGGACGTCCGCCTGTCCGGGCAGCGCCGCCAGCGTGGTGCGTACGCGACGGCGTGCGCGGCGGCGTGCAGTGCTGCTTACTTCAGGCGACGTTTCAGTTCGTCGCCGGCCTGGCGCAGCGCGGTGCGCACGGCGGGCACTTCCGACAGCGCGTTCAGCAGGCCGTAGTCGTGGATCATGCCGTCGTAGCGCACGGTTGTGCTCTCGACGCCGGCGGCGGCCAGCTTGCGGCCATATGCTTCGCCTTCGTCACGCAGCACGTCGAACTCGGCGGTCTGGATCAAGGTTGGCGGCAGGCCTTTCAACTGCTCGGTGCTGGCCTGCAGTGGCGACGCGTGGATCTCGCGGCGCGCCGCGGCGTCCGTCGTGTAGTTGTCCCAGAACCAGCGCATCATGCCTTTGGTCAGGAAGTGGCCTTCGGCATACTGGTTATACGACGGCGTATCGAAGTTGGCATCGGTTACTGGTCACAGCAGCACTTGGGCACGCAGCTTCGGCTGGCCCTGTTCCTTCGCCATCAGCGCGACCACGGCTGCCATATTGCCACCGACGCTGTTGCCGGCCACCGCCAGGCGGCTGCCGTCCACGCCGATGTCGCGGCCGTGCGCGGCCACCCATTTTGTCGCACCGTATGCCTGGCCGATCGCGGTACCGTATTTCGCTTCCGGCGACGGTGTGTAATCGACGAACACGGCAGCGGCACCGGAGTTCACGACAAGGTCGCGCACCAGGCGTTCATGGGTCGGGAAGTCGCCCAGCACCCAGCCGCCGCCGTGGAAGAACATGAACACGGGCAGGGTTCCCTTGACGCCGGCGGGGCGCACGATGTGCAGCTTCACCGGTTTGCCGTCCAGCTCGATCGTTTTCTCCGACACGTCCGCCGCCGGCAGCTTCGCATTGGCCTGCGCGCCGATCAGCACCTGGCGGGCGGCCGCCGGCGTCAGCGATTCCAGCGGGGCGCCGCCTTCCAGGGCTTTCAGGAACTTCGCGGTGGTCGGTTCGACGCCGGGTTCGGCAGCGGAAGCGGCACCGGTAACGAAGGCAGCGGCAACGGCGGCGGCGGAGGCGAGTTGTTTGATCGAGTTCATGTTGTTCTTCCTTTTAGTTTGATTGACAGCGATTAGATAGTGCACTACTTATTCATTTCAATGGTACAGCAAAAATACTTCCTTGCAATGCCGGCGGTGCCGGCTCTTGGTTTCAGATCCGATATTCCTGATCTGTTATGTCAGATCCCGCTTTTCATCAACTGGCCGCGCAGGTCGTCCAGCTGACCTTTCAGGCCAATGACCTGGTCCAGCTGGCACCCGGTGGCTTCCAGCACGCAGGCGGGAATGGCCTTGGCCTGTTCGCGCAGGGCGCTGCCCCGTTCGCTCAGGGCAATGATGACCTGGCGTTCGTCGCTGGCGCTGCGGGTACGCGTCACCAGTTCGGCCTGCTCCATCCGCTTCAGCAGCGGCGTCAGCGTGGCCGAATCAAGGAACAGCTTCTCGCCCAGGTCCGACACCGTCAGCTCATCCCGCTCCCACAGCACCATCATGACGAGGTATTGCGAGTAAGTCAGGTCGAGCTTGCGCAGCAGCTTCCGGTACAGCTTGTTCATCGCCAGGGACGTGGAGTACAGAGCGAAGCACAGCTGCTGGTCCAGTTGCGGTACGCGGGACAGCGCGTTGCCGGTATCGAGGGTGTTGTTCGTTTCCATGCATGCAGTATAGGTAGTGTGCGATCTAATTGCAAGCGATTTCTCGCATTCGAATGTGCTTGCCACATGCCGCCGGTTTGGCTTATCGTTTTGGGGCCTGCTATCTTCTGGCAGGTAAAGGGGAAAGATGATGAATCAAATGAATCAGATCGACCCACAAAAATCGCCGGCTTCCGAGCAGCGCTACCAGCCGGCCGGCCTGTATCTGGTGCAACTCGACCCGCAGAGCGTGGTCGACGGCGTGCGCTACGATGACACCTACCTCGCGGATGAAATCCGCACCTGTGGCACGATGCGCGAGACCTGCCCGGTCTGCGGCGACGGCCACCTGCAACTGGTGCTGCGCCAGAAGAACGTGCGCATCCCCCATCTGTTCTGCCTTGAATGCACGCGCTGCTTCGGCGCGTTTCTCGAAGACGGCACGCCGGCACTGATCGAATAACGCGCCGCGACGATAAACCGGTGACAGGCTCCAGTTTCCGCAAATAGGAGCCTGTCACCGGTTTTCTTGACCGTCGGATGGATGAGACAGTCTCTACGGGAACACACATTGCTCAGCTGAATGTGCTGGTGCCCCATGCTATAGTCAGCGCATCCTTTCAGCTGCGAGACGCATGATGCGTGCACAAGGTTATCTGGCCTTTACCGTCGGAATCTGCCTGACGGCCTGGGCATGCCTGTTTGCGCTTGACGCCCAGGATGCCCAGATCGCCGACCGGTTCGCCCGTGACACGGACAAGGTCGCGCGCGACACCGAAGCGCGGCTGAAAACCTATTTCGACACGCTGCTCAGCATCCGCGCCGTGCTGGCGGTGGACGAGCGCATCGGCCGCGCCGAATTCCACCATTACATCCGCGAACTGCGCCTGCAGCAGCGCTACCCCGGCTTCCAGGCCATCCAGCTGGTGCGCCGCGTGCCGTCGGCCGGGCTGGCCAGCCACGTCGAGGCGATCCGCGGCGACACCAGCCTGCAGCCGGGCGGTTATCCCAACTATCAACCCCATCCGGCCACGCAGCGCGACGAGCATTACCTGATCGAATACACGGAACCGATGCGCGGCAACGAGAACGCGTTCGGGCTCGACCTCGTGGCGTTCCCTGCGCACCTGCAGGCGCTGGAGATGGGCCGCGACACGGGTGACCTGGTCGTCACCGAACGTATTACGCTGGTGCAGGATGCCAGCGGCGAGCCGGGGTTCATTGCCCGCCTGCCGGTCTACCGCAAGGGCGCCCCGCTGACGACGGTCGAGCAGCGACGCGCGGCGCTGACGACGTTCGTGGCCATCGTCTTCCGCGTCTCCGACCTGATGCGCGAAGTGATCGACCCGCGCCTGTCAAACGACATGCACGTGCAGATCAACGACGCCGGTTACCTCAGCGACGGCGGCGGCACCACGCCCAGCATCGAGAACCTGATGTTCGACAGCGACGGCAAGGTGCGCAGCGACCGTCCCGCGCGCGCCGTCGTGCCGGGGCTGACGTCGCACACGACGCTCAACGTCGGCCAGCGCCACTGGCTGATGCAGTTCAAGGGCTATGCCGGTCCACGCTATGGCCGCGAGTACGCAACGATCCTGCTGATCGGCGGCTGCGGCTTCCTGATCAGCACCCTGATCGCCGCGCTGGTCGTCACCTTGCAGCGCCGTCGCGATATCGCCCGCCGGCTGCGCGCCACGCTGGAAGAACTGCGCGCGTTGCAGGACAGTGCCGTCGTCGGCATCGGCCTGTTCTCGGAAGGGCAGATCCTGCGCTGCAACCGCGGGCTGGAGGAAATGCTGGGCTACCCGCACGGTGCGCTGGACGGCCGGCCCGTGACGGCGCTGGTGCCGACCGGCCCCGCCGTCGATCCGTTTCAGTGCGGCGCGGGCGGCCAGCGCGCCTATGCGGAGCTGGAACTGGTCCGGCGCGACGGGCAAAGCCTGTGGTGCATGGTGAACGGCCGCATGCTCGATCCCGCGGCGCCGGCCAAGGGCAGCGTGTGGGTGCTGGCGGACGTCAGCGACCGGCGCAAGACGGAAGCGGCGCTGGTGGAGAGCCGGCAGGGGCTGGAATACAGCCTGCGCGAAGTGGCGCAGCAGAAGGCGCATGCCGAGCAGGCGCACCGCGAGATGTCGGGCATGGTGCAGACGCTGCAGCAGGCGCAGGCCAGCCTGATCACGTCGGAAAAGATGGCGGCGCTGGGCGCGCTGGTGGCCGGCATCGCGCATGAGCTGAACACGCCGATCGGCAACAGCCTGCTGACGGCAACGGCGCTGGCGGACATGGTGACGGACTTCGAGCGCAAGCTGGCCGACGGTGGCGGCGTGCGCAAGTCCATGCTGGACGCCCACCTGGCCGATGCGAAGACGGCCTGCAACATCATCGCCACGTCGCTGGGCAAGGCGGCGGACCTGATCACGTCGTTCAAGCAGGTGGCGGTGGACCAGACCTCCGACAAGCGCCGCACCTTCGCGCTGGCGGGCGTGCTGCGCGACACGCTGGCAACCTACGCGGCCCAGCTGCGCCGCGCCAGCTGCGAAGTGCGCGTGCAGGTGCCGGAAACGCTGGAATTCGATTCGTACCCGGGCAGCGTCAGCCAGGTCGTCAGTAACCTGATCAACAACGCGATGCTGCACGCGTTCGAAGGCCGCGACCGCGGCATCATCACGATCACGGCCGCCGCGCTGGACGACACGACGGCGGAGCTGCGCTTTGCCGACAACGGCGTCGGCATGGGCAGCAGAACGCTGAACCAGATCTACGACCCGTTCTTCACGACGAAGATGGGGCAGGGCGGTTCGGGACTGGGGATGAATATCGTCTACAACATCGTGACGGGCGTCCTGAAGGGAACCATCCGCATCGAATCGGCGCCAGACCAGGGGACCACCGTCATCATCACGTTGCCGCTGCGGGTGCCGCAGGCTGCCGCGGCTTAGGATCCGGTCGCCAATGCCCCGTTGGCCATGGAGGATGCCGGGGACTGGCTCCTCTTCGGGCGCAGGCCCGACGAGGTGCCTGTCCCCGACGTGAAGCCAACCGTATCGGCACCGATGACCGGCGCATCGGCTTCGCGGATGCATCATATTCCACGTCGGGGACAGGCACCTTTCTCAGGCTCGGGAGACCCTGAGAAACGTGCCAGTCCCCAGCTTTAATAACGTTGGCGGAGTAGTCCAAGCATCGCCACATTCAGCGCCCACGCATCGGCCACGGGCTGGCGCGTGTAGGGCAGGTTGAACGTGTACGGCGCCGGGCCGAATTCCGGCGTGAACGTCAGCGTGGGCGCGCCGGCGGCGCGGCGCAGCGCGACGATGCGGTCCCACCAGCCCAGGTGCGCGGCCAGTTCGGCCGCGTATTCGGGCGCGCGGAAGTCCGCCACCTGCGGGCCCTGCGCATGGCCGACGCGCGCGTGGACGTGGCGCACGCGCGGCAGCGTGACGTCCAGCGTCTGCGGCTGGTCTTCCAGCAGCGATTCGCAGGCCACGCACCAGTGCGACAGGTCGGCCGTCAACGTCAGGCCGGGCAGCGTGTCGAGGTAAGGCTTGAGCAGCATCGGATGGCCGGAGAAGCGGCTGCGGTGAATTTCGTGGACGATCGCCACGCCGTGCTCGCGCCCGATCGCATCGGCCAGCGCCAGCAGCTCCTCGTTTTGTTCGCGCGTATAAAAATCCTTGCCGGTATGCGAGTTGACCAGCAGCGGCCGCGCCGCGCAGGCGTTGTGCAGCAAGGCCTGCAGCGCGGCGCGGTGTTCGTGGAACTGCGGATGGAACACGGTCTCCCATTGCGACGCGACGAGGTCCAGCTTTGCGTCGGCGATGCGGCGCAGCCAGTCGTCGCGCTGCGCCACGTCGAGCGGCAACGACATCTCGATGCCGTCGAAGCCGGCCGCCACCACCTTGTCGATGAAGGCCTGCGGCGCCAGGTCGTTGCTGCCCCAGTGTGGGGCAAGGATGCGGATCTGCATTACAGGAAGCCCCGCACGGGGAATGCTGCGTCGCGCTGGATCCAGTTGCGCGGCGAGTAGACGGTATTCGCGTCCGTCGCGTGCAGGGTGTACGCATGGCGCGACACGGGCGAGCGGTTCGGCGCGCTGTAGTGCGGCAGCAGGCCGTGGAAGCAGACCAGCGCGCCGGCCTTGCATTCGAGCGGCACGGCCGTGCTGTCGTCCGGCCACGGTGTGTTGTCCAGCTTTTCCACGGCGATGTCGTCGCCCGTGCGCACGAAGCGCTCGCGCAGCGGCGTGCGGTGGCCGCCCGGTTCCGCCCACAGGCAGCCGTTGTCCAGCGTTGCGTCTTCCAG
>Ga0308166_1000812_pt1 | contig 37551 bp, 37 predicted proteins | sample PhyCR2_2_FD_202137 | JGI IMG/M metagenome (GOLD analysis project Ga0308166, IMG submission 202137) | Phyllosphere microbial communities from UC Gill Tract Community Farm, Albany, California, United States - DLSLCC.R2 | ecosystem: Host-associated > Plants > Phyllosphere > Unclassified | place...
ATGCTCAGGACTTCGGGAACGTCGTGCGATACGACAATACAGGTAACGCCAAGTGCATGATTAAGCTCATCAATCAGCTTCACTAAGACGCCCATGGTGATGGGGTCTTGGCCGACAAAAGGTTCGTCGAACATGATGAGTTCGGGATCAAGCGCAATGGCACGAGCCAAGGCGACGCGACGCGCCATACCGCCGGACAGCTCCGCGGGCATCAGTTCCCCGGCTCCGCGCAGGCCCACGGCCTCGAGCTTCATGGTCACAGTGCTACGCAGCAACTCTTCAGGCAGCTTGCTGTGTTCACGCAGCGGGAAGGCGACATTTTCAAACACATTGAGGTCGGTGAACAATGCACCGGACTGAAACAGCATGCTCATTTTTTTACGTGATTCGTAGAGCTTACTGCGTGATAAGGCAGGGATATTTTCCCCATCGAACCAGATTTCACCACTGTCTGGTGCTAACTGGCCGCCAATGAGACGCAACAAGGTGGTTTTACCGATCCCTGATGGTCCCATGATGGCAGTGACTTTGCCGCGTGGCACCGTCATGTTTATCTCTTCGAAAATGGGACGATCGCCGCGCATAAAGCTCATGCCTTTGATCTCGACCAGATTCGATTGGCTCTGACTCATTCAGTTTATCCCTTCGGACTGTTTCAGCTTACGATACCCCTGATGTTAGAGGGATCGGCGCATAACTCCGGTATTTTTACAAAAACTTACCGCGTTTGCGTCACCAAAGTTGCCATTCATTTACTTTTCTATGGCAGAGGGTCAAAATCTTCGAAAACCCGATTAAAACAAATCAACAATTCGTCTAACATATAGCAGCTTTGACTGGCAGTATTTAGGCCGTTAGTAGCGTGTTGATCATTTTTGACTTCCATTTTGGTCGCCTGTTCGAGTTACGAACCTCGCATTATACCTAATTAAAGGACTTTTCATGCTTCTCGCTATCGTACTCATGGTTGTCGGCCTACTGCTTCTGGTTTATGCCGCCGATCGATTAGTGTACGGAGCCGCCGTTCTCGCCCGCTCAATTGGCATCCCGCCATTAATTATTGGTATGACCGTCGTAGGTATCGGCATCTCCCTGCCAGAGCTCGTGGTCTCTACCACCGCCGCGATTAATGACCAGATGGATTTAGCCGTGGGTAATGCCATCGGTTCAAATATCATTAATATTCTTCTGATTTTGGGCGGAGCGGCCCTAATTCATCCACTTTCCGTTCGTTCTGATATCTTGCGTCGCGAACTCCCTTTATTGTTACTGGTCACCGTGCTCTGTGGTTTTCTGCTTAGTGATGGTGAACTGAGCAGAACCGACGGCTTGCTATTACTAGCGAGCGCCGCGATTTTTGTCATCTTAATGATAAAAATCGCCCGCGCCGCCGAGAAGCAGGGGTTGGACACCTTGACTTACGAACAGATGGCGGAACTTCCGCAGGACAGCAGCAATACGGTGGCTTTCCTGTGGCTGGCGCTGGGCTTCATTATTATGCCGCTGGCGTCGAGCATGATTGTTGATAACTCGACGGTGATCGCCCGCTATTTTGGCGTCAGCGAGTTGATCATCGGTTTGACGGTGGTGGCTATCGGCACCAGCCTGCCTGAGCTGGCGACCTTTATTGCGGGCGCGGTGAAAGGCGAAGACGACATCGCGCTGGGTAATATTATTGGTGCCAACATCTTTAACACCTGCTTGGTGCTGGGCCTGCCAGCGCTGGTTGCTCCCGGGTCGTTTAGCCCGGAGGCGTTCCACCGCGATTACTGGGTGATGTTAGCAGTCAGCGTGGTGCTAACCGGCCTGTGCCTGATGCGCAAGCATCGCATCGGCCATCTGGCGGGAACCTTGTTATTATGCGGCTTTGTCGCCTACCTCGCGTTGCTCTACTTTGTGCCGGGCAGCATTGATTTTTGACCCATCAGGAAGAAAAAATGGGAAATTTCGAGCCAGAACGCGGGTTTGATTATCAGTCCGCAGGAAAAGCAGTGCTGAAGACGGAATGCGAAGGACTGGAGCAACTCGACCAATACATCAATGATGATTTTACCCGCGCGTGTGAAAAGATGTTCGCCTGCGCCGGTAAAATAGTGGTGATGGGCATGGGAAAATCAGGCCACGTCGGTCGCAAAATGGCGGCAACCTTCGCCAGCACCGGCACGCCAGCGTTCTTCGTCCATCCGGGCGAGGCCAGCCATGGCGATTTGGGCATGGTGTCGAAACAAGACATCGTTATCCTGATTTCCAACTCCGGCGAGTCGCATGAAATACTGGCGCTGATCCCAGTGCTGAAGCGCCTTTCTATCCCCCTGATTTGCATGACAGCCAACCCGGAAAGCTCGATGGGCAAAGCCGCCGATGTGCATATCTGCGTGCGCGTCCCTGAAGAAGCTTGCCCGCTCGGGCTTGCGCCGACCTCCAGCACCACCGCGGTGATGGTAATGGGCGACGCGCTGGCCGTGGCGCTATTGCAGGCTCGCGGCTTCACGGAGGAAGACTTCGCCATGTCGCACCCCGGCGGAGCACTTGGCCGTAAGCTTCTGCTGCGCGTCAGCGATATCATGCACACTGGGAGCGAAATCCCCCATGTCAGCCGCGACGCTTCTCTGCGCGACGCCCTGCTGGAGATCACCCGCAAAAATCTCGGCATGACCATCATTTGCGATGACCTGATGAAAATCGAAGGCATCTTCACGGATGGCGACTTGCGGCGCATCTTCGATATGGGCGTCAACATCAGCGAGGCGTCTATCGCTGATGTCATGACCCCGGGTGGAATTCGCGTTCGCCCGAATTTACTGGCCGTTGATGCCCTAAACTTGATGCAGGACCGACACATTACCTGCGTGATGGTTGCCGATGGCGACCATTTGTTGGGTGTGGTACATATGCACGACATGCTGCGCGCTGGCGTAGTTTAATTGAGGAATGCCCTGAATGAGTATTAAAGCAGCTACGGTGGATACTTGTTACGGCCCGGTCAGCGCTAATGTGCTAGAGCGAGCCAAGTCCATTCGCCTGCTGATTTGTGATGTGGACGGCGTAATGTCTGATGGCCTGATTTATATGGGCAACCAAGGTGAAGAGCTGAAAACCTTCAACGTACGCGACGGCTACGGCATTCGCTGCCTGCTGACGTCCGATATCGAAGTGGCGATCATTACCGGCAGAAATGCAAAATTGCTGGAAGACCGCGCCAAGACGCTGGGAATTCGCCACCTTTATCAGGGGCAGTCAGATAAGCTTTTGGCCTTCCGCGAACTGTTAGATACACTGTCCCTACAGGCTGATGAAGTTGCCTATATTGGTGATGACCTGATTGACTGGCCGGTGATGGCTGAAGTAGGTCTGTCTGTTGCCGTAAAAGATGCGCACCCAATCCTGCTTCCTAAGGCGCATTATGTAACCCAAATCCCCGGTGGGCGTGGCGCAGTACGCGAAATATGTGACCTAATTCTGCTGGCACAGGGCAAGCTGGAGGACGCCAAAGGGCTGTCAATATGAACAAACCAAAGCTTTGGATAACTATCGTTCTGGCCATCGTGGTATTAGCCCTGATTGGCTGGAATTTGTCTGACTCAGACAATGCGGCGCCTGTCGCAGTAAACGATCAAGACCCGACTTATCAGAGCCAGCACACGGTGACCGTGGTTTATAACCCGCTGGGCGCATTGAATTACAAGCTAGTCTCTGACGAAGTCAAATATTACACTACGACTCAATTAACATGGTTTACCAACCCGGTAATGACCATGTATGACAAAGACAAAATTCCTGTGTGGACGGTTCGTTCAGATCGCGCCAAGATGACCGATGACAAGATGCTCTATTTGTATGGTCATGTTCAGGTCGACAGTCTGACACCTGATACCTCGCAATTGCAGCGTATTAGAACCGACAACGCTTCAGTCAATTTGGTAACGCAAGATGTTGCCTCTGATGATGAAGTGACGCTTTATGGCACAGGCTTTACATCTAACGGCATGAAAATGCGTGGAAATCTGCGTAACAAAACCGCAGAGCTGATCGATAAGGTAAATACCTCTTATGAAATTCAAAACAAAAAACAGAATCCGTAATCTCCTGATCACCAGCTCTCTGTTAGCCGTCAGCATTCCGGCGTTTGCGCTGAAAGATGACACCACAAAGCCGATCACCATCGACTCTGCTAATCAGGCGCTGGACGTAAACACCAATACCGCGACCTTCACCGGCAACGTGGTAGTGAATCAGGGCTCTATTCAGGTTAAAGCTGATAAAGTCGTGGTTATCCGCCCTAACGGCGTTTCCGGCCAAGAAGTGGTGGAAGGCTATGGTAACCCTGTGACCTTCTATCAGATGCAGGATAACGGTAAGCCAATCAGCGGCCACGCCTTGAAAGTGCGCTATGAAGTGGCGAATGACTTGGTGACGCTGACCGGCAATGCTTATCTGGAACAACAAGATAGCAACGTGAAAGGCGACAAGATTACTTATCTGGTGCAAAAACAGCAGATGCAGGCCTTCAGTGACAACAAAGGCGGCCGTGTGACCACCGTGCTGGTACCTTCGCAATTGCAAGACAAAGGCCAGCAACCGGCGACAACTCCGACCAAAAAGAGTAAGTGATAATTTATGGCAACGTTAATCGCAGAAAATCTGGCTAAGGCTTACAAAGGCCGCAAAGTGGTCGAGGATGTCAGCCTGGCCGTCAACTCCGGCGAAATCGTTGGGTTGCTGGGGCCAAACGGTGCCGGTAAGACCACCACCTTCTATATGGTCGTGGGCATCGTTCAGCGCGATGCGGGCCGTATTGTGGTTGACGATGAAGACATCAGCCTGCTGCCGCTGCATACCCGCGCCCGTCGCGGGATTGGCTATCTGCCGCAGGAAGCCTCGATCTTCCGCCGCCTCAGCGTTTTCAACAACCTGATGGCCGTGCTGGAGATTCGCGACGACCTGACCAAAGAGCAGCGTAACGACCGTGCTAACGAGCTGATGGAAGAATTCCATATCTCTCATCTGCGCGATAACTTGGGTCAATCGCTGTCTGGTGGTGAACGCCGCCGTGTGGAAATCGCCCGCGCGCTGGCCGCTAACCCGAAATTTATTCTGCTCGATGAACCTTTTGCCGGCGTTGACCCAATTTCGGTTATCGACATCAAAAAAATCATCGAACACCTGCGCGACAGCGGCCTCGGCGTATTAATCACCGACCACAACGTGCGTGAAACGCTGGATGTCTGTGAGCGCGCTTACATCGTAAGTCAGGGCAAGCTTATTGCTCACGGCACTCCGACAGATATTCTGGAAGATGAACAAGTGAAACGCGTTTATCTCGGCAATGAGTTCCGTCTGTAATCATCGATTCTGCCCGCTTTCATTCGCGTTGAGTGACGGCGGGTAATTCAGTTCAGGAAGTAAAGCCAAGATATGAAGCAAGGTTTGCAGCTCAGATTTAGCCAGCAATTGGCCATGACACCTCAGCTACAGCAGGCTATTCGCCTGTTGCAGCTATCGACGCTTGAGCTCCAACAGGAGATCCAACTGGCGCTGGAAAGCAACCCGCTGTTGGAGCAAACCGATCTGCATGATGAAATTGATTCCGTCGAAGCCACGGCCAGTGAAGGCTTAGATACGCGTGAAGCCCTTGAGCAGAAAGACATGCCCGAGGAGCTGCCGCTCGACGCCACGTGGGATGAGATTTATACCGCAGGAACGCCGTCAGGCACTGGTAATGACTACAGTGATGACGAGTTGCCAATCTATCAGGGCGAAACCACCCAAACGCTGCAAGATTACCTCATGTGGCAGGTCGAACTGACCCCGTTCACTGATACCGACGCCGCCATTGCCACCTCTATCGTTGACGCCGTTGACGAAACCGGCTACCTCACCGTCTCGCTGCAAGACATTCTTGAAAGCATGGGCGATGAAGAGGTCAGCATGGAAGAGGTTGAAGCCGTGCTCAAACGCGTTCAACGCTTTGATCCGGTAGGGGTTGCGGCGCGTGACCTGCGCGACTGTCTGCTGATCCAACTTTCGCAATATGTGGCGGAAACGCCATTTTTGGCCGAAGCTAAGTTGATTGTCAGCGAACATCTGGATCTGCTCGCCAATCATGATTTTCGCGCACTGATGCGTTCGACTCGCTTAAAAGAAGATACACTTAAATGTGCGATGCAGCTGATTCAGTCGCTGGATCCGCGCCCCGGGCAGTCGATCAACACCGGCGAATCTGAGTATGTGATCCCCGATGTGCTGGTGCGTAAAGTGTCGAACGTCTGGACCGTCGAGTTGAACTCAGACAGCATTCCACGCCTGAAGATTAACCAGCAGTATGCCGCGATGGGCAACTCAACGCGTAGTGACAGCGACGGGCAGTTTATTCGCAGTAATTTGCAGGAAGCCAAGTGGCTGATTAAGAGCCTTGAGAGTCGTAACGACACGCTGCTGAAAGTGACGCGCTGCATTGTCGAGCAGCAGCAGGCGTTCTTTGAGTCAGGCGAAGAATTTATGAAACCTATGGTGTTGGCCGACATCGCCAGCGCCGTGGATATGCACGAATCGACCATATCGCGCGTGACCACGCAGAAGTTCCTGCACAGCCCGCGCGGCATCTTCGAACTAAAATATTTCTTCTCCAGCCATGTCAGTACTGACAGCGGAGGCGAGGCATCATCTACCGCCATTAGGGCGCTGGTGAAGAAATTAATCGCGGCGGAAAACCCTGTCAAACCGTTAAGTGACAGCAAGTTAGCCACCATGCTCTCTGATCAAGGGATCATGGTCGCACGCCGCACAGTAGCGAAATACCGAGAGTCTTTGTCCATCCCGCCTTCAAACCAACGTAAACAGTTAGTTTGACCTCAACAGAGAAGGAAGACATTATGCAGCTCAACATTACCGGACACCACATCGAGATCACGGAACCTATCAGAGAATTTGTTACGACAAAATTTGCCAAACTTGAGCAATATTTTGATCGAATAAATCAGGTATACGTGGTGTTGAGCGTTGAAAAAGTGCAGAAAAAGGCGGAAGCCACGCTGCATGTGAATGGAGGCGAGTTGCACGCCACCTCGGATCATCAGGATATGTATGCAGCCGTCGATCTCCTGATTGATAAGCTGGCTCGCCAGCTAAACAAGCACAAAGATAAACTGAAACAGCACTAGCACCCACATAGTCTCTGTGCACTACGGACCTTGAGTATCGGCTCGCGACCTTCTGGCAGCGAGCCGAACTGTCATTTAGGGTAAAAGAGCCTGTCCGGTGTCAGAGCGAAAAAGTGAATGATGAAATGATTAACGATATAGCCATGCAGTTAACGTCGGTCCTTAATGCCGAGTGCACCAAAAGCGGCGTTCACTGCGCCAGTAAGAAACGCGCGCTGGAAATTATCAGCGAACTCGCCGCCAAACAGCTCAATCTGGCGCCACAGGTCATTTTTGACGCTATTTTGACTCGCGAGAGAATGGGCAGCACCGGCATCGGTGCAGGTATCGCCATTCCTCACGGCAAATTGGAAGAGGATACGCTGCGCGCCGTAGGGGTGTTCATTCAACTGGAACAACCTATCGCTTTCGACGCTATCGATAATCAACCTGTCGACCTGCTTTTTGCCTTGCTGGTCCCTGCTGATCAATGTAAAACCCATCTACACACCTTGTCTTTAGTGGCGAAAAAGCTCGCTGACAAGGCCGTGTGCCGTCGCCTGCGCGGCGCGCAAAGTGACGAAGAACTGTTCCAAATCATGACCGAAAGTGAATAATAAGAACAATAGGGTCTAAGACCCATTTGATTGATGTTCAGCCGGATATTATTTTTCCGGCACGATTTTGCCAATGACGGTTCCCGGATAGTGTTCCGGGAAAGTGAATTCTGAACACTGATTGCAGGGGAGTGACAACATGGTGCTGATGATTGTCAGCGGCCGTTCCGGTTCAGGGAAGTCGGTTGCTTTGCGGGCACTGGAAGATATGGGGTTTTACTGTGTCGATAACCTGCCGGTGGTGTTACTGCCGCAGCTCGCGCAAACCCTTGCTGAACGTAATACCTCCGCCGCGGTCAGTATCGACGTGCGCAACATGCCGGAAACTCCGGAAGTTTACGAACATGCAATGAAACAGCTGCCTGCGAGCTTCTCGCCACAGCTGCTGTTTCTCGACGCCGATCGCAACACGCTGATCCGCCGTTACAGCGACACCCGTCGCCTGCACCCGCTTTCCAGCAAAAATCTGTCGCTCGAAAGTGCGATTGATGAAGAAGCTGACCTACTGGAGCCACTGCGCTCCTCGGCAGACCTGATCATCGACACCTCAGAGATGTCAGTTCACGAACTGGCTGAAATGCTGCGTACCCGCCTGCTGGGCAAACGTGAGCGCGAACTGACCATGGTGTTTGAGTCCTTCGGCTTCAAGCACGGCATTCCTATCGATGCCGACTACGTGTTTGACGTGCGCTTCTTGCCGAACCCACACTGGGACCCGAAACTGCGCCCGATGACCGGCCTGGATAAACCCGTCGCCGCGTTCCTCGACCGCCATACCGATGTGCATAACTTCATTTACCAGACCCGCAGCTACCTTGAACAGTGGCTGCCAATGCTGGAAACCAACAATCGCAGTTATCTGACCGTCGCCATTGGCTGTACCGGCGGGAAACATCGCTCGGTTTACATCGCTGAACAACTGGCTGACTACTTCCGTTCTCGCGGGAAGAATGTGCAATCCCGCCATCGCACGCTGGAAAAACGCAAATCATGACGGTTAAACAAACGGTAGAAATCAAAAACCGGCTGGGCATGCACGCCCGCCCGGCAATGAAGTTGTTTGAACTGGTGCAGAGCTTTGAGTCAGAAGTGATGCTGCGTAACGACGCGGGCATTGAAGCCGAGGCCAGCAGCGTGATCGCGCTGCTGATGCTGGACTCACCGAAAGGCCAGCAGATTGAAATCGAAGCCACAGGCTCCGATGAGGTTCAAGCCTTGGAAGCCGTAATTAATCTGATTAACTCCGGCTTCGACGAAGACTAATTTACCCGTCATAAGGATTTAAACGCGCCAATGCGCGTTTAAATCCTACTCAAGCAATCTATCGCTATCGCTTTAAAAGAATCAAAACTCTCACTGCTTAGCAAACGGCTCATCGACCTTTCCCGCACAAAGGTCACGAACAAGTCGTAAATCGCCATCGCCTCTTCATAGTCAGCTTTGCTGATCGCCAGCAGGAAAATCACGTGCGCGGTTTCGCCATCGCCCCACTCGATGCCTTGTGGAGAGAGCAGCGTGATCACCACAGTTTTCTTTGCCAACAGCCCCAGCGAGTGCGGCAGCGCAATGCCTTCACCCAGCATGGTCGACACAATCTCTTCGCGCTCGACCACTGACGGATAGAACTCCGCGTCGACATAGCCCTCTTCTTCCAGCTGGCTGCACACCTTGTGGAACAGCTCGGCCTGCGTCATCGGCTGATTAATTATCATGAAATGGCGCTCGTCGAAGAACTTCTCCAGCATGTAGGGCCGCGTGCGGTCCACCAGCACCAGCTTACCGAGCTGCTCCATCTGGTATTCGGTCGGGAATGGCGACAGCACTACCACCGGCTTGTTCTTCTCATTGATACGCGCGTTGGAGATGATGAAGTCTTCGTCGATGTGCTCCAGCTTCTCGTAATCGCGCAGCGACACCACCTGCGTCACCACCAGCTGCGGGTATTTGCGGCTGATCTGCGCCTGAATCATGCGAATGGTCGAGTTGCCGGTATCGCACACCAGCATCACCTGCGGATGGCGCTGGTAGCCAATGTTGTAGTGGCGCTCCAGCCCGACGCCGATATGCAGCACCAGAAAGCCGATTTCGTTCTCACTGAGCGAATAAGGCGTGTATTTACCCCAGCTGGAGACGGCGGCCAGCGTGACGTCGTAGGCCATCGGGTAGTGCTGCTTGATGTTGCTCAGCAACGGGTTGGGGATATTAATCTGATACTTCACCCGGGTGATCATGGTCTTGATATGGGTGAGCAAGTCAGCACGAAGCTGCTTATCCCCTTGCAAATCATAGTTATAGTGCGCGTTGATATAGGACAGAATGTAGTCCACCAGCGACTCATCGTCGTCAGCGTTAATGTCCGTCGGCAAAATGTTCTGCACCCGCCGCGCCGCGATATTCACCCGCAAATAAGCTTCTTCCGCCGCCGGGATCTCCTTACCCACCAGTGCCTTAAGCTCAGCCGCCAGACGCGTGGAGACCTGCTTCACCGCCGGGTCGCCCTCTTCGGCATCAAAATCCGTCAACGGATAGCCGCCGCTAATGCGCTTAATCGCCACCGCGCAGTACAGGATTAGGTACTGCTCGCCTTCATCAGTCAGTTGAATGGAAGACTGCGCCAGCGACTGATGCATGAAATCGGTTAACGGCCCCAGCGCCTCGAGCGCCAGACTCTCGGTTTTCAGCAGCGGATGGCTCTGTTCGTCGCTTTCCAGCTGGAACAGCAAATCTGTCAGGCAGGAGCGGATCGCCAGCTCCGCGCCAAACAGCTTCATGCCGTAGCGCGGCTTGGTTTCAATGCTCAGGTGGTAACGTGCCAGATGTTCTCTGACCTCAGCCATATCATTTTGCAGGGTTCCCCGGCTGACAAACCATTCATCGGCCAGATCTTCCAGCTTGAGCGAGAAAGCTGAGGTCAAAAAGCGTATAAGCAGATAATTCACCCGCTCCGGCGCGGTGCGCGGCGTTGGGCTGACCCGGCGATTGTTGGTTTCCTGCAATGCAGAGAACAGCGTCTGGTCGTCGATTTTTAGCTGATAACCACTGCCGCGGTTATGCACAAAGGAGGCGCCGTACTGGGCCATGATTTCATTTAGCGCGGTAATGTCGGCGCGCACGGTGCGAGTGGAGACGTCAAGGCGCTTCGCCAGCTCGTCCTGAGGCAGCGTTTCGGCCTGTAATGCATCAAACAGATGGGCCAGTCGTTGATAGGGAAATCTCACCATAATCCTTCCAGTTGGTTGTTGCTGTGAAACATCAATTCTACTGCCACTTGAAATGACAAGGCGGGATGACCCACTGCGTCACCCCGCACCCGTTTTTTCCGCCTACCTCGCGAGGTAATGCGCTTAAGGAACAATCACCATCTGTGATGGGCTGCCCACTGGCGTGTAATCATCTACAAAAGTCAGTTTACCGCTCTCGGCAGCAATCTTGAATCGAGTGATGTTATCGCTTCGTTGATTCATCGCGTAAATGTATTTTCCATCCGGCGACAGGGTCAGCGTGCGCGGATAGTCCCCACGGGTCCAAGCTTCCTCGGCGAAGGTCATTGCACCCTCGCCCGTCACGTTGATTTGCGCGATGCTGTTGTGCAGGCGGTTCGCCACGTACAGATGATGCCCATCCTTGCTCAGCACGATACCGGCAGCAAAGTTAGTGCCTTTAAAGTTAGCCGGTAACGAAGAGAGCACGTGCAGCTGGGTCAGCGTACCTTTGGCGCTGTCGAAACGGTAGCTGGTCAGTGTCGAAGCTTCTTCGTTGATCAAGAACACCACTTTGCCGTTAGGGTGGAACACGAAATGGCGCGGCCCGGCCCCGGCGGACGAGGCGTTGATAAACGGAGGATCGTTGGCTTCCAGCTTGCCGCTGGCGCTGTCCAGCTTCCACTGGTAGATCCGGTCCAGACCGAGATCGGTTGAGAAGACAAACTTACCGCTCGGATCGGTGGCGATCATATGCGCGTGCGGGCCATTGTGGTCGCTGGCGGCAAAGCTGCCCGGCGCCGCACCTTCAGGTTTGGCGGCACCGGCCGGGCCTGAGTCTTGCTGATGATCCCTGGCTTCACCCAGTTTGCCACTGGCATCAACCGGGAAGGTCGCCACCACGCCGCTGATGTAGTTAGCCACCAGCAGATGGTCGCCTTTTGGCGTCAGCGACAGGTAAACCGGGCCTGCCCCCTGTGAATCCACCTGATTAATCAGCGTTAAGCTGCCGTCCTGCGGGTTAATTTTATAAGCAGCAATCGCGCCATTTTTACCGCCATTGTAGTTATCGATTTCACTGCCGATGAACAGGGTTTTGCCGTCGTGGCTCACTACCATTTGTGCCTGATTCGGCAACTGGCTAGCCAACACGCGGTCAGTCAGCGCGCCGGTTTTGCTATCAAATTTAAAACGATAGACGCCTTCTCCATTGGGATTGTAAGTCCCGACATAGGCATAGTGTGAAGTTTGGGCCATAGCTTTTTCTGCTGCGTAGAGCGGTGTGGCAGACATCGCCAGCATCGCGGATGTTAAACCTGAAATCAGTAACCAGTTTCTCATACATTTCCTCAAATCAAAGGGATTGCCAGACAAACGCGGGATCCCTGCGCCATAAAACGGCGACGCAGGGTGTTTAACAGCGCAGCGAACTGACGGCGCGGATTGAAATACGAGAAGAAACCTCAGCTTACGAGCTTTTTGACGCTCGCCAGCAGGGTTCTGACATCGGCCGGACGGGTGTCGCCGCTGGCGCTGTCGATAATGGAGCTGTAGATATGCGGGATGATTTTGCTCACCCCGGCTTCGAGGGCGATCTCCATGATCGGCTCGAAGTTTTCCAGATCGATACCGCCGGTCGGCTCCAGCCAGAAGTCGTGCTCGGCGCAGGCACGCGCCACGGCGGCGAACTCATCACGGGTCTTCAGGCCGCCCATCGGGAAGTATTTCACCGAGCTGCCGCCCATGTCTTTTAGCAGCGCAATCGCGGTTTCAACGGGCACGATGGCGTCGGGCTGCGAGGCGCTCAGCGGCCCGGTGTTGATTTTAACCCAGCCCACTTTGCCGGTTGGGGAGATAAGGCCGTTCACCACGCTGTCGTTCTGGCCCAGCAGCGCACGGCTGGTGCCGACGCCGGTGAACACCTGATTGACGTGCTGAGGCTGAACCTGCTGTGAAATCAGGCTGACCATCAGCGACTGGCGCGGATCGCCTGCGCCAAGCCCGACGGACAGGGCGTTTTCAATCAGCGACGCGTACTCTTTCATATCCGCCACGGCAGAAGGCACATCGGCATAGTTTTTGGACAGCACGCCAACCAGCACGTGGCCCTGCGCCGCGTCATAGATATCGCGGGCATTGTCTTTGGAGCCAGCCAGCACGTTCAGACACACGCGATCGCGGTAAAAATTCGGGGTCAGGTTCATGCTTTTGCTCCATCAAAAATTTGTTTGAAACGTTCGGCGACGATGGCTAACTGCGGCGGAGTCACGCTGCGCACGTCGACTTCAATCTTGCCTTCGTTGGCGCGGTAACCACGGAAGTACACCGCAATATCGCCCTCTTTCATCGCTTCCACGATGGCTTTGGTTTTCCAGCCCAGCACGGCTTCGTCGAAGGTGATTTCGGTGCGCGCAATGTCGCGCCCGGCGCTGTCCCACACCACGCGGCCACTCACGCCGTTGATTTGGTTGAGGCTTTCGATGAATGGCGTCATCTTGTCCACCATCTCCTGCCCGGTGGTTTTCGGCTGGGTGATGTAGCTTTCAATCGCCTGCGTTAAGCCAAGAATGCCCTCTTTGCCGACTTTCATCGCGCGGCCAATACCGCCGGACTGCTGCTTCACCCACTCGACGTACTGGTGTTTCCCCAGTACCAAGCCGCTGGTTGGGCCTTCGATGGCCTTCGCGCCGCTGTAAATCACCAGCGTTGCGCCCATGTTGTAGTAGCAAGTCAGGTCTTCTTCGGCGGCAGCATCGACGATCAGCGGCAGGTTGTGCTGCTGCGCCACGGCGGCGGCTTCTTCCACCGAGAGAATGCTTTTTTGCACCGAGTGGTGCGATTTGATGTACAGAATGGCGGCGGTGCGCGGCGTAATGCAGGCAGCCAGCTGGGCAGCGGAGCATTCGTTGGCATAACCGGCTTCAACAATTTTGCCGCCACCCATGGTGACCATGGTGCCGACCGGCGCGCCGAAGTTCACGTTGTGGCCTTTCGGCAGCACGATGTCGTGCGGCACTTCCAGCGGCGCGGCGTGCAGGTTTTCCAACAGCCATGCGTTGTCTTTGATGATCACGGCGGCGACTGACTGAGCAATCCCCGCCGAGGCGCAGGAAACCACCACGGCGTTTTCGACATTCAGCAGCTTGGCGATGTAAGCCCCGGTTTTATTGACCAAATCCTTCATTTCGAAGTAGTGATTCAGGCCCGTGTTCACCACGTCAGCCACTTCCGGGCGCGGAGTAGACACGCCCAGTGCGGTCATACGACCTGAAGCGTTAATCACTTGTTTTAATTTATATTTTTCGTAGAGATCAGCATTAGAAGACATGATTTGATTTCCCTTCATCAGTTAATAGGGTGACGCCAGCGACCACGGCGGCCAGTGGGATCAGATGGTGTTCGCCGGTCACTGACTGGCCTTCGGAGTCGAGGAAGACTTTCGGCGCGTGTTGGATCTCAAACAGCGTCAGGTCAGCGTCGGCACCGACTTCGAGGCGTCCTTTGGACGGCAGGCGAAGCGCGTCGGCGGCGTTAACGGTGACGCAATCAATCACCTGTTCTAACGTCATGCCGACGGTAAAGAATTTGGACATCACCGCCGCCAGACTGTGGACCGGGCCGTTGACGCGGTTGCGGCAGTAAATATCGGAGCTGATGGTGTGCGGCAAAATGCCTTGCTGAATGGCCAACTGGGCCACTTCAAAGCTAAAGCTGGCGCTGCCGTGGCCGACGTCGAGGCGCACGCCGCGGCTCAGTGCGCGTTTAATCGAATCACGCAGCACGCCCTCTGGCGATAAAATGCGGTTGGGTTTGCCGTTGTAGCAGTGGGTGATGATGTCGCCGGAAGTCAGTAGATCGGCGATTTCATCCAGATTTGGCGGGTTATTGCCAATGTGCACCATCAGCGGCAGGTCGTCGTTTTCCTGCTGGATCTCTTTGGCGCGGATCAACGGCTTAATGCCATTTTTGCCCACCACGCTGCTGCTCATGCGAGCTTTGATACCAATGATAAAGCCGGGGTTGCGGGCGATAGATTCACGCACGCCCACTTTGTCGATTTGCTCCATGTCCGCCAGCTCGTTTTGGGTCACGATGCCGGTGCGGGCAATATTGAGGAAAGCAAAGACGTTGGTTTTGGCCTGACGGGTCAGCTGGTAGAAGTCATCGACGTCGTTCGCGCCGGTGCTGCCTGCATCAATAACCGTGGTGACGCCGCTGGCGACGCCGACTAAATCCGGCTCGTCGTGATAAATCGGCGATTTGCTATAACAGTGAACATGAGAGTCGATCCACCCGGCGCTGGCGAAAACCTTGCCCTGTAGCTCGAGGATCTGTTTGGCGCTGACGCTGGGATCCAGCTGGCCGATGGCGGCGATTTTACCGTCGTGAATTGCAATATCCGTCAAGCTGCCGTCTGAGCTTTTTGCTTGTCGGATTATCAGGTCATACAACATACGCCATTCTCCGTAAACGCAGGGCAGTTACAGTGGCCACCCGACCCGTTCTGTCCTGCTTTTAGGCGTCAGCGGCGAGCCGCCGACGCCTGGTTTAACTCGTTTTATTGCTTTTTATTACAGCGGAACTCTCTACAGCGAAACGGGGAAAATTGCCCCGAGGATCATCGCGCCCAAAATAGCGCCGCCGGTGATCGGTTTCTGCCAGATGTAGAACACCAGCGCGCCGAGCAATGAACCCAGACCGATTGGGATTGAAGCCGCCATCGCGGAGAGGATAATCAACGGGCCGAGGAAGCGGCCTGAGGCGTTACCCGCGCCCATCATGACGTCTGCGCCGTAGGTCGAGTTACTCTGGTTGATGGTAAATTTACGCGCCAGAATGATGATGTAACCCACCGCCAGCCCCAGAATCAGGCCGGTTACCAGAGACGCTGCGAAGTTGGCCACCGGGAACACGATGCCAGCACCCAGCAGAATCGCCGGAACCCCTAACCCGATACCCGTCTGGATAGCGCCGCCGATATCAAGAATACCGACCAGCGAACCTTCGATAATACGGGCGAACAAGAAGCTCGCGCCGAAGGCCGCTACTGCGCCATACACCCCGGTATCCATGCCGGAACGCAGCATTGACACGAAGGCGACTTCGTTAAAGGCACCGATGCCGTACAGGTAGTACATGTGCGTACCGGCAAATACCCCGGAGGAGAGTAATCCGACGAAGATCGGGAACGACCACTCGGCGTACCAAAAACCACTTTTGGCTTGTTCTTCCATTGTCATAATCCCCTGTTACTTGCCGCTAAGAGAGTTGTGAATGCCGTTCAACCATGCCGGAACATCCAACATGAAGGACTGAAGCAATTTCACATCGAAACCGCGGAAGAACCCGCTGAGCACGAACAGCGCAATAATTGCCGCCATCATCACCTTGGTCACATGGTTCCAGCCGCCCTCTTCGACGCCTTTACCAATCAAGATACCCAGTACCAGACCCGGCACGGCGTTACCCATGATCATCTGTGCCAAACCACCGAAGATGGTGGCCCAGAAGCCGGAGCGGCGGCCTGCGTCAATCGCTGCCAGCCAGAAAATCACCGGCATGACGGTGTTAACCAACAGGTTAGCGGCAGGCACCAGCACTTTGACCGCGGTAACCTGCAAGGCTGCCGGTACGGCGGAGGCGGTGGTGTTGAGGAACGCGACAACAATCATGCCGATAACAGCACCGGCGATGGCCATCTTGCGCGGATCGTGCAGGGTTTCAGACACGTTGCGGTTTTTCACCATCAACGAGGCTGCGGCCCAGTGAGGAATAATGCGGTGGTCGACGTCTTGTGTGAAGGAACCTGCTGCGACAGAAGACGCCCAGGCGTTGAAGAAGAAGCCTAAACCGAAAGAGAAATGCGAAGCTGGATCGCCTTCACAGGAATTTAATTCCCCAAGAGTACGAAAAGCCCCCATCCCTTGCACGCTTGGCGCGTGAAACATACGTGCAGCACCTGCACCTACGCCCACGCCGACCAATCCGCCGATAATAAGCGACTTAAATAAGATAATTAAAAACATCAGTATATCCTTGTCATTTATAGCTAACGTTTTTAGAGCCTTTTATCAGGAATATTAATTCCTGACTCAGCGGCTCCTTATTTAGTGACAAAAACTACCTTGTCAGTCTCAATTACAGTCATATTGACGGTAATATCGAGCACTAAGTAATAACTCTTCCTTTCTCTGGCCAGAAAAAAGAACAGGAACTTTTCCTTTCTTACCGTCTCTTCTGCGGTGATCACCTTGACGTCCTGCGGTTCAATTCGCAGCAAGATATTATTCGTAGATTTAAGAACGGTTCTTTGCACCTGACTCAGCGCGGCAGAAAAGGCGGCGGCCTTATTTTCGCCTTTTCCTTCAACCCGAACGGTGGTGGTTAATTGTTGTTTCATTACGGCTGGCCGAATTTCTTGATATAAGCTTCAACCAGACGTTGACCCAGCTCTTCTTTATCCATAAATCCGAAACCTAATACATTACAACCTTCGTTAATTGCAGTTACGCCTTCATCCACAGAGCGCATTCCATATTTTGCTTTATATCCGTATTTGGTTTGCGCAGTAATTGCGCCCGCGCCGCCACTGCCGCAGAAAGAGATGCCGAAAGTGGCATTTTCTGCTTTCATCACGTCGCCTAATTTCATGTCAGCGGCCACGCCCGGCACCACGATAGCCTTGCCACCTGCGGCTTCTACGCCTGCTGCAACTTTCTGGCCTTTCCCTAAACGGTCGCCGATAACAACGGTAATTTGTCCCATGAGTTCTTTCTCCAGATAAATTGTGTGAAATATAAATCGTTAAGAATTGTTGTCTTTTGCGACTTCAAAATGTACCGAAAGTAAATAAGCCTCTTCGATAGGTAAATTGCCGAACAGGTCGACAACCCGCTCCGCCATTCGCATTGACTCCGCAGAGATTTCGTCAAACAGCTCTTTTTCAACCTCGGGTAATGGTTCGCCAGTAATTGAGCGTAATACCATTGCCTTAACGTGCGAGGCTAACATCTGCTGCTGGACATCATTGGTATAGATATTTTCGGCATTCAACATCACCTGAATATCTTTTAACACTTTCTCTGTAGTTGCTTCTGCGTCTTCCAAACCAATTTGCCCTGCCGTATTAACAGATGCGGTTCCGTTATTCACTCGCGGTTACCCCTCTCCTTGCCGTGCAATGCTAAAAAAGCGCGTTTATTTCATCTGTCTTTACCCTAACCCCGTGGGCATTTCCTGTGTAGACGGTTTTTTTCCAGTTCAAAGTGGAAATGCAGTGACCTAAGCGGATCACATTCTCAAAACTGGGATTAATCTGGGGATACCGCTATCAGACGGCGAGGGTTCAGGGTATTTCACTGCCTGTAGGCGTTTTAGTAGTGACGAATGAAAGGTTAGCCCTTCCATTTTGCGCTATCTCTGCCTAGTATCAGATGAGAAATTTAAAAAACGCCAACACCCCTGCGCTTTTGCGCGGGGGTGTTGCTTTTTGACAATCGGCAACCATGCCACCCTACACCATCGCTCGCGATGGCGACTCAGAAGGAAATAGGAAAAATGCTATGAGCAAACCGACCCTGACCATCAACGAGCTTGATGCAGAACGTTTAGATACCTTACTGGCGCAGGCGGCATACGCCACTGGCCCGGTGGCTGAGGCATTGAACGATGAACTGGATCGCGCTGAAATCCTGCCGCCGCAGGAGATACCTGCCGACGTCGTGACGATGAACAGTAAGGTACGCTTCACGGAAGGCAACGAAGGCGAAGAACATGTGCGCACGCTGGTTTACCCGGCGGCGTTGAAAGATACCGATGAGCAGCTGTCAGTGATGGCGCCGCTAGGTGCCGCTCTGCTGGGCCTGCGCGTGGGTAGCAGCATCACTTGGACCATGCCGAATGGCAAAGAGAGTCTGGTTAAGGTGTTAGAGTTGTTGTATCAGCCGGAAGCGGCCGGAGAGTACCGCCTGTAGCAATCACGCCCTCCCGATGGCCGGGAGGGCGTATAAATCTTATCTGAACTTCTTGTGGTTCTCGTCACGAATCGCTTTGAAGCCTTGAGCTTCTTTCTTCGCGTCATCCAGTTTGCCAGCTTTCGCCAACGCAGATGCTTTGTCGATGCCCGCTACCAGCTCATCCATGCCTTTTTTGTAATCCTGAATCTCTGGGCTGTTGGCCGCTTTCCCTTCCAATTTTGGCGGGGTTGCGTTTTTAGCGTCCAGCGCGGCGGCTTTCATGTTCGCCAGGCTTGCTTCGAAATCTTGGGCATTGCCCGCTTTCAGCGCCTTGCCATAGTTGTCGGCGATGGTGTCCATGTTAGTACCGACGTCAGCCGCCAAAGCGACCATAGAACTGCTTCCAAGTAGGGCAACGGCAACCATTGCTATCAAATGTTTACGCATTTTCGTGTCATCCATCTAGGTTAATAGAGATTTATAATTTTGTTAAAAAACGACATTACTTATTCAGCAATAACAAAATAAATGGGCGCAGGAAAAAGTGGCAGAGCTTTTTTGTAAATAAGTAATGTCTGAGTGAAATTGGGGTGGAATTGAAGTGGAAGAGGATAAAAAAAACGCAGCGATCGGGCGATCGCTGCGCAGAGAACACGAAAGAAGGGATTATTCGCCAGCGATTTTCATCTCTGGCAGCAGCACGGAGCCACACTGAATATTGCTGCGCGTTTCGATGTCGCTGCCAATACTTACCATGTTGCGCCACATATCTTTCAGGTTGCCAGCGATGGTTATCTCACTGACCGGATACTGAATTTCACCGTTTTCCACCCAGAAGCCCGCCGCGCCGCGTGAATAGTCGCCGGTGACGCCGCTGACGCCCTGACCCATCAGCTCGGTTACCACCAAGCCTTTGCCCATTTTGCGCAGCATAGCGGCGAAGTCATCGCCCTGACCGGCAATGCGCCAGTTGTGGATGCCGCCCGCGTGGCCGGTGGTTTGCAGGCCCAGCTTGCGCGCCGAGTAGCAGGTCATCAGCCAGCTTTGCAGCACGCCGTCTTTGACGATGTCACGGCGCTGAGTGCGCACACCTTCGCTGTCGAATGGCGTAGAAGCCAAGCCTTGCAGCAGGTGCGGGTGCTCTTCAATGGTCAGCCACTCGGGCAGGATCTGCTTGCCAAGGCTGTCGAGCAAGAAAGAGGATTTACGGTAGATACTGCCGCCGCTGATAGCACCAACCAAGTGGCCGAACAGGCCGGTCGCCACTTCAGAGGCGAACAGCACCGGCGCTTTCATGGTTGGCAATTTACGCGGAGAGAGGCGAGACAGCGTGCGGCGCGCGCACTCGGCACCCACCCACTCAGGATTGGCTAAGTCACTCATTTTACGCGCGATGGTGTAGGCGTAGTCGCGCTCCATATCGCCGTCGTGCTCGGCAATCACCGAGGCGGAAATCGAATGGCGCGTCGAGCAGTAGCTCTGCAACATGCCGTGGCTGTTGCCGAAGACGCGAATGCCGTAATGGCTGTTGAAGCTGCCGCCTTCGCTATTGGTGATGCGCTTATCGGCGGCTAGCGCGGCCTGCTCGGCGCGGGCTGCCAGCTCAATGCCGCGATCGGCGTCTAACTCGGCTGGGTGGAACAGGTCCAAATCCGGGGCATCAAAAGCCAGCATCTCGGGGTCCGCGACGCCCGCGAAGGGGTCAGGAGAGGTGAAGCGGGCGATGTCCAGCGCGGCTTGTACGGTGCGAGAAATGGCATCTGAGCTAAGATCGGTAGATGACGCGCTGCCTTTACGGTTCTGATAATAGACGGTAATGCCTAACGCGCCGTCGCTGTTGAATTCGACGTTCTCAACATCACCAAAGCGGGTGCTTACCCCAATGCCGGTGGTCTTGCTGACCGCGACTTCAGCACCGTCTGAACCGGCTTTCGCTAATTCGAGGGCCTGAGCTACGGCCTGTTCCAGTGTCTTACGCTGTTCTGCAACTTGATTGACTACGTTCATCAGTCTGCCATCACTTATGAGAAAAAAGAGGTTACGTTGCCTTTGAGTCTAACAGAGACGCCCCATTATTTCGCACCCGACACGCTAGGAAGCGGCTTAATATGCAACAGAACGTGGAGGTAAACCCCATAACCATGCATAATGCCGCCACGCAATAAAGCACAATGAAAAATGATAGGAAAACCTCCCAAGGAGGAAGCACTCATGACAAAGAAAATTGACGACTGGCTGGATGACGTTCCCGAGAGCAACGAGAACGAAGAAGATGATGAAATCATCTGGGTCAGCAAAAGTGAAATCAAACGCGACGCCGAAGCCCTGAAAGATTTGGGTCAAGAGATGGTCGATTTAGGCAAGAACTCGCTGGATAAGCTGCCGCTGGATGATGATCTGCGCGCTGCCATCGATTTGGCGCAGAAGATCAAGAAAGAAGGCCGCCGCCGTCAGCTTCAGCTGATTGGTAAAATGCTGCGTTCTCGCGACGTCGAGCCTATCACCACCGCGTTGGATAAGCTGAAAAACCGCCACAACCAGCAGGTTTCCCTGTTCCACAAACTGGAGCAGCTGCGTGACCGTCTGGTGGAAGAAGGCGATGACGCGATCCCACCGGTACTGGAGCTCTATCCAGAAGCCGATCGCCAGCAGCTGCGCGCGCTTATCCGCAACGCGCAAAAAGAAAAGGCAGCCAATAAGCCGCCTAAATCTTACCGCCAGATTTTCCAATATCTGCGCGAACTGGCCGAAGCCAAAGACCTGTAAGTCTTTTCAGCCATCAGCAGTAGCCACCGAGGATCTCTGGGTGGCTGCTACTCTTTAGAGTTTCCCGCCTACTCTTTCGCTTACTCTTTAGCTTTACCCGCCGCCGCCGCTTTCTCGTGGACGTTAAAACGCAGCTCGCCTTCCAACTCTTCTTCCGCCTCTTCAAACAGCAGGATCAGCGCGCCGAAGCGCCGTTTGCGGCTGACATTCAAATGGGCAAAATCTATTTCAACGGGCAGCTTAATGCCTCCCGTCACCTCATCCCAGAGTGCGTCAAGATTGGCACCGAAGCTCTCGCTCAGACCAAACTGACGGGCAAACTCGCCATAAAACGCGGGCAAATCGGGGATATGATTAAAATCGAAGACCACTTTATTCATCGATGTCACTCCACCCGAACAAATTGTTTATAGTGATCGCGGCTGACGTAAATCAGGCCATCGCTGGCGAACAGCACGCGGTCAGCGCCGCGCCGACCACAGCGATAGTTGATATCAGCCTCGCGCCACACGCGTTTGTAGGCATTAGGCAAGCGCCCTTCGCGGTTTGAGAACCTGTCGCCGCCTATTGCCTTACCCGGTAAGACCTGACACAGATTGCCCGCGCGGGCGTCCCATCCCGCGTCGCGTGCCTGCCTTTTGGTCACGTAATAATCGGGCAACCGATGATTCTGCCGCAAATAGCTCACCACGGTTTGCTCCGAGGTCAGCCCAGCCAGCGTATCAGAAGATTGTTTCGCCAAAACGACAGACGAGAACTGCCCCGCCAACAGCCCGAGGCACAAACTTATCCAAACGCTGCGCTGACGCAGCCCTTTCAATCGATTCATCATTGCCCTGTTTTTACTCATTCAGATTACTGATTCAGAGTTTCAGTATGTCTCTACAGGTTACCTAAATGTAAGGTTTTCACCTGCAAATATTCTTCCAGACCTAACACCGAACCTTCGCGGCCCAGCCCAGACTCCTTCACTCCACCAAACGGCGCGACTTCGGTAGAAAGCGCGGATTCGTTAATGCCAATCATGCCACTTTCAATCGCTTCGGCAACTCGGAAGACGCGCTGCAAGTTTTGAGTATAGAAGTAGGCGGCCAGACCAAACGGCGTCGCGTTGGCGCGTTCGATAACTTCTTCTTCCGTTTTGAAGCGGAAACAGGCCGCCAGCGGGCCGAAAGTCTCGTCTGCCGCTACTTTCATGTCGTCGTTAGCGTCGGCAATTACCGTTGGCTGGTAGAAGTTGCCGCCCAGCTCGTGGCGCTGACCACCGGCCACCAGACGACCGCCCTTCTCCAGCGCGTCTTTGACGTGATCTTCAACTTTCTCTAACCCTTTGATATCAATCAGCGGGCCGACAATCACGCCGTCGTCCATGCCGTTACCGACTTTCAGCTTGCGCACTTCTTCAGCCAGCGCGGTGACGAACTTGTCGTAGACGCCCTCCTGCACGTAGATACGGTTGATGCACACGCAAACCTGCCCGCTGTTGCGGAATTTGCAGCTCACCGCGCCTTTCACCGCGGCATCAAGGTCGGCGTCGTCAAACACGATATAAGGCGCGTTGCCGCCCAGCTCCATCGACACTTTCTTCATGGTGTCGGCGCTGTTACGCACCAGCGTTTTACCCACTTCGGTCGAGCCGGTAAAGGAGATTTTACGCACCTCGTTGCTGGCCATGATGGCGTCACTGATAGCATGAGTATCACCGGCCACGCCGTTGATCACTCCGTCAGGAACGCCCGCCAGATGAGCCAGTTCAAGCAGCGCAAAGGCAGACAGCGGCGTGTTGTTGGCAGGCTTAATCAAGCCGGTACAGCCCGCGGCTAGCGCAGGGCCGAGTTTGCGGGTCAGCATCGCCAGCGGGAAGTTCCACGGCGTAATGGCCGCAACCACGCCAATCGGTTCACGGGTTGCAAAGATGCGTGAACCTGCTTTCACTGGTGGGATGATTTCGCCGTTGGCGCGTTTGGCCTCTTCGCTAAACCATTGCAGGTAGCTGGCGGCGTACTCGACTTCGCCCAGCGCCTCTTTCAGCGGTTTGCCCTGCTCGGCCACCATCAGCTCGCCGAGGAACTGTTTGTTTTCAATCATCAGTTCATACCAGCGGTGCAAAATCTCAGAGCGCGCCTTGCCGGTTTTCTTGCGCCAAGCTGGAAGGGCGTCGCTGGCTGCTTTGATCGCCGCGTTGGTTTCTGCTTTGCCAGCTTTGGCTACTTTCGCCACCACTTCGCCGGTGGCTGGGTTTAACACATCAAAAGTTTCTTTGGCTTCTTGCCATTTGCCGCCCACGTAAAACCCGGTTTTAAACAGTTTGTGAGAAGTGAGTTTCTGTTGATTGGCTGACATAAAGGTTGTCTCTCCTGCTAATAAACACCGTTTAAAAACAACGATGTAAGAATGTAAGTTTCAGTCTTCAATAGCTTAAGTATAGCGGCTAATACGGACTGCGGGCTTCAGACCGCACGTCATGTCCATGCGGCAGAAGGAAAAAAAAAGCCGGAGCAACTGTGGCCCCGGCATGATTTACGCGAGTTTGACCGTCAGGCCAGGAAGGCGTGTTGGTACTTATGCAGCATATCGGCGAGTCGTTTGACCGGCTCCGTCACCTTGAGCGGCGCGTGGTGCTCCACCAGCTTTTGCTGATACTCATTCAGCTCGGACAACAGGCGCTGATAGTAGTAAGTCCGCTTGCCTTCCCCCGACGACACCACGTGGTCGGCGGTATTACGGATTTTCTTGTGGAAGGCCGACAGTTCTTCGCTGACTGGGATCTCCGCCATTTTCATCCGCTGGTGCGCGATGATCAGCATCAGCGCCAGACGGTACTTATCAATGTCATTCGGGAACATCACCAACAGCTGATTCAACTGATGATAGAGCGCCGGAAGGTGGTTCTCGCGACGGCGATACGCCTTGGTGGTTAAGGCCGACACCGCGCTGCTCATAAAGCGGTTCAGCAAGGTGCGCCCGGTTTTGTCGCGCGACTTATCGCGGATAAGCAGCAGCACCACCAACGCAATAATGGTACCAATCGCCTGTCCCGTTGCATTGTCGAGAAATGCGGTTACGTTAAATTTCATTGGGTTACTGAGCACCAGCACGTTGATCGTCCCGGCTAATAGCCCGAGCATCCCCAAGCGGCGCTTCTGCACTTCAATCCCAATGAAGAAGGTCAAAATCCCCAGACACAGGCAGAGCAGGAACAGGCTCTGCTGGGTGGCGGGCATGATGAGCATGAAGTAAATCGAGCCGACCGGAATTGCCAGCAGCATGCCGACCACGAAGTCTATCGCCATGCCTTTCGGGTTCGGGGTGCGCATCGCCAGCGAGGTCACCACCGCAATGATTACCACGCAGCCGCTGGCCGAGGTCCAGCCGGTCCACAGCCACAGCAGGCAGCCCGCCGCGCTGGCAACAAAGGTACGAATGCCGTTAATCAGCGCGTGGTGGCGCTCGGCGGAGGCCGGTCTGACCTGCACCTCGGTATTGAGCAAATCCGCTTCCAGATTGCTGATGCTGCTGTTGGTATGAACGCCCTTAATCAGCAGCAGCGCGCGGGTTCCCGCGCCAATCCAACTGGTGACGGTGAGCAAGATATCTTCGCTGTGTGAGGAGGAGACCGCCAGACGCAGCTGTTTCATCCGCCGCCGCACCTCGACCGCCGTCTCTGCCGGTTCAGCAAATAGCGCTTTGATCTCTGGTGTCACCCGCTCGGGCGAGTTTTGCAGAATAAGATAGGTTTCGCAGGCCTGGGTTATCATGCTCAGCGAGGTGCTGTGCAGCGCCTTCAACCGCCGGTTGCAACGCTGCCAGCGGGAAGACTCCATCATCAGGCTGTTACGCATGCCGTTAAGCGCGGTGGTGCTCTTGATGAGGTTGCTCCAAGACTTGTCGATATCCTCTTTCTCGGCGCGATTGATGCACAGCCGCATCAGCGCAAACTGGTCTAGCATCAGTTGGCTAACCGCGCGGTCGATGTCGGTTTTGATCGAACGCGGGGAAAACAGCAGGTCGGCCACGATGGCGCAGCAGATACCAATCACGATTTCACTACAGCGCTCGACGGCAAACTGCGGCGTTTGCAAAGGGGTAGCGGCGGAAGTCACCACGATGATCAGCGCGGTGTAGCCCGCCAGCCCGAGCGCATAAGAGTTCTCGACGCGAACCAGCGACGACCACCAAGTGCAGACCCCGGCCCAGATACAGCATAGAAGCAGCATCACCACCGGAGCACGCGCCGTGGCGATAACAATCACCAGCGCCGCGATACAGCCGACAAAAGTACCGATTACGCGCAAGAACCCACGGTGACGAATGGCACCGGCGAAGGGCTCGCCACCCGCCGCCATTGCCGGGCCGGAGGTGACGATAGCCGCCGTCATCGCCGCCCAGCGCGGGGTTTCCAGCTGCATATAGAAGCCGAGAACCAGCGCGCCGAGAATGGCGAAAGTCAGCTTGCAGGCGAACCTGATGCGCGGTATCAGTATGCTATTCATCGCGGCTTAACCGAACTCACGCAGACGGTGTAACAGCTTGGAGAATGGCGACTGGTGCTCATGTTTGATATCGTGATCGCCGGTGATCACCACCGTCGCGGTAGTCCCTGCAGGGTACGGGTGCTGCTGGTCAACGTCATCCAGCACGATTTTCACCGGCACGCGCTGCGCCAGACGTACCCATTCCAGATTACTGTCGACCGTCGCCAGCCCGTTGGCCGCCGCAGACGAAGAGCTGTTGGTCACCGCCGCAGCGACACTGTCCACCGAGCCATGCATAATGCGATTGCTGCCCAACGGGGTAATTTCAACCCGGTCGCCCTTTTTCAGGCCGGACAGCTTGGTTTCTTCCAGATACGCCAGAATATAGAAGGTGTTTTTCTTCACCAGCGCGACGGCGGTCGAACCGCGATTGATATAGTTGCCCGGATGCACATTGAGGTTGGTCACCCAGCCGTCAGCCGGGGCGGTCACTACGGTGCGCTGTAAGTCCAGCACCGCGAGGTCGCGCGCGGCCTGTGATTTCGCCAACTGGTGTTGCGCCGTTTGCAGGACGTTATTGGCCTGATCGATCTCTTCTTGCGACATTGCCTGCACGCCCAGTTTCACACGGCGGCCTGCTTCGCGTTTTTTCTCTGCGACCAGCGCCTGATAGTAGGCGACGTCGGCATTGGCTTCGTCCAGCGCCTGTTGGTAACGCGGCTGGTCTATCTTGAACAGAGTTTGGCCCTTGAGGACTAACTGGTTATCCACGACAGGGACATCCGTCACCAAGCCGGTGACGTCCGGCGCGATAGATACCACGTCGGCGGTAAATTTGGCGTCACGAGTCCAAGGCGATTCGGTATAGAACGCCCATGCCCGGAAAATTGCGATGGCAGCAAGAACCACAAGAATTAACGTTATTAAGTAACGTATTATTTTTATAGAGAAATTTTTCACGACACCCTCAGATGAAGAAGCAGGAAATCAGGTAGAACAGACAGCAGTACATTGCTGTGTTAAATAACGCCGGATGCCAGACAAAGTCATAAATTCCGGTGGGCTGTAATAGGCGTCGTAGCAGGAAAAACAGCACCAACGCCAGCAGTACTTCGAAGAACACCGGAGGAAACGACAATCCGAAAATCACCATTACCGGAAGCAAACTCATTCAAAAATCCTTAGTTTATAGTCACGGGCTTTAGTCTCGTGGCGTTACTCTCACCAGAAGGCCCCGTCGCAACACGCCCGAGCTTTTTCATTATTTTAGGCAATACAACCGCATTCCGAGAGCCAGAATGAGTTAAAAAGAGACAATGGGTTTGCCAGAAAAGTGTGCGAAGGTAAGCATTATGTTGCCAGCGAGCGCCGAACCCGAGGTATTCACCCGAGTAACTATATTAGCCTGCTTATTATCAAGTTATCAACGTTCTGTGATCACAATCACTTTTAAGCCAGAGTTAACAATGGAACGATTAAAAAGAATGTCGGTTTATGCTCAAGTGGTCGAAAGCGGTTCCTTTACTGCCGCCGCACGCCGCCTTGAGATGAGTGTTTCCGCGATCTGCCAGACGATCTCAAAACTAGAAAACGACTTACAAGTCAAACTATTGAACAGAAGTACTCGCAGCCTGAGCCTTACCGAAGCCGGTAAAATTTACTATCAGGGCTGTATGAAAATGCTGCTGGATGTACGCGAAGTACACGAGCAATTATATGCCTTTAACAACACGCCAACCGGCACATTGCGCATCGGCAGCTCGTCGACAATGGCACAAAACGTTCTTGCCGCCATGACCGCCGAGATGCTGATTGAGTACCCCGGCTTGAAGGTTAATCTGGTCACAGGTATTCCGGCCCCTGACCTGATTGCCGACGGCCTCGACGTGGTGATCCGCGTAGGGAAGTTGCAGGACTCCAGCCTGTTCTCCAAACGCCTCGGCTCCATGCCGATGATTGTCTGCGCCGCACGCAGCTATCTCAGTCAGCACGGTAAGCCCGAGAAACCGGCGGACATGGTGAATTTCTCATGGATTGAATACAGCGTGCGGCCCGACAGCGAGTTTGAGCTGATTGCGCCAGAAGGCATCACCACGCGTATCAACCCGCAGGGGCGCTTCGTCACCAATGACTCGCAAACCCTCACCCGCTGGCTGAAAGCCGGAGTGGGCATCGCCTATGTGCCGCTGATGTGGGTGATCAATGAGATCAACTCCGGCGAGCTGGAGATCCTCTTCGGCAATTATCAGTCAGACCCGCGCCCGGTCTACGCGCTGTACACTGAAAAGGACAAAATGCCGCTGAAAGTTCAGGTGTGTATCAACTACCTGACCGAGTACTTCAAAGAGGTGGGGAAAGTCTATCAGGGCTATCGGCAAGGCAAGCTGGGGCCGAAATAGCATGAAAAAAGGGAACCCTAGGGTTCCCTTTCTATTATTGAGTTGAAAACTTAAGCACTGCCGCCGACAGTGATGTTGTCGAGCTTCAGAGTCGGCTGGCCTACGCCGACTGGCAGACTCTGGCCCTCTTTGCCACAGACGCCGACGCCTTTATCCAGCGCCAGATCGTTGCCGACCATGGAGATCTGCTGCATCGCTTCAATACCTGAACCAATCAGCGTCGCGCCTTTCACCGGCTTGGTGATACGGCCTTTTTCAATCAGGTAAGCTTCGGTGGTGGAGAAGACGAATTTGCCCGAGGTGATATCCACCTGACCGCCGCCAAAGTTAGGTGCATACAGGCCGAACTCCACGCTGCTGATGATCTCTTCCGGCGTAGACTTGCCGCCGAGCAGGTAAGTGTTGGTCATGCGCGGCATCGGCAGGTGAGCATAAGACTCACGGCGGCCGTTGCCGGTTGGCGCAACGCCCATCAGGCGCGCATTCAGCTTGTCCTGCATGTAGCCTTTCAGCACGCCATTTTCGATCAATACGTTGTACTGGCCCGGCACGCCTTCGTCATCAATCGCCAGTGAACCACGGCGGCCCGGCATGGTGCCGTCATCCACCACGGTACAGAGTTCAGACGCCACCAGTTGGCCCATCTGCCCGCTGAACATAGACGTGCCGCGACGGTTGAAGTCGCCCTCTAAGCCGTGGCCTACGGCTTCATGCAACAGCATGCCCGGCCAACCTGCGCCCAGCACCACCGGCATTCCGCCAGCAGGCGCAGCGACTGCGTTGAGGTTCAGCAGCGCCATGCGCACCGCGTCACGAGCGTAGGCTTCGGCGCGCACTTCGCCATCCAAGGTTTCGAGGAAGTAGTCATAACCAAAACGACCGCCGCCGCCGCTAGAGCCGCGCTCACGACGCCCGTCATCTTCAACCAGTACGCTGACCGACAGACGCACCAGCGGGCGAATGTCTGCCGCCAGAGTGCCATCCGTTGCGGCGACTAAGACGCTTTCGTAAACGCCGGTGATGCTGGCGCTGACTTCCTGCACGCGCTTATCGGTGGCGCGGGCAACGCGGTCAACGCGATGTAATAGCTCAATTTTCTCTTCACGAGACAGGCTCTGTAATGGGTCGAGGATCGGGTACAGCGCCTGATAACCAATTTCACCCAGCGTGTGGGTTTTGCCATTGCCCTGCTCACGCACGATGCTGCGCGCGGCGGTGGCGCTCTGCTGCAAGGCATTCAGGGTGATTTGGTCCGCGTAAGCAAAGCCGGTCTTCTCACCACTCACCGCGCGCACGCCAACACCCTGATCGATGTTGTAAGAGCCATCTTTGATGATGCTGTCTTCAATCACCCACGCTTCGTGGAAGCTGGACTGGAAAAATAGGTCGGCGTAGTCGAGACGGCGTTCAGACAGTTGACCTAATACAGCGAACAGGTCTTGATGACTCAGATTGTTAGCGGTTAGTAACCGCTCACTGACTAATGCCAGACTCATAGATTCTCACTCTCTTTGGGGATGAATTGTCACGGCATGAACGGTGATTCATTAGCCGCCAAACAATTCTATCGTAACACGGGTTTTAACCAGCCTAACACAGCGCGTTCAGCACTCAAGGTGCGGCTGGCTCTTTTGCAGGCCGCGGCTGGCGCAGCACTTCATTAATTTTTGGATCCGCGATGGTGCCGTCGATGTGGTAACGGATTAACGAAATCTTATTCCACAGCGGTGCCAGGACCTTACTGGCAGCAAACACCGCCGCGCCGACGATTGGGTTGATCGCAAAGGCCGTCGCGACGCCTACCGTGGCGGAGATTTCAGGGGCGATCACCGCTTCCATATTCAGCCGCTGATTAACTAAATCGACGCTGCCGTTCATGGCGATATCCGCCGCCAGCCCGTCAACCAGCAGGTCGTCGGTGTGCAAGGTACCGTCTTTGATCCACGCCGTGGAGCGAATAGAGTCAAAGTAGAAGCCTTTGCCGAAGGTGTCGCTGAAGTCGAGTTGCAGCTTACGCAGCAAGGCGTCGAAGCTGACCAGACGCAGCAACTGCCCGGCGCGGCCGCCGCCCAAATCAACAATTTCACCCTTCCCAAGATCGGTTTTCAGCGTGCCGTTGAGGGTTTTCAAATCAGGCTTCCACGGGATAGATTTCCAGTGCAAATCGAAGTCGATGTTGAAAGGCGCGCCGCGCAGCGGAGTGGTCACGCCGAAGAACGAGGTCGCAGCTTCAACATCTTTGCCGGAAAGCTTGCCTTTCAGGCCGGTAGACTCGCCGGTTGAGTTCTGCTTCCAGTCGCCCTGCACGTCTAAACGCACCGCGCCGGTATCAATCATGCCGTTGCGCAGCGCCAGCTGATCGCCACTTGGCGTGATGTCGGCATTGACCTTGCGGAAGCTCTGGCCGAGGAACCAACAGTCTTCGCAGCGCAGCTGCACCGCAGGCCAGTTGGCGAAGGAAATTTTGTCATTGGCGAAGGGGTTCTGGCCCGACTTCCCGCCGGTAGCCGCGTCGGCCACGGTCCACTGCGGGTTGAAGTAGAGATAATGAATATTGGCCTGCCACGGGCCGCGCTCGTTCATCGCCAGCGTGCCGTTGATCTCCTTGCCTTTCGCCGTGATGTTCATGCCATTGCTGCCCTGCGTGGAGCTAATTGTCAGGTCATTCCACACCTGACCGCCGAGGTCGAGCTTCGGCGTGGTCAGCGTCACTTCATGTGGGAAGCCAAACGAAGCGGCGGCGTTGGCGGCTTTCTTAGCGCCTTTAGCACTCTTCTGCACCGGCGCTTTCGGGGCGTTGTCCGGCGATAACAGCTCCAGCCAGCTCTCGCCATCCAGCTCCGGCAGGTGCAGCGTTAGGCTACTTGTCGCTGGCAGTGCCGGGGTTTTCTGCGCATTCATCTGCCATGAAGCGCGATCCAGCTGAAGCTGCTTGCCCAGCAGCCAGCGGCTGTTGAAACGATCTTTGCCACCCAGCACGCCGTTCATTTCAAAACTCTTCAACCCGCCTTTGGCATTTACCGCCAGCGGCAGACTGCGACCCGGCTTCTTATCTAGCGGGCTAGGTAAGTGACTACTTACACTCTTCAGGTCGGTGGTTACGCCGATACTGTAATTTGGCTCGCCTTTGTGCGGCAGCGAGATATCTACCGTGCCTTTCCACGGCGCGCTGCCGCTGAGTTTACTGGCGATAGCGTCCGGCATGCCGGTGATTTTGCCCAGCTCCCAATTGCCGTCCAGACCGACATTAATTGTATAATTATCAGTGAGTTCATGGGTGCTGAACTGGACATTTAACGGCTGGCCGAACCAGTTGGCGGTGAGCAAATTACTCTGCAAGTTACCGTTGTCATAGGTGAACTGGCCGCTGAGGTGCTCAATGGTGCTCTCAAGCGGTTTGATAAACAGGCTGTTGTCATTGAGCGTCACGCCGCCGGTGGCGCGAACCAGTTCGCCATCCAGTGGTATATCCAAATGTAAGCGACCACTCACATTCCCGCCAATCTGCAACTCTTCTAGGGCCGCGCCGAGGGAATCCTTCAGCGGCGTGTCTTTGAAGTAGTCACCAATGTCTTTGCCGGTCCCGGAAACGTCAGAGTCGATGAACAACTTCTCTTTCAGGTAATCAGGAATGTTGGCGACCACGTTGTTGCCGTCGGCATTGCCCAATTTGGTGTGAGCGGCTTTCATAAACAGGCCGTCATTAAGGAAATCGAGGTCGATATCCAAATTTGTCAAAGCTGGCCACTCAGGCTGGAACTGGAAGGTGGAGTTGCGCAGCGGCACCCACACCTCAAACTGCCCTTCGTGCTTCTTAAACGGGAAGTCGTGCGGATTGCCGTTGAAGGTCAGCGTAGCGTTATCGACCTGCCCGGCCTGAATCGCCTCGCTGAGGTAATCCGTCAGATGCTTGCCCATCAGTGGCTCTGGGAAGTAGCGCCACGCCTGCCCTGCGTCATAAAGGCGGATGCCGCTGAGGATTTTAAGCCACGGCTCGCCGTGCTCTGGCTGGTTATAGTGGAAGTCGCCGTTCGCCCACAGGCCGTTGGCTTTCACATCCACGCCCTTCGACCACAGCGCCCAGCCCTCAGGGTTATAACTCCAGTCGAAAGTGCCCTGCGCTGCGCTGATCTCAAGCGGCGCGCGGAACATTTCGCCATACGGCAGCAGGCTGTCTTGCAAGTTTACAGTCAACTGGCCGCGCTGCACGCTGCCGCTTAGCTGGCCGCTAAAGTGATTGACGCCCGGCAGTAACTCCCAGCGATCCCAACTGAGGTCGCGCCATTTGGCGGCAAAGCGCGTGTGGTCAGTCTGCTTAAGAGGAATATCTAACGCCAACTGATCAATTAAGCCTTTTGGCTGGATGTCCTGCCAGCGCTCGAGCAGTTCCGGCGTCAGGAAGGAGAAGGTCGGGATAATCGGCCCAAGGCGCTCTAATTGGAGCTTGGTGGCTCTCAGACGGAGTTCATCCCCCTGCGATGTTCCTAAAAACTCGCTGTTTTCTGGCAGATACAGTGCGCTGATTTGGCCCTTCGGCCACGCCACGCCGTCGGTTTTCAAGTTGAGCTGCTGGGCATCGACCTGCCAGCCATTGCCCTGTCGGCTGCCGTGCAGCGTCAGGTTTTCGACATCTAACCGATGCTCCTGCCCCGCGCTGCTCCAAGTCGCCGCGCCGTTTTTCACCCAAGCGTCTCCGGCGTAGATATCGCCACTGCGCACTGTCAGCCAAGCCGCAAGGCTGAAGTCAGCACTTTCCAGCCCGGTGTTGCTGCGCAGCCAGCGGCTAAACCACGGCTTCATGTCGATATCATCGGCCTGAAGGTAGATTTTGCCATTGTTGAGCAAACCGTCGTTGTCGTTGAGGTCCATGCGCACCTGCACCACGCCATGCTGGCCGTTGAAGGTCGACAGGCTAATCAGCCCCTCGGCGCGGTGGCGGTTGCGGCTGTTCAGCCAGCGCAGCTGTGGCACGGTAATTTCGGCGCGCTGCCCGGCTGGGGTCATGAAGGAGATATGGCTGTCGCGCAGGTCGAAATGGTCGACCTGTTTGAGGAAGATGTCGCTGATGCGGTTGGCTTCGAAACCTTTGCCGTCGTTGGTTTTATTGCCAAAGGTGGCGTTGGTATCGAGGTCGAGATTATAGAAAGTCAGGTCGCGGAACTGCCAGCGGAAATGTAGCAGCGATTGCCAGACATCCAGCGCCAAGGTCACGCGCTCGGCTTTCACCGAGGTATCGGGCAGGGTCACGCTGAGGTTTTTTAGCTCGAGCGTCGGGCCGAAGGTTTTCCAGCTGCCGCTGATTTGGTCCAGCTCGATAGGCACGCCGGTCAGGGATTCAATCTTGCTGACCAGTTGATCCTGAAAACGGTGAAGCTGAGGCAAAGCCAGACGCAAGCCACTGATTGCCAACGCAACAATTACGATAATTGTTGCGCAGGTAGTTAACAGTATCCCCGGCAGTCGCCTCAAACTTCTCTCCTTGTTTCCATTCCGCAGACTTGTTCGCTGCGGACCGCAATGGAAATTTAATAAATTTACCCGCAATCCATGATTGATGTTGCAGCCTACGCCGCCGCAACACTAGGCCGGACGGGTTATCACATCATGACGACGTCGAACTGCTCTTGGTTGTAGAGCGGCTCGATTTGCACTTTTACCTGTTTGCCGACGAAGATTTCCACTTCGGCCAGCGCGTGGGACTCTTCCCCTTTCAAGGCTTCGCCGACTGCCGCAGAAGCATAGACCAGGAAACGGTCGGCGTCATAGGCATGGTGAACACGGACGATTTCACGCAGGATTTCATAGCAGACGGTTTCGACGGTTTTCACCGTGCCGCGCCCGTGACAGGTTGGGCAATCGCTGCACAACACGTGCTCGACGCTTTCGCGGGTCCGTTTGCGGGTCATTTCGACCAAACCCAAAGCCGAGAAGCCGTGAATGCCGGTTTTGACCCGATCTTTAGACAGCGCCTGCTCCAGAGAGTGCAGCACCCGCCGACGATGATCCTCATTCGCCATATCGATGAAGTCGATAATGATGATGCCGCCGAGGTTGCGCAGGCGCAGCTGGCGGGCAATGGCCTGAGTCGCCTCGGTATTGGTATTGAAAATCGTCTCTTCCAGATTGCGATGGCCGACGAAGGCGCCGGTGTTGATATCCACGGTGGTCATGGCTTCGGTCTGGTCGATAATCAGGTAGCCCCCTGACTTGAGCTCGACTTTGCGTTCCAGCGCGCGCTGGATCTCATTCTCAACGTCAAAGAGATCGAAAATAGGCTGCTTGCCCGAGTAGTGCTCAAGCTTGGCGGTCATTTCGGGAATATATTCGCTGGTAAACTCCACCAGCAGCTCATAGGTCAGGCGCGAATCCACGCGAATTCGGTCCAAGGCTTCGCCCGCAAAGTCTCTTAACACGCGGTGCGCCAGCGCCAGCTCGCCGTAAAGCTTGCACTTGGTCTTGTTGCGGCGTTTGCGCTCCATGACCTTGGTCCACAAACGCTTAAGGAAGGCGGCATCTTGTTTAAGTTCTTCTTCGCCAATGCCTTCTGCCGCAGTGCGGATAATGTAGCCACCCTGCTCGTCACAATATTCCTGAACGATATTTTTCAGGCGATCGCGCTCGGCTTCGCTCTCAATGCGCTGTGACACACCCACGTGTGAAGCGCCAGGCATAAAGACCAGATAGCGGGAAGGCAGAGTAATGTCCGTGGTCAGGCGCGCGCCTTTGGTACCCAAAGGATCTTTCACCACCTGCACCATCAGATCCTGCCCTTGATGGACCAGCTCTACGATGTCACGAACATTAAAATTCTTCTGCTCATCACGGGCCACACACTCGGTGTGCGGCATAATGTCTGAGGCGTGTAGAAAAGCCGCTTTCTCCAGACCAATATCAACAAAGGCTGCCTGCATGCCCGGCAGAACCCGGCTGACACGACCTTTGTAAATATTGCCTGCAATGCCGCGCTTGGCTTCACGCTCAACATGGATCTCTTGCAAAATGCCACCGTCAATGTAAGCCACGCGCGTCTCGGACGGCGTAACATTGACCAGTAATTCAGCTGTCATGCTTTCTCCTAAGCTCGCGTAATGCAGCAAACTCACTGTACAGTTCTTGAGTTTCCACTAAAGGAAGCCCGACCACTGCGTAGTAGCTGCCGCGAATTTCACGGACGAAACATCCGCCCTTTCCCTGAATACCGTATGCACCCGCTTTATCCATGGGTTCTCCGCTCAGAATATAGTGCTGAATATCATCCGCGGATAGAGAGCGGAAGGTGACATCAGTCACAACCAGCGTACTACGATGCGTCTGGCGGTCCGCCAGAGCAACGGCCGTCATCACTTGATGCTGGCGGCCAGACAATACGGTTAACATTTGAGCTGCATGAGCCTCGTCGCGCGGCTTCTCCAATACCTGCCCGTCGAGCACCACAATGGTGTCGGCACCCAACACCGGAAGGTCTTGCGGTGCAACGGCCACGCCCGCCAAGGCTTTGTCACAGGCGAGACGCACAACATAGTCTGCTGGTGCTTCATCTGGCTGCTTTTGCTCGGCAACGTCGGTCACCAGACGTTCGAAAGCCAACTCCAGCACCGTCAGCAATTCGCGGCGGCGTGGTGAACCAGAAGCCAGATAAAGTTCAGTCATCATTTCCTCATTGCACAGCGAACTGACGGCGAATTTTGCGCATCAGCAGGAATAACCATGGCCAGAGAATGCCGTCTACCACGCTGCTCCAGAACACTTCCGGACGGAACGAGACATTAACCACCAGAAACTCAGCCCAGAACACCACCACGTCGACAGCCAGTGACAGCAGCATGACGATCAGTGCTTGCTGCCACAGCGCCATGTTGCGGAACAGCTGAAACTTGAAGGCGACCAGATAAGCAATCAGCGCCAGAGCCAGCGCGCGCACGCCCAGCGTCGAGCCAAGAATCAAATCCATCACAAAACCGACGATAAATCCGGTACCTACGTTAACGCGGTGCGGCAGCGCCATGACCCAGTAAATCAGGATCAGCATCAACCAGGAGGGCCGAAACATGTAGATCTCGTCCGGCCACGGCATCACTTGCAATAACATGGCTATCAGAAAGGATAGCCAAATTATCCAGCGGCCGTGGCTCCGGTAGCGATTCATTGACTGCCTCCGCTAGAAGGACGCGGCGAAACCGGCGTGGTAATGGTGCCAGTAGCAGGTTGAGGAATAGGAGCAGGAGGCCCCATTTCGCCCGGAGGCGGCAGGACCTGAGGCATCATTTGCATCAGGCGCTCATTGGCAACGCGATGCACTTCGTCCGGCGGCAGTGGCTTATCGCCATTGCGGTCGGAGCCCCACAGCAGCAGCAGATAACGCAGGCGTTGCAGACCCGCCGTTGGGCGCGCCTGAATCACGGTGTAAGCACGCTGGTTGTCGACTTTCACCGAAGAGACCACGGCAACCGGATAGCCTTCTGGGAAGCGTCCGCCAAGGCCGGAGGTCACCAGCACGTCACCCACGCGGATGTCGGTGTTGCTCGGCAAGTGCTCCAACTGCAAGTCGTCCGCACAGCCGCTACCGGCGGCAATGACGCGAATGTCGTTACGCAGCACCTGAATCGGCAAGGCGTGAGAAGCGTCGCAAATCAGCAATACGCGGCTGGTGACGGCGCCCACGGCGACCACCTGCCCAACCACGCCTTTGTCACTAATGACCGGCTGGCCGACGTAAACGCCATTGTTGCTGCCTTTGTCGACGACCACCTGATCGCTGTACGGATCATTGCTGGTCGACAGAACCTGAGCCACCATCTTGTGCTCGTCCTGACGCAGCGGCGAGCCCAGCAGTTCGCGCAGACGGGCGTTCTCCTGCTTGAATTGGCCAAGCAGCATCAAATCGCTGTTTTTGAGCAGCAATTCCTGACGCAGTGCGCGGTTTTCGAGTTCAAGAGACTGGCGGGTAGCAAACGTGGCGGAAACCTGATCGAGGAATTCACGTGGCGCATTCGACAAGAA